>Ga0055448_10000087_pt1 | contig 20170 bp, 14 predicted proteins | sample China_Galinas_PW_4_FD_57744 | JGI IMG/M metagenome (GOLD analysis project Ga0055448, IMG submission 57744) | Wetland microbial communities from San Francisco Bay, California, USA, that impact long-term carbon sequestration - China_Galinas_PWA_D2 | ecosystem: Environmental > Aquatic > Marine >... | reverse complement strand
GGCTGGCCCGACTGGAGGAATCTGCCCTGATCCCGTGACAGCTGCCGCACCCGGCCGCGCGGTGACTGGCACGCAATTGTTGCGCTGAGGCCGCTACCTGTTTCGTAGTCGACAAGGCCGCGAGTCCAGCGGCGACAGGCCGGCCGGGCGATGGACGCGGGTGAGGAACAACAACGAGCAGCGCCCCGGCGATCAGATTCGCCGGGGCGCTGTTCACTTCGGACCTGCTGCCCGGTCTGCGTTTCGCCGTTCAGTTCGTCGAGTGGCGAACCGCCTGCGTCTGGAGCACGAGCGCCACGTGATCCGCGTAGCATTCGCGCGGGTGGCGTGCGCCGCCCCAGGGCAGCGGCAGGATCTGTGGTCTGGGGAATTCGAGGAGCGCGCCGGTCCCACCACAGTCGGGACAGGCGTGCGCCTTCAGGATACCGGGGTCGGCCGGATCACCGGATCCGACGGCCCAGCGCGTCCACGGGATCTCCCACCCGTAACCGCCGGTGACATGTCCGCTGCCATCGCAGCGGGCGCACGAATGTATGTTCATCGATCGATCGCGTTTCTGTTCGTCCATTGACGCCGGCCATCGTGTGCGCGGCGCTGCCCTGAATCTCGCGGAACCGTGCGACGAATTCAATGTGTCCGATCTGCCGGTTCCGCATGGTACGCGAGTTGCAATCCGCGTGCCGCCCGCCGGAAGCGGCCGGACCCGACCCATTCAGACCGGAGCGTTCAGGAAGGATGCCGACACCGCTGGCACATGGACTTGCGGGTATCGCGACCGGTCGAACGGTCCGAATTCGATGGAAGGCCTGGCAATACGCGGTGATCGCATTCGCGATCGCACTGGTTCCGGATCTCGATTTCGTTCCAGGCGTTCTGCTCGGCGAGCCGGGGCTGTTCCACCGCGGTCCGACACATTCGGTGGCTGGAGCGATCCTGTTCTCGGTGCCGCTGGCCTGGCTGCTTGCCCTGCTGACGTCGGTGCCGGACACGGGAGCCGGGTCGAGGATCGAGCGGTTCCTCCGGTGGTACGCGTTCGTGTTACCGGTCTACCTGTCACACCTCTTCCTCGACCTGCTCTCGCCGGACACCGTGCACAACTCCGGCCTGCACCTGCTGTGGCCACTGACCGACCGCTACGTCAGGACGCCGGTGCCGGTGCCGCCGGCATGGCGAGCGTTCTTCGATCTCGAGTTCGGACCGGACAGCGTCGGCTTTTTCCGCACTCTCTTCAGCGGCCACGCGGTCGCGGTCTATTTCGCGGAGGCACTGCTGTTCAGCCCGCTGTTCGCGCTGCCGGTCATTGCGACCGCTCTGGCTGGGGCGAGGTCGCGGTCAGCCGCCGAGGTCCGCGGCGCCCGGTCCGACCGGCCCGACGAGCCGGGCTCGCCCGACCGCCCGGAAAGAGCCCATTCCGCGAGGCCCGGTCGGGGATGGCCCGTCCGGCGCCTCCACCGCTCCGTCCTGCCCCGGTGAACATCCGATGATCCGCAGCCTTTCCGTGCACGCGGACGAGCGCTGAAGCGACACAGGAACCGGTGGGTGACCCGCCGCGCCGTTGCGATGGTCCTTCGCCATCCGACGGGAACTGCTCAGGGAAAGATACCGCGCTCCATGTAGGACCCTGCGATCTTGTCGAGCGAGATCGAATAGGCGGCGGTACGCAGGTCCACCCCGAGTCGGCGCCCCGCCTCGCTCACGGCCTGCCAGCCTGTGATCATCGTGTCCTCGAGACCCGAATCGACGAGCTCGGCTTCGCCGCCGCCGGCAGTGATGGCTGCGAGGCGAGCATCATCCAGTTTTGCATGGGTCAGCTCCTGGACTGCGCTCATGATGCGCACGTTGCTCGCCTCCTCGAAGCGCTTGTCCATGCGACCGAACCGGACGTGGGTGAGATTCTTGACCCACTCGAAGTAGGAGACCGTGACGCCGCCAGCGTTGAGGTAGAGGTCTGGAATGACGCGGACGCCGCGGCCGGTCAGCTGTTCGTGCGCGTCAGCGGTTACGGGTCCGTTCGCGGCTTCCGCCACGACGCGGGCCCTGATGCGGTCGGCGTTCTCGGCGGTGATCTGATTCTCGAGCGCAGCGGGAATGAGCACGTCGCATTCGACTTCGAGTGCGGCAAGCGTGGTGGGCAGGTTGGTGGCGCCGGGGAAATCCAGGATCGAACCGGACTCGGACCTGTGCGCGATGACAGCTTCGAGGTCGAGTCCAGCGGGATTGTGGATCGCGCCCTCACGTTCGGCAAGCGCGACGAGCCTTGCACCAGCCGCGGTCAGGTTCTTCGCGGCGTGGTATCCGACATTGCCGAGCCCCTGCACCACGACGGTCCTGCCCTCGACCCCGCCCTCGAGACCGGTCGACGCGATGAAATGCGGATCCGCCAATGCCTCGCGTACGCCGAAGAACACGCCCCGGCCCGTGGCCTCCGTCCTGCCACGGATGCCGCCGAGCGCGAGCGGCTTGCCCGTCACGCAGCCGGCGGAATCCAGCTGGTTGCCCGCGACGGCCATGTAGGTGTCGACAATCCAGGACATCTCGCGCTGGCCCGTTCCATAGTCGGGCGCCGGCACGTCAATGCCGGGACCGATGAAGTTCTTGCCGGCGAGCTCGAACGTGAACCGTCGCGTGACACGCTCGATCTCCGCCTCGCTGTAGCGGCTGCGATCGATCCGGACCGCGCCCTTCGCGCCACCGAACGGCACGTCGACCAGAGCGCACTTGTAGGTCATCATCGCGGCGAGCGCGCTGACCTCGTCCTCACTGACGTGCGGCGCGTAGCGGATCCCGCCCTTGACCGGGAGTTTGTGCGAACTGTGTTCGGCTCGCCATGCGTGCATGACGTCGATCGTCCCGTTGTCGCGCTTGATCGGGAACGCAATGTGGACGACGTTGTTGCATGACTTGATCTGCGTGAGCAGGCCCGGCTCGTACTTGGAGAGTGCGGCGGCGCGATCGAAGTGACGGTTGACCTGCTCGAAGAACGGGATGTGCGTGCTGTTCATGGCTGCCTCGGGGGCTGAGCGGTCCGGTCCGGTTCGTGCCGACCCGGATAGTGCGGGTGCCACGGTGCCCGGTCAACTCTGCCAGTCCACGACCCGTCGCCAGCCGGAACGGGCGAGCCGCTCCGGTCGACAGTCTGATGTGAGACCTGTAGTTTCGTGACGCTGCCCCGGTCGCTAGGTCCGGGGCATTCGTTGTTGTCGAGAACCGATATCGATGCCCATGACGATGAGTCGACTGGAACTTCCGGCCGCGCTTTCGCGGCTCGTGGATATTGCGTACAACCTGCACTGGAGCTGGACGGGGGAGACGCGTGGCCTGTACGGCCACATCGATCTGCCGACGTGGATCCGATCGCACAACAACCCGGTTCAGCTTCTGATGGAGCAGGACGCTTCGCGACTCGATGAGCTGGCGCAGGATGCGGAATTCCTCGATCGGCTGCGCATCGAGTCGGCCGGTCTCGATGCCTATCTCGACACGAGAGGCGCGGGACACCCACGTCGTATCGCGTACTTCTCGGCGGAGTTCGCCGTAGTCGACTGCATTCGCGTGTATTCGGGTGGTCTTGGTGTCCTTGCAGGCGACCATCTGAAGTCCGCGAGCGATCTCGGTCTGCGGCTCGCGGGTGTCGGCCTGCTGTATCGCGATGGGTATTTCACGCAGTACGTCGACGCCGACGGCCGGCAGCATGAGGCCTACCGGCACCTCGAACCGGCCACTCTGCCGCTGCGACCGGTACTCGCCGACGGCTCGCCCGTACTCGTGAGCGTCGACTTCCCCGGCAGGCCGGTCCACGCCCGGATCTGGCGAGTCGACGTTGGCGTGGTCCCACTCTACCTCCTGGACACGGATGTCGAGGAGAACGCACCGGCGGACCGCCACATCACCGATCGTCTCTACGGCGGCGACCTCGAACACCGGCTCGAGCAGGAGCTGGTGCTGGGCATTGGTGGCGTCCGCGCCCTTGCCGCGCTCGGCCATGAAATCGACACCTATCATCTGAACGAAGGGCATGCCGCGTTCGTCGCGGTCGACCGGCTGGCGGCCGCCATGAAGACGAACGACTCTGTGGACGCGGCGATCGAGGCCGTCCGCAACGAGATCGTATTCACGACGCACACGCCCGTCGAAGCCGGCCACGACTACTTTCCCGGTGACCTCATGCACCGCTACTTCAAGGCGGTCGTGGAGGGCGCGGGTCTGCCGTGGGATCGATTCTGGGGACTGGGCATTACACCCGAGCCACACCGCGCCGGTCAGTTCTGCATGACGGCGCTCGCGTTGCGCTGCGCCAGGGCGAGCAACGGAGTCAGCCGATTGCATGGACGGGTCAGTCGTTCCATGTGGCGGGATCTGTTCGGCAGCGCGTCGGTCGAGGAGGTCCCGATCGGCCATGTGACGAATGGTGTACACCTGCCAACGTGGGTCGGGCCATCGATGACTCGACTGTATCAGGAGCAGGTGGCGAACGACTGGCGCGACCGCGTCGCTCACGTGGACTGGGCCCGCATGCTCGACGCCCCCGACGACCGACTCTGGCAGGCAAGGAGCGAACAGCGCGCTCGCCTGATCAATCGCCTGAAGCAGGTGCTGGGCGAGCAGGCCGTTGCGAGGGGAACGCCGGAACTCGCGGGCAATGGACTCGATCCCGATGCGCTCACGATCACGTTCGCGCGGCGCTTCGCCACGTACAAGCGCGCCGTGCTGCCACTTGCGGACATCGAGCGGCTGGCGGCGCTGATCGGCTCGACCGAACGGCCGGTCCAGCTGATATACGCCGGCAAGGCGCACCCGAAGGATGAGCCCGGCAAGGAATTCATCCACCAGGTGCTCACGGCCAGCCGTCTGCCATCAATGCACGGTCGCATCGTGTTCGTCGAGAACTACGACTCGGAACTCGCGCGCTTCCTCGTTCAGGGCTCGGATGTCTGGCTGAACGTGCCTCGCCGTCCACTCGAGGCAAGTGGCACGAGCGGCATGAAGTCCGCCGCCAACGGCGGCCTCAACCTGAGCGTGGCCGATGGCTGGTGGGCGGAGGCATGGACGGAGCACAATCAGCTTGACAATCCGATCGGCTGGGCTATCGAGTCGGCCGGCATGGATGCGTCGACACAGGACGCAATCGATGCGGAAACGTTGTACCGCCTGCTCGAGGAAGAGGTCGTGCCTCTCTACTATCAGCGCGACGAGAACGGCATACCGATCGGCTGGCTCGACCGGGTCCGCTCCGCCATTGCCCAGGTGTGCGCGTTCTTCAACACGGATCGCATGGTGGGCGAGTACGCGGGCTCCGTGTACCGACTGACGGAGTCGGTGAAGACCTCCGGCTGACAGCACCACGACCGCGTCAGCCGGAGGCGGCTTCGGCTTCCTCCTCGAGCTCCACTTCGGTCTGCAGACTCACGTCGTCACGGAAGATCGAGGCGACGGCGAGCCTGCGACCTCCGCGGCGGTAGGTCACCGCACAGTCCATGGCCTCCGGATCGCCATCGAGATCCGCGGCATCCCAGCCACCTGCATTGCCGACAAATGCGATGGTTGCGTCGTAGTGCTGGCTCCAGAAGAAGGGCGCGGCCAGGAACGGCGCATCCGCGCCGAGCAGATTGCGTGCTGCGGTCTGCCCCATCCGTTGTGCCACGACCCAGTGCTCGACACGGGTGTGGCGGCCGAGCCGCGCATCCGGCCAGCTCGCGACATCGCCGGCCGCCCAGATGCCGGCGGCTGATGTCTCGAGCCTCCCGTTGACGACGATCCCATCCCTGACGTTGAGACCGGCTGCTTCCGCAAGCGCGATGCGCGGGCGAACGCCAATGCCGGCCACGACGAAGTCGGCGCCGATTCGCGAGCCGTCATCGAGTATCACGCAATCGACTTCGATTCGTGAGACGGTTCGACCCGGATGAAACGTGACTCCGTGCCGTTCGTGCAGGTTCCGGATGAAGTTGCCGAGATCATCGCCCATGATCCGTGCAAGCGGCACGGAATCAGGTGCGACGACGTGCACGTCGATGTGCCGCTCTCGCAATGATGCCGCGACCTCGAGTCCGATGAAGCCGGCACCGACTACCACGGCACTGCTCGCCCCGGTCGCGGCGGCGATGATCGCGCGACTGTCCGCGAGTGAACGCAGGTGATGGAGTCGCGCTCCATCGGCCATCGACACTCGCAGTCGATTGGGCTCGGCGCCCGTCGCAATGATGATCGCATCGAACGCACGTTGCTCGCCGTCACCCCAGCGGACAGTGCGCGTGTCGGCATCAATGGCGCTCACGGCGGCCCGGATCACCTCGATATTGTCCTCTTCGAAGGAACCGGCCGAACGCAGGGGCAGCCACTCTTCGGGCGCATTGCCGGCGAGGTAGTCCTTCGAGAGGTTCGGCCGGTCGTAGGGCGCTGCGGTATCCGGATCGAACATGACGATCGGCCCATCGTAGCCCTCCGCACGCAGCGTGGCGGCGGCCGAGTTGCCTGCCGCGCCGGCCCCCATGATCGCGATCGATTCGGGAGACCTCGACGGTGTGCGGCTCGGCGGTCCCGGTTCGAGCCGAGCGGTAACGCGGATTCGGCCGTCCCTTTCCTCGACCGACCAGCGTGCAACCGGATTCAGTGCGGGCGGCTGCACGGCCTCGCCCGTATGCAGGTCGAAGCACGCGTGGTGCCACGGACAGTGGACTCGGCCGTCAGTGAGAATGCCTTCGGCCAGCGGGCCGCCGTAGTGTGTGCATGACGCGCCGATCGCCAGGACCTGGCCATCGATGCGGGCGAGGAGGACAGGTTCGCCGTCGGCGTGACCGAGCAGCATCGCCCGGTCACCGACCTCCATCGAACTGACACCGTCCTTCTTCAGGTCGGGGCCCTTCAACTCGGCCGCGCCACCTCCCATGAGAGCCCCCTGTCTTCAGTTCAGTCCGCCATCGAGAGCGGAATGTGTGCGACCACGTTGCCATCACAATCGAGCAACTGGAGCGCACCACGCTCGATCCTGGCGCCCTTGGTGTACCGGTCGGCGACGGCAGCCAGCTGCGCGGCGTCGTGATTACGAAGCGCGTCCTCGGCTTCCGCAGCCGCCATCACCGCATACTCGCACTCCGGGTGCTTCTCCTCGCAGGACCCCGAGAAACACGTCGTGTCGTGATACCCGCCACCATACTCGTTGGTGTCACCAACCCTCGGCGCCACATGGCCGAAATCAATGCTCGTGCAGGAACCGCCATTGCATTCAGCCATCCCGCCGCACCACTCGCAACTGAGAATGCAGGTACTTTCACCGAGCTTCAGGACAATGTCGGCGGATGCGTCGTGCGCGGGTGTCAGGGCGTAGAACCCTGCCATGAGAGCCGCGACGACCGTTGAACCTGGCAACCAACTCCGTCGAATGAACATCCTGACCTCCTGGCCGGAATGTGAAGTAACACCTCGAGCGGTTCCCGAGGCGATCCAGCAACTCGCGATGACCCGGTCTGTCACTGACCGTCAAGAACGAGTCGAGACAGCCGGACTCTGATTGTCCCATCCTCAAGCTCGTACTGGCTTGCTACGATCGCCTGGCCCGCGACTCCGAGGATTTCGTCGAAACGACGCGTCGCGAGGACAGTGGATGTCCTGATATCGATTGCTTCGATGACCGTGTCGAAGAAGTCATCCAGTTCGGAGACCACAACCGGCGTCTCCGCATCACCGACTCGCTTTGTCGGCCGATACCTGGAGTCTGCCAGAACCGTCATCGTCCAGAGCAGGCCGCTCGATGGATCTTCGAGAATCGCAACCAGCCTCGGTGGTGGAGCGGCTGCCATGTAGTCCGTTGTCTCGACGCTTTGCCAGCGAGGGAACCAGGAAACCTGCCGGTCCATTGTCTGCAAGTGTTCGCCGGAGATCGACCACTTTTCGATGCGGTATTCGTTGATTCTGCCCACCCATATGGCACCGTCCGAGGCCTTCGACACTGCTCGACGGGCCAGATCGATCAGGCCAGGGAGCAGCATCGCGGTGTCGGCGCCAAAGGAGCGAACGAGTTCCCGGTTCGCGTTCAGCACGTGGAGCGGGTTGCCGGCTGCTTCACGGGAACGGACGGTAGCGCTGATCAGGAGTCCTCCGTCCGGCAACGGCCACCTGGATCCAACCGAGTTCTTCGGCCCGAACGCCCATGGATAGGAGCGCAGGTAGTTGCCCGCGGAGTCGAAGACGCTCTCGCGTTGCTGCCGGTTGTCGTAGACGTGGACCTCGGAGCCTTCGAGCCACGCGCCGGACACAACCTGAAGCTCACCCGGGCCATCACCCTGTCTGCCGATCACGATGGGTGGCCTGCCCGAGGTCGGGTCCAGGACGAGAAGCTGACCGGGGTACGACTGGACATCGGAAATCAGGACGCGATCGTGGTCCAGCCCGATCGCCGCCCACGGCGACAGGACATCCCAACCGCTGCTGGATCCGATGGTCAGGCTGTCCCGGAGTTCGATCGTGCAGTGCGGGCACGCGTCGCCTTGCCTTATCCGGATCGTGCCGTCCGACGCCGTGCCGGATGAGCAGGCAGCCACGAGCGCCAGACCGATAGCGGCTGAAATCCTCGTGCTGATGGCGTTGAGCCACTGTACGGACCGTCGGACCGATCCAGCCGGATGCCAGGCTCGGGTGCGCCTGCCGCTTCTGCGATGCCGCCGTGGCATCACTGCCGCGAGGCAATGTTCGAGCGCGAACCTCATGCGAACCTCCCCGGACGTGGTAGCCCGGGAACGGGGGTACGTTCGCCTGCTTCAGCGGTGAGACGTCAGGAATGACGAAGACGGCCTGATCCTGTTGCGCGCGGACGGCCGATCATGGGGAGGTGTGTCGCTTACAAGGATGGGGAGGGATACGGCGGATCGCAAGGTCATCGTGCATGCGCACGAACGCCGGACCGGCCTTGCCGGTCCGGCGTCCCTTGCACCCGGGGGCTCGATCCCGCCGAGCTGCTACTTGCTCTCGATCTTGCGAGCGCCGTTGCCGGCCTTCACCGTGATCCGGCGTGGGCGGGCCTGCTCGATCTTCGGCAGAGCGATCGCAAGCACGCCGTTCTGGTAGTCGGCCCTGATCTTGTCGGCGTCAACCCGCTGCGGCAACGCGAAGCTCCTCTCGAAGCGGCCGTAGCGACGCTCGAACAGATGGTACTCGCCCTCCTTCTTGCCTTCCTTCTTGCCCTCCTCGTGCTCCCAGTTCCGCTCGCCGGACACCGTGAGCACGTTGTTCTCGACGGTCACATTGAGCTGGTCCGGCTCGAAGCCCGGGACATCGAGCGTGAACCGCAGCTCTTCATCCGTCTCGAGCACGTCCGCCGGCATGTAGCCGGACACGGGCACCTCGACATCCTGCGTCAGTCCGCTGAACATCCGATCCATCTCACGACGCATGTCCCACAGGGCCTCGAACGGGGACGCCTGGAAACGCCGCCGAGTCAGCGAAGGCAGCATGGTCTCACCTCCGTCATTTGAGTGATTTGAGGCCGGCGGCCTCGTGCCACCGGAGCCGCGATCCAGTGAGGCATCCATCGTGCCATTGCGACGCTGCCAGACATGCACCCGCGTATGCGATGATGGCAGGTGGAGTTGCAGCGTCGGCCACAGGTCCGGCAGAACTGGCAGGTCCTCTGCGCAATGTGAAGCGGGTGGTTGTGCGACGAACGAGCGCGCCCACCGTGTCGCATTCCACGACACGTGGTCGAGTGTGGTCGGCCGTGTTCGACTGACCACCGGCGCTCGTCGTGACGGTCTCGGACCGCTGGACTCAGCGCCAGCTCGAATGCGGGAGCCGCCTGCGATCAGGAATCGTCCGGCGAGCTGGCCATCCGGTATGCCTCACGCGTGGGCCGGAGCGGCCGCATCAGCCAGTACGGGCGGCGGGTGCCATCGGGAGACCAGCGGTCGGCGGGACGCGTCTTCTCGATCCACTGCCTGTACACCGCGTGGGCTTTTTCGACATCGACGTGGACATCGCCGTAGCGGTCCTTCGGCAGTGCCGGCCGGATGCGCACGGCCTGGTGCCAGCAGTGCGATCCGGAGATCGGGTCCGGCTGGACCGGGAACGCGAGGTTCTGGTGCACGCCGGAATCGGTCCACCAGATGCGGCTGGTATCGGGGTCTTCGGACCGGAACGGGCGGACGCCGGCTGCACGGTGAATGCCCCAGCGCTCGCCGTCGTGGTCGAGGTTCACGGTGGCCATCATCTGACCCTGACCGCCTTCGCCATCGAGCTTCCAGCGGCCCATGTGGTGGCTGCACGCGACGACGCCGGGCCGGATCCCTTCGGTGACCCACGCCTTCACGACGAAGTGGCCTATCGCGGTCTCGACCCGCACCAGCTGGCCGGTCTCGATGCCGAGCGGCGCTGCATCACTGGTGTGTATCCAGAGCGGGTTCGAGTGCGCGATCTCGTCGAGCCACTTCGCGTTCGCGCTGCGCGTGTGGATGTGAACGGGCAGCCGGAACGTCGGGATGAGCGGCAGCTGGTCGGGCTCGAGGTTGTCGCGATGGATGTGACTGCGGATGTACGTTGGGATCGCGAACTCGGGCCAGCCCCATTCGACGAGAGTGCGTGAGTAGAACTCGAGCCGGCCACTGGGCGTCGGCCAGCCGTGGAGCACGCGGCCGTCGTCGAGCACGCCTACCGGCCGGCGGCCGTCCGCATCGGGTTCGGGAGCCGGGTGTGGCACGATGTTGGGCGATGCCGGTTTCGGTGCACGCGTGAAGGCACGGCCGTGGCGGTGCACCGCCAGGTCCTCCAGCTCGGCGATGGGCACTTCCTGCTCGTGCCGCGGACCAATGCCGCGCACGACTTCGAACACTCCGTGGCGGCGCATGTATTCGAGCGGCGTCATTCCGAGCGAATTCGCCTTTTCGGGCAGGCCGGGCACGGAATTCTCGAACATCCACGCGTAGTACTCGTCGATACCGAGCTTCTGACCGGGCGATGCCTTCGATTCGAAGTGGCGACGTATTCCGAGCGAGCCATCGGGATCAATGCGCCAGGACAGCTCGATCCAGAACTCGTTCTCTTCCCAGACCTCGCCCGGATTGACCTGACGTGTGTCGGTGATGTCCTCGCCCAGTCGCTGGCGCAGCGCGCGAAGGACCGGCTGCCGGAACCCGACCCACTGACCATCGTACTGCTCGTACGAGTGGATGTCATGGCGCTCGGAGCCGAGGCCCATGGGCAGCACGTAGTCAGCGAAGTACGCGGTCTCGTTCCAGGTCGGCGTCATCGCGATGTGCAGCCCGATCCGCTGCTCATCCGACAGCAGCTCGATCCACGAGAAGCCGTCGGGATTGGTCCAGACCGGATTGTAGACGCGCGAGAAGTATACACTGACACGGCCGCGTCCATCCCTGAGCAGGTGCGGCAGCAGAAACGACATCTCGTACATCGCGAGTGGGTACTCGGCAGGCCATGTCAGGCCGTTCCAGCGCGACGGATGCGGCGGCATGTGGATGGGCCGGGGCACGTACTTGTTCCACGCGTTGGGGAACGTGCCGCCCTCGGTCGCGACGGCGCCCATCAACGCGTTCAGCATGAAGAGCGCGCGTGCGACCTGCCAGCCGCCGAGGTTGCCGGCTGCGGCGCTGCGCCAGTTGTGCGTGGATAGACGGGTTCCCGCTGTCGCGACGACGCGCGCGACCTCCTCGATCGTGGCGGCATCGACGCCCGATTCGGCGGCGGCGAACTCGAAGGTGTACGGCGCGTAGATGTCGACGAGCGCACGGTGGAAGGTCTCGAACGACGGGTCGCCGCCGACAGCCGCCCCGCCCGTTTCGGCGTTGCCGGACGAGGTGATCTCGCCCGGCTCACCTCTGCCCTCCTCGAGATATTCACGCCAGTTCCACCAGCGCTCGACGAACTGCCGGTCGTACCTGCGTTCGCGGATCAGCCAGCTCGCAATTGCGAGCAGGATCGCTGCTTCCGAACCCGGATACGGTGCCAACCAGTGGTCGGCGTGCGTGGCCGTGTTGGAAAGTCGAGTGTCGAGAACGATCAGTTTCGCGCCGTTCGCGCGCCCCTCGATTACGCGCTGTGCGTGCGGATTGAAGTAGTGGCCGGCCTCGAGGTGGCTGCTGACGAGCAGGATCACGCGGGCATTCGCGTGGTCCGGGCTGGGTCGGTCGAAGCCCATCCAGAAGTGGTATCCCGCGCGCGCGGCACTCGAGCAGATGTTGGTGTGCGAGTTGTGCCCATCTACGCCCCACGCCGCCAGGACGCGTTCGGTGTAGCCATCCTCACCGGGGCGACCCACGTGGTACATGATCTCGTTGTGACGGCCGTCGATCAGCGACTGGCGCACGCGCGCCGCAATGTCATCCAGGACCTCGTCCCACGAGATGCGCTCCCACTTGCCGCCGCCACGCGGCCCCACGCGCTTCATCGGGTGCAGGATGCGGTGCGGATCCCTGACCTGGTTCAGCGTCGCCGGACCTTTGGCGCAATTGCGGCCTCGCGAACCCGGGTGTTCCGGGTTGCCCTCGAACTTGCGGATCCGGAGCGATTCGCGGTCCACGTATGCAAGCAGGCCGCAGGCGGACTCGCAGTTGAAACAGGTGGTCGGCACGAGCGCATAGTGACGCTCGACTCTCGTCGGCCATGCCTTCGAGTCGAGTTCGACCCAGTCGTCCCAGCGCTCGCGCGGCGGGTACGCCGCCAGGTCGCCGCCACTCGGGCCGGGATAGCGTGTCTGGCCCGCCGCTTCGACGGCCTGCCTGCTGGCGGACATGCTTCCGTCCGGCTTCGCGGTCATTCTGTTCTCTCCGTCACGGCGCGGGCTCAGGCCAGCGGTACGGCCTGAGCGGCCTGTACGTACGCATGTTCGTGCGCGAGTACGGCTCCGAGTGCGGGAACGGCGGCCCACGCACCGAGCCAGGGTGCCGCACAGGCCGCGGCTGCGAGCGCGAGCCCGGCCCAGAACCATGCGGCGAATCTGCCGCGCGTCATGTGCCATGCGGCCAGTCGCGCGTGCGCTGTAGCGTGCGTGAGCGTGTGTTCGGCAAGGACCAGGAGTAGATGCGTCGCCGCCGAGCCCGTCATGAGCCACAACAGCGCCGGGCCGGCTGAGGGCTCGTGCCACGCCGCTGCGGGAACCAGTGCGGCCGAACCTGCGAGCACGGCCTGAACGACCAGTTGAACGGGTGCCAGCGGATTCTGCCACAGGTCGCGAGCGCGGGCCTGCGCGAACAGCCACGCGGTGTAGACGGCGGCCAGCAACGCGATCGGAGCGCCGGCCACCGCCAGCCCTCTCTGGAGCCCGTCAGCGCCCATCAATGATGCCACGACGTGAACAGCGAGCACGAGCGCGTACGCGCCGATCACGAATGCGCCGCGTACCAGCCAGCTCCGCCATTGCGGCCGCGTGAAGATGTAGAGAAAGCGCGATGGGTGCTCGAGATCCGAGACCAGCAGTGCACCCGTGATCGCAAGGAACACCGCAGAAACGAGCGGTGCAGCCCAGAGCCAGAGCGGACCGGACCACGCTGCGCTACCGGAAGCGGCCAGCAGCAGGGCCACCAGGTATGCACCCGCCGCGATGCCTTTGGTCCACGTGTACAGACTGACGCGCCAGTCCCACGGCATGCGATGGGGTACGTCCCAGGCCAGCACGGCAGCGGCGGAGCTGTTCCATTCGCGCGGGTGTCCCGACGTGACCTGACCGCGCATGCGACCCTGCTCACTCCACATGAACGAGCCACCCGTCGGAGTGCTCGCCGCAAGAGGGTCGAGCGTGGCCTGGTGCGCTCCCTTGTAGAAGAGCTTCGGCCGCGTGTCCTTCTCCGGCCGCCGCACCGACACGGCATCCCGACCGACGATCTTCGCGACCTTCGATGCGGCGTCCGCGAGATCGCCGACCAGGATGGCTTCCGTCGGGCAAACGACGACGCAGGCCGGCTCGAGGCCGATATCGAGGCGGTGCGCGCAGAAGTTGCACTTCTCGGCCGAATGATCTTCGGGGTTGATGAAGATCGCGTCGTATGGACAGGCCGCAATGCAGGCCTTGCACCCGATGCACACGTTCTTGTCGAAGTCGACAATGCCGTCCCCGCGGCGAAACATCGCGCCGGTCGGACAAGCCGTTACGCAGGGTGCGTCCTCACACTGATTGCAGCGCGTGACCTGGAATGCGCGGCGCGTGTTCGGGAATTGTCCGACATCGACGTACTTCACATACGTGCGCGTGACGGATAGTGGCACCTCGTTCTCCGACTTGCACGCGGTCGTGCAGGCGTGACAGCCGATGCAGCGCGTGTGGTCGATTACCTTCGCCCAGCGAACGGCGGCGCGGTCAGTCGCGATGTCGGTTACCTGCATCGGTCTGAGGTACGTTCCGGGTGCTGGTAATTCTCACTGGTGTCCGGGCGGTCTTCCCGGAATCAGGGCTTCAGAAGGTGCAGAATCGGGTGTGATGGATCGCGCCGCAACTCTCAGGCGCGATAAAGCGGCGCGGGAATATGTCCCTCGCCGCTTCGAGGCGTGCGAGTCGGTGGGTTCCGGCTATTGGCCGCCGCCGCTCTTCGGCTCGGCCGTACGACCCGTCGAACGTGAGGAGCCCGATGAACCGCGCGAGCCGGAACCGGCTCTGGCGGGTCCGGACCAGGTCTTTGCCGGTGCGGAGCGGGGAGGCGACCTTCCGGTAGATTGGCGAATGCGTCATCGGTGGGTGCGAAAACGGTGAATGGGCCATCGCCCTGGAGGGTCTTCTCGAGGCCTGCGGTGCGCACGGCCTCGAGGAACCGTATCCTGCTGATCTGCATTGAGCACCTCCCGTGAATGGGAAACCATGAAACGGGTGGGCCTCACGGAAGGCGGCAATGGGCAACTCGTCTCGGGCCGCCGTCCGCGCGGCCGACATGAGCTACCGGTTCCGGCAGGCACAGGAGCGCCTGACGGAACCGGTTCTTCAAGGGGCATCATCCGTGCCAATCGCGTGGAAACCGACGGGTACACGACGGCGTACGGAGGGCATCGCTGGTTTCCATACACCCGGGAGCGGACAATGCGCTCGACAATCGGTGACATTCGGCTCGCGTTCCGCCAGCTCCGCAAGGAGCGGGCGTTCACATTGACGGTTCTGGCCACGCTGGCGATCTGTGTCGGCGCCAATTCGGCGATCTTCTCGGTAATCCAGACGGTTCTCCTGGCCCCGCTCCCATTCCGGGATTCGGACCGGCTTGTTGTGATGATGAACAGTTATCCGGGCGCTGGCGCGGAGCGGGGAGGCACGGGTCCATTCGATTACTGGGGTCGCCGGGATCGGAGTCCGTGGTTCGAGTCGATGGCGCAGTACAGATCGTGGGGCAGCACAGTGGGGGAGGCGGGAGCGACGAAACGGATGGGGATCATGGATGTAACGGCCTCGTTCTTTCCGATGCTGGGTGTCCAGGCGGCAATGGGCCGGACGTTCCGCGAGGAGGAGATGGACGAGGGTAACGGCCACGTCGCAGTGCTGTCGTATGAGTTCTGGCAGGACCACTTCGACGCCGATACGAACGTGCTCGAACGTGATCTGAGGGTCGACGGCCAGCCGTACCGCGTGGTCGGCGTGCTCCCGGCGGGATTCCGTATGCCGGAGAACGAGCAACCTCGCTTCTACGTACCGTTGACCTACAGTGCGGAGGAACGCGCTATCATGAGTTGGCACAGCAACCGGTACTCGATGATGGCCCGGATGCGGCCGGGCGTTACGGTCGACGAGGCGCGCACCGGGAACGATGCACTCAACGCATCGCTGATCGCGGAGTGGCCGATTGCGAATGGCGCGCAGATGCTGAAGGACCTCGGTTACCGGATGCTGATCGAGCCGGCGCACGCGGATCTGGTTCGGGATGTGAAGTCAACGCTGTACATGCTGTGGGGCGGAGTCGTGTTCGTGCTGCTTATCGGGTGCGTAAACATCGCGAACCTGATTCTGGCGCGGACCCGTGTGAAGGAGCGGGAGACGGCGACTCGTCTGGCGATCGGCGCACCGCGGACGCGCCTCGTGCGCGAGAGGATGATCCATGCTCTGGTCCTGGCGGTGGGCGGGGGTCTGCTCGGGATCGCGGTCGGTCTGGGCGGTATCCGCCTGCTTGCTACCTTTGGCGCGACGGAGTTGCCGCGAGGCGTCGAGATCGGAATGAACCCGACGGTGCTGGTGTTCACGCTCGGCGTGGCGGCGGTGGCGGGGCTGATTTTCGGCGCGATTCCGTCGCTCCAGTTGCTGCGGGCCGATCTGCGGTCGGTGTTGAACACGGCGAGCCGGGGCGCGACTGCCGATCGCCAGACGCTGTGGATGCGGATGTCGCTCGTAACGGCCCAGGTGGCACTGGCGTTTCTGTTGTTGATCGGCGCCGGGCTCATGCTCACGAGCTTCCGGAGTGCGACGCGCGTCGACCCCGGATTCGACACGGACGGCGTGTTCACCGCCGCCGTGTCATTGCCCGGCTCGCGCTACCCGAATGGCGAATCGAGGGTGCAATTTGCCGAGGCACTGAGCCGTGACATGGGCGAGCTGGCCGGCGTCCACCATGCCGGTATCGGTACCATCGTGCCGTTCGGCGGCGACTACTCGGCGACGGTCATCATGCCGGAAGGGTACTCGCCGCCAGCCGGCGAGTCGCTGATTGCGCCAACCCAGACACGGGTGGCGGGCGACTATTTCGAGGCGCTCGGCATCCCGCTGCTCGAGGGGCGATACTTCGAGCCGACGGATGGGCAGGACAGCAGGCGGGTGGTAATTCTGGACCAGTGGCTGGCGCACCGGTATTTCGGCGACGAGAGTCCGCTCGGCAAGCGAATGCTCGTCGGCAACGTGCCGGAAGAAGCCAGGGAAGTCGACTACTTCACGATCGTTGGCGTCGTGGGCACGATCAAGCAGAGGGAGCTGACGGCGGGACCGGGCGATCAGGTTGGCTCCTACTACCTGCCCTACAGCGTGAATGCGAGCCTGAACATCATGCTCGTGGCGGGGGCGGCCGGTAACCCGCTCGAACTCACCGCCGGCGTGCGTCAGGCCGTTGCTCGACGAGATCCCGAGTTGCCGGTGTACGACATCCGGACCATGCGGGACCGGGTGGAGGCTACCTTGATGAATCGTCGCGCGAGCATGTTCATCCTTCTCGTGTTCTCAGGCGTCGCGCTCTTCCTTGCGGTCATCGGCATTTACGGTGTACTGGCCTACATCGTCGCTCAGCGGCGGCGTGAGATGGGAATCCGGATGGCACTGGGCAGTACGACGCAGCAGATCTTCGCGATCGTGCTGCGTCACGGTGCACTCGTAACGGGTGCCGGGCTGATCGTCGGGGCGGCGGGCGCGGCGTTGATGGGAGGCCTGATCCGGTCGCTTCTGTTCCAGGTCGAGCCCGTCGATCCGATCGTGATGGGTTCGGTTGCGGCCATTCTCGGAGCTGTCGGGCTTCTGGCGTGCGCCGTGCCGGCCTTGCAGGCGACGCGGGTGGACCCGGTGAAGGCGCTGGTCGGCGAATAGGAATCGGGCGAGGATCTGCCCACCGGACTCAGGACCGGCACCCCCAACGGGGCCGGTCCCGAGTCAACATCGGGTGGATGACGACGCGGATCTGCTGCTTCCTCAGCGACCGCCACCACCACCCCTGCGGTGGGCTGTGCGTCCGGTCGATGTGCGTGACGACCCGGACGAAGTGCTGGATCCGGATCCGGTCCGGCTGGTACCTGATGAGGTGCGCGAGGTCGTCGTGCGCGAGGTCGTCGTCGTGCGGCCACTGGCCGTACCGGCCGAACTCGCACCACCGCGCGTGTAGCCTTTGCCTCTCACCGCGTGACCGCTGTTGCCGTCGACGCCGTCATTGCCACCGACAACGACAATGGTCGGGCGGCCCGAGTAGCCCCAGATCGGGCCAGCATAGCCGAATCCGCCGTAGCCATAGCCGTAGGCGCCGTAACCATAGAGGTACGGGTCGCAGTAGTACGAGCGGTAGCCGTAGTCGAAGCAGGAGTTCCAGCGATTGCCGTAGAATCCACCCCAGCCGAATGGATCATAGCGATCGACGTTGCGATCCGCGGGCCGCTCCGAAGCCGTCATGTCGGCGTTCACGGCATCACGGTCAATGGCGAAACGTTCCGGATACGACACGGCGACGATCATGTCGATCACGTCTTCGGGAACGCCGGAATCCGCCAAGCGCACGACCTGGTCCGCGTTCAGATCGAAGCGCTGGCCGCTCTCGGCGACGAACGCCTGAAGCGCGGCGCCGTCGACCTGGCCGGCCGCCTCGATGACATCATCGATCGACAGGTCCGCGGATGCAAGCAGCCGCGCGTCGATCGCAGCCGTCGTGCGCTGCACCGGCACGGTGAATCCGGCGGCGCGCGCCGCCTCCGTCGAGGCCGGCCGGTAGCGCACGACACGCGGTACGGACTCACCGTCCATGCCGATGGACTGCGCATCCAGCCAGATCGACGGCGATGTGATTGCCATGACGCCCGATGCGGTTCGCGTGACACCGCCTTCGCAAGTGAGTTCGGAGCGCAGGAACACTCGCCGGCCGTCCTTCGAGAACTGTGCCACCTGCCAGCCGTCGCAGCCGTCCGCATCGAGCGGATGGGTCTGTCCGTCGGCAATCAGCGTGCGTGTGGATTCGGTCTGGCCATCCGTGATGGTTGCGATTTCGACGCCCGATGGCTGCTGGCTGACGCAGACCATCAGATCCGCCGGTGCTCCGGCGCCATCGGCCTCCCAGCAGCCGAGCCATGGCAGCCAGCGCGCATCCCCCGACTGAGCCGCGACGGAGCCCGCCGTGAAGGGAAGGCCCGCGAGCACGGATGCGAACAACACCGTCACGGGTCGCGCAGGCCACACGCTCCAATTCGACTGTTTCATAGCCGCTCCTTCGTGCTCAGAATCGGAAATGCACACCTACGGCCATCTGCAGGCCATTCAGATCGATCCCATCGGTGAAGTCCTGGAAATCCGTGGACTTGATGTCTGCCGACGCCAGATGGTACCGCAAGTCGGTGTTCAGTGTGGCGCGCGGAGTCAGTGTCACGTCGAACCCGGCATTCACGAGTGCCACAGGCGCCCAGCCACTGGCCTCGAGTGTGGCATCGAAGATCGAGAGGTCGGCGAAGTCGACGAATGATCCAGTCTGCTGAAAACTGTAGTGCACCATGCCGCCACCCCCACCAATGTACGGCGAGAAGCGTGCGGGCACCCATGCGAACCGGCCGATCTGCCGGCCGCGCGGCGTGACGTATAACCGCAACGATGCCGTCAACGGCGTCTGGTCGAACGTGGTGCGCTGTGTGATCGGCAGACCGTCCTGATCCTCCCACTCCTCGAATGACGACTGCGCGCTGGACGTGATGAACGTCCCGCTGAACACGATGTCGACGGGATCGCTGACGCGAACGGCGAAATCGCCGCCGATGGCGAAGCCGCCGAAATCACTGCGGTTCAATGTCAGCTCATCGGTCACGAAATCGAACAGGCTGCTCCGCGCTCGCGCGAAATTGAAACCCATCCGCAACCCGACCCGCACGACGGGCGGAATGAACAGGAACCCGCGGGGATCCTGACGCGGCATGTCACGCGCAACGGACGGGCGGGTCGGCATCGTGTTGGCAGGTGATTCTTCCTGGGCCGCGACCTGAACCGGCACGGCGAGGAGGAGAGCGACGAGCGCGATCATGAGGTTGCGCCCGGCGCGACCGGTTACGGTCGCGACTGAACTCCTGGCGGAGCGTCGGAGAGGTCTCATGCTACCGATCCGCGAGACAGGACCACGCGTACACATGCACGCGACCCTGCAATATAGAGGTATCGGGTCGAAAAGGTCCAGAGTGTTGTGGGACAATGAAATACGCGATTCGTTCGCTCACGCGCCCGCGTACCGGGCCGGTGTACAAAGCTGGCGACACTTGCCGGGCCAGGCCGGCTCAACGTGTCCGCGTCCCGAGCAGCTTGCGGGCGCGGACGCGGACGGATGGGCTGCCATCCTCGAGTTTGCGCCGCATGGCGTCGCGGACCTGTGAGCGCAGGCGAGCACGTCCACGGGCGAGGTCGAACAGCGCCTGCATGGCGCAGACCTGGATGCGACTGCCGCGGGCGTCGAGCAGGGCGAAGAGTTCGCGGGTCGTTCGCCGGAGTGCATTGCCTGTCGGCCCGAGGCGTGGCAGCAGCGGGATGAGGCGGCAGAGCACATCGTGT
>Ga0055448_10000085_pt1 | contig 20467 bp, 19 predicted proteins | sample China_Galinas_PW_4_FD_57744 | JGI IMG/M metagenome (GOLD analysis project Ga0055448, IMG submission 57744) | Wetland microbial communities from San Francisco Bay, California, USA, that impact long-term carbon sequestration - China_Galinas_PWA_D2 | ecosystem: Environmental > Aquatic > Marine >... | reverse complement strand
GTCGTAGTACATGATGAAGTAGAGATCCTGCGGGTACAGGTCGCCCGGCCACATCAGGATGTTGTCGTGCCCAGCGCGCGCGGCCCGCGTGTACAGCATGCGCTGGCCGGTCTCCGAGTCGTTGGGCCGGCCGCCGGTGCGCGGCTCGCCGTACAGTGGCTTCATGGCCTGGGCGACGTCGAACTGAGTGAGGCCCTCGTCCATCCACGGGTACCGCTTCTCGTTCGAGCCGACCATCATGGGGAACCACATGTGACCGGTCTCGTGCATCAGGTCGCCGGCCAGCGACAGAGTGTCCGCCCACGGCGCCATCAGCGTCATCATGGGATACTCCATGCCGCCGCTCGTCAGCACGCCCTCCATGCTCGTCATCTTCGGCCACGGATACGGCCACAGGTATTTCGACAGCTGTTCGATCGCGTCCCGCGTGAAGCGCGCGCCGCCTTTCTGCCAGGCGGCCGCCGGCGCGTGTATGCGATAGAAGCTGCGGATGTCGACCGTGTCCGGCGCGTCGCCGGCGCCACGGTCGACGAGGGCGCGCGTCGCGTCCCACGCGTATTCGTCGCTTGCGCCCCATGCCAGGTCCCGGATGTCGTGAGCCGTGAAATGCCACGTGGCGGTGGGGCCGCCCGGCGCGAACACGGTCGCCGCGTCGTCGCCTCCGGGCGTCAGGATGCGTACGACGTCCCCGGTCCGGCGCGCGCCGGCGAGCCTGTCGAGTGTGGAGGCTGACAGCACCTCGGTGGGGTTCTCGAGTGTGCCCGTCGCATCGACTGCCCAGCCATGCGGCACGGTGAGGCGGACATCGTAGTCGGCCGGATCCATGTAGAACTCGGCACCCAGCAGGTACTGATCCGCAACCCAGCCGTGGACGTCGTCGTAGACCGCGACCTGCGGATACCAGTAGCCCATGAAGAACACATTGCCGGCCCGGCCTTCCCGTCCGTCGGACGGCGTCTCCGGCACCTCGTACGACCATGCGAAGCGCAGTTGCGCGCTGTCGTGCGGCGCCAGTGGCGAGCGCAGCCTGATCCACAGCACCGTGCCGTCGACCAGGTAGCCATCCGCGGTGGCACTGCGGCGTCGCGTATTCGTGATCGGCGAAGCCGTGACGCCGCGGTTGAGCGGCTCGAGCATGTGCCCGTTCGCTGCCACTTCCGTGAGGTCCACGCCGCCCGTGATGGTCGTCGCGTTCACGCGCCGGTTGCCCGCCCGGAACGCGTTCTGCCTGAGGTGGACGGCAATGCGATCCAGCGTGTCGGGCGAGTTGTTGAGGTAGACCACGGTCTCGGTCCCGGACACGGTGGCGCTCGCGGGGTCGAGCCGGGCGACGATGTCGTATCTGGCACGTTGCACGCGGTTGCCCGCACCGGGTCGGCCCGTGCGCGTGCGGGTGCCGCGTTCGACGGCGCGCGTGAACTCGGGGATCTCGAAGACGGGACCGGGCAGTGGCCGCGCGTCCTGCGCGGTGGGTGAGGGCGCCAGTGGCGGCACGGGCCGTGTCTGCGCTGCGGCGCCGGAGGCGAGGACGGGCATCGCCAGCAGGAGGGCGGGTACGGTGATCTTCACGGTGGTCTCCGCGTCAGCGCTTTCTCGAAAGGCGACATCGCAATGTTCCTCGCCGCGCGCGCGGGCGCAAACTCTTCCTTGCCGGGCGAGGTCCAGTCCTGGCCGGGGCTTGCCCGGCCGCATGCAGGGATTCCCCCGATACCAACCCCCGGAGGACAGCCGATGAAGGCCTCACTCGTGTCGATCCTGGTAGTGGCGTGCGTCGTACCGGCCAGCTCGAACTGCAATGTTGGACGGTCGTGGGACGAGCAATGCTGCAGATCGCGCGGTATCGTTGGATCCAGCATCGGCACAGGCCTGAGTCTCGTCCTCACCCGGAGTTCCAGGCGGACCGTTCTCCCGCCGGGACACGCCCCCGACTCCTCGCCCTTTCGCTCGGGATCTAGATCGCCGTAGTTTCAGAATGGGTTCCGGTCCGGCATTCACAGGGCATTACCGGGCTGTTGGCATCAATGGCGACATGGAGACCGCAATGAACCGCAGATTCACAGTTTCCGCGGTCGCCTTCGCCGTCCTGTTTTCGTTTGACGCGCAGGCGCACGCCCAGATCAGTCCGGGGCTGCACGTGGCGCGCGCGGTCGACTCGTTCGACGGGGTGAACGGTGTGGGCGGGAGCGTCCAGTTGAGCCTGCCGGGCGTTCCGCTCGATCTCTTCGTCGCGGGCGAGTACTTCTTTCCGGATTGCGACGGCTGCTCGTTCTGGGGCGGCTCTGCGGATGTCCATTTCACTCTGCCCGTTCCCGTGCTCACACCCTACGGCGCCGCCGGGCTGGTGATGCGCAACACCGACGCATCGGACACGAGCGTACGCACCGGCGGGCTGGGGCTCGGCGCGGGTCTGAACCTGAACGGGTTCGTGGTGGGCGGCTACGCCGAAGGGCGCTACGAGTTCATGGACGGCAGCGGTGACCAGCTGGTGTTTCGGCTCGGTCTCCGTCTGTGATGCACCCGCGGCGGGCAGACATGGATGGAGCCCGTTCGGGAGACACGGATCGCGCCACCGGCCGTGGGAGCAGTCCAGTCCTCAATATCTTCGCGGGCCTTCCGGGAAGCGGCAAGACGACGCTGGCGAGGCTGCTCGCATCCGAGGTCGGTGCTGCTCATCTTCGAATCGATACGATCGAGCAGGCGATGCGCGACTTGTGCGCGTTCGAGGTGGAAGGCGAGGGGTATCGGTTGGCGTACCGGGTGGCGGGTGACATCCTGCGCGCCCGGGTCAGCGTCGTCGCGGATTCCTGCAATCCCCTGGAACTGACCAGACACGAGTGGGAACAGGTTGCGCTGGACGTTGGCGTCGACTGCGTGAATGTCGAGGTCGTCTGCTCCGATGCCGGTGAGCACCGGCGGCGAGTCGAGCACAGGACGGCCACGATTCGGGGTTTGCGTCTTCCAACCTGGCGGGAAGTGGAGGCTCGCGAGTACCACGAGTGGACGACCAGGCGCATCATTCTCGACACGGCCGGGAAAGCAGCGACGGATTGCCTCGATGCACTTCTCGCGAGACTCGCGGCATGGGAAGCCTGACCGACTTCCCGGGGTACGAATGGGGCCGTATGTACGCAAGGCAATATCGGTGGTCCTTTCGCTTCAACCTGTCGAAGTCCGGTATCGGCGTTTCCATGGCTTGGCAAGGCGAACACATGAAGATCTGTGGAACGTGAGTGGGTGGTTCGCCGTTCTACTGGCAGTCATCGGTGTCGCGCTGGATAGTGTGCCGGCCTTCGCCCAGAAGGGAGTCGGCAACAGAGAGGGGCCGACATCAATCGGGGTCTACGTCGGCACGTTCTCAAGCGGCAACGGGGAATGGCCCCGTGTCGCCATCGACATCGATGAAGGGCTCGGTGCGTTCGCGGTGAGGGCGGAAGCATGGGGTGTGTCGCGGCCGGTTATCGTGTGCCGAGGGGGTGCGCCCCTGCCCGCGTGTGACCAGCGGAAGTGGATCCGCGCGATCTCCGTCGGCGGACGCCTGGTCGATCGGAACGGGAACTGGCACCCCTACGGCGGATTCGGCGGCGGATTCACGTGGTACGACAACAGGGGCAGCATGGGATATGTCGAGGCCGGTCTGCGGCTGGAAGTGGCCGAGCGCATCGGGCTCGATCTCCGCGGCGCCATCGAGCTGCTGCTCGAGGCGGGCGAACTCGGCGGCGGCCGGTCGCTGAGCCTCGGCGCATGGCATCTCGTCGGGCGATAGTCGCGAAGCGCTGGGCGTGGACGACGTTCCTTCCGGAGATCAGCCTGCACAGGTGCTTTCCGAGTCGTGGCACGTCGAGAAGCACGGATATCATCCACGTTCGGATGCGCACAGCAACGCAATTCTGCTGGTCCGCCGGCTTTGCCCGGCGTACGGCGAAGTAGTACGCTCGCATCGCCGACAGACCCTGCCTCGGGCGGAAGCTGTTCGGCAGGAGTTCCTCAAGATCCCTCAAGGACGGTGACAAGGCGATGTTCGAGATACTGTTCATGCCATTCGCCATCATGGCGAGCGTTCCCGGCGGCGCGTTCGTGCCTGCGGTTGCGTTGTGCATCTGGACACGTCGGCGCTGGTCGAGGCTCTCGGGCATGCGTCGCTTCGTGGCGGCCGCCTCGGCACTGGTCTGGTTGGCGTACGCTGCGTACGAGACGTGGATGTACTTCTGGATGCGCTCGGTGGTCGCACCGATTCGCGTTGACCTGCTGGTCATCGGCCCGATCCTCGTCATTGCGACCGTCAGCGCGATTGCCGCTTTGTGGCCGGGGCGAGGCCGACCGGTCGAGGCTCGCCAACCGTCCCGGACAGGGTGATATGGCCGAGCGGCCGGGCGAGGCTCACTGACTGGCGCAGGACGAGTGTTGTCTACGCGTCGGCGGCCGATCGGCGGCGAGGCGAGCCCACACGCACTTCAGCGATCGGTCAGTGACCATCCATCGAGGACGGTCGGCTGCCCTCGCCCGCCGCACGCGGATTCTGAATGAAGCGGACGATCGCCGCGAAAGTCGCGTCGTCCGGCTTCGCAATGTCGGCAATGCTGCTGATGTGACTGCCGGGAACGATCACGATGTCAGCCGGGCGCAGGGCTTCGTACAACAGCCCTACGAAATACGCGGCCTGCTCCATGATCGGCGGCAGGAAACGTTCCTGTTCGGCGATGACGATCAGCGTGGGTGGGACGTGGTCGCCGACGAAGCGTGAGGGGTCCGAGTCGAGGCGGTCGTCGAAGCTCGCGAAGCGATCGTCAGGATGTGCGCTCCAGAGCGCCCGCAGACTGTCCATGCCAACGCCTTCGGCGTTCGCGCGGCGGATAGTCTGATCGAGCGGCGCAAGGATGCAGCCCATCGGAATGATGCCCGCCAGGTCCGCCGACTCGAGGCCGACGCCAGCGAGGTACTTCGTGTTTGTTGCGACGGTCGCGGCAAGGTGGCAGCCGGAGCTGTGGCCGAAGAGGAAGATCCGCCCAGGGTCGCCTCCGCGGGTGCCAATGCTGTCGTGCACCCAGCGGATTGCGGCCGCTACGTCCTCCGGCATGGCCGGCCACTTCTGGGCCGGTGCGACGCGGTAGTCGATGGTGGCGCAACCGATGCCGGCGCCGCTGAACGGCTCGCAGACGCGGGCATAGTATGCCGAGGACCGGTCGTCCCCGCTGCGCAGGCTCCCGCCATGGATGAAGATCACGGTCGGGAAGCCGCGAGCAGCCGGCGAGTACAAGTCGAGCGTCTGCGCCGGGCCGCCCCCCGGCCGATAGAGGACGTCGCGCTCGATCCGCACCTGCCGCGCGGCGGTGTTTCCGGCGAAGGCAACGAGGATCGCGATGGCAGTCAGGCTCGATCGCCACGCCGTTTGCAGTTTCATGAGGCATCCCTACCCGGGCCACGCACATTCGGGTCCCGGCCCGCCGGTCGCGCTCGACGTCGTGCACGGGTTGCCTGACGATGATCGGAAGGCGAAAATCGAGAGTCCGCGTTCGACAAGCCCCCCGCACCGCGATGCGACATGCCTGACCTGAACATCCAGTACGGTGGAGACGGCCTTGCGCCGAAGGCCTGCTTCGAGGTCGCACAGGACGAGTGGGCGTTCTCCGACGATACCCCGCTGGCAACGATCGGAGCGGGACCCTGCATGAACGTCGTCGTGCACGCGGGCACTGCCGGTTGCCTGGCTCACATCTGGAACAGCAGCATCTCACAGAAGGAGATCTACGACAAGGCGTGCCGGACCATCGGCGGCCTGATCGGTATGCTGAAGGCCACGACCGACATCGAGATCTGGCTGGGCGCCGGATCGGCATTCCACCTGGGCTCGATCTTCTTCAGCCATCCGAAAACCAGTGCGTTCGACGAAGACTTCGTGGCATACCTCAGGCGCTACCTGAAGCGGGGTGGCTTCACGGTCCGGCTGTACCCGGACGATCGGATCGAGGCAATGAAGGGAAGTCGGGACCTCGCGACGATCCACGACTATCGGGTTCCGACTCCGAACGTCGACTGGGACCCCGGCGACATCGCCTACGACCCCCGACTGGGCACCATCTACCTTCTCAAGGAACGTGGTGGGCCGCAGGATCTCGTGTTCGCCGTACAGACCGGGAAAGCGGCGAAGATCCGCGGCAAGTGCAAGTGACGAGGGCGCCCGGACCGCTCCCGGGCGATGAATCTTGACTCCTGTCGTCCCGGACGTGAGTGTGCACCATGGAATTCGAGGACCCATGGCAGTCTCACGCCGGGGAATGATACGATATCAGAGACTGATCGGAGCGGCCCGACGGACGGCGCTGAGCGCAGTGCTGTGTGTGGCCGTCATCGAAATCCGGGCCTCGCGCCGAACAACATCGTGTGCGTGACGACCGGCGCATTCGAGCGGATGATGACGAAGCGCATTGTCGAGCTGGCCGGCGCAGACCGGAATCCGGACACCAGTCGCTGACGCAGCCCGCGTCAGCCACGGACCTCAGGCAGGGGGATCGACGACAATGGCCGCTACGAACAAACGTCCCGGTGGGTTGACGACGCTCGCCGTCGTGAACTTCATCCTGGCGGCATTCTCGGTGCTCGGCATTCTCGGTCTCGCGGTGATGCTCGTCATGCCGCGGATGGACAATCCGAACATCACCCCGCAACAGCAGGCCCAGATCGACGCAATGATGAACACGGGCACGACCACGTTCATCCTGCTCATTGTCGTGCCCACGGTCATCGGGACTGTGTTGCTGCTGCTCTCCGGGGTCGGTTACCTCAAGCTCAGGAAGTTCCTCGGCCGGACGCTCGGCAACACGTATGCGGTCTTCTCGATTCTCACGAGGATCCCGATCATGCTCCGCGCGTCCGTCGTGCTCGGCGGCGGGTTCCGGCTGACGTCGCTGATCAACCTGATCTACCCCGTCCTGACGCTGATTCTGCTGAATACGGTGTTCAAGGACGACTTCGTGAACTGACGTGAGCACCTCACGGCCATGAGTCCCGGTCACGTCGACCTGCGGCAGGTGCGCCTGATCTGCGCGTATTCGCTGCGCAACGCGATCCGCACCGGTTCCGGGCTGGTCTTCGTGCTGCTCGCGCTGTTCTTCGGGCTCGCGGTCGCCAATGCGGTCATCTCGCCCTTCGAGATGCTTGTCGCGCAGCAGGCGCAGGGCGGTGAAGGCATGCCGATAGCCGTCGAGAAGGGCCTCGTGGACCGTGCCCGGCCGGCGGTCGAGTGGGCCATCTCGCCGCCCGAGGTCGACGATCCCGTGAAACAGCAGGCGGCCGACGAGAGGACGCAGCGCTGGGTGGACTACGTGCTGATCGAGCGGCCGGCACTGCTGTCGGCGATCTTCTTCGTACTCGTGTTCGGCATGCCCTTCCTGATCTCGTTCGGCGCGTTCAACCAGACATCGGGCGACATCGGCAACCGCGGGCTGCGATACCTGCTGCTGCGCACGGAGCGCGCCAACATCTTCTACGGCAGGCTCCTTGCAACCATGGCGCTGACCGTGGTCGTGCAGGCAATGCTCGTACTCATCATCGCGCTCTATCTCGGACTCAAGGTGCGCGTGTACGGAGGATGGGAAGTCGCCACCTGGAGCATGCAGGGACTCATGGCGCTGGCCGTCCTGTCGCTGCCGTACGTGGCCGTCTGTGCGTGGGTGTCCGCGTCGACCGATTCGGCGATGGTGTCGCTCGTTCTCTGCAAGGTGGTCATTGGCGGCGTATTACTCAGCGCTTTCGTCGGCTCGCATTTCTGGAAGCCGGCGTACATGCTCCGCTACGCGCTGCCGTGGGGGGTCCAGAACCGTTTGCTTGCTCCGGGCATCTCGAGCGTGGGACTGAGCATCGGCGCGTGCGTGCTGTACACGCTGGTCTTCACGTGGCTCGGTGTGCGCACGTTCGAGAAGCGCGATCTCTGAGGGGCCGATCGATGGATCACGCCGTGCAGATCAGGAACATCTCGAAGCGTTTCGGCGACATCCAGGCGCTCGATGACGTGACGTTCGATGTGCCCGCCCATTCGGTGTTCGGCCTGCTCGGCCCGAACGGCGCCGGCAAGACCACCCTGTTCTCGATCGTCGCGAGCTTCCTGCAACCCGATCGAGGCAGCATCGACGTCCTCGGTCATGATGCCCGCCGCATCTCGGAGCTGCACGGCCGGCTGACGATTCTGCCGCAGGACGCCGAGTTCCAGGCCAATGCGTCGATTCTCGAGCAGCTCGTGTTCTTCCGCAGACTGGACGGCCAGGATCGCGCGACCGCCTTGCGCGAGGTCGAGCGCAGCCTCGAGCTGGTCGGCCTCGAAGATTATGCGAAGCGCGGTGCGCGTGCGCTGTCGCACGGCATGATGAAGCGGCTCGGGATCGCGCAGGCGTTTCTCGGTGAGCCCGAGGTGATCCTGCTCGACGAGCCGACCGCAGGACTCGATCCGGCCAATGCGCGCCAGATACGTGACCTGATCCAGGCGCTCAGGGAAAGGACGACCGTGGTCATCAGCTCGCACAACCTGGCCGAGATTCAGGATCTGTGCGATCACGTCGCAATTCTCGCGAAGGGCAGGCTCGTGACCTGTGGCTCGGTGAGCGACCTGACCGCGTCGGCCCGCGAAGTGGATCTGCGGCTGTCCCGCGTTCTCGATGACGCCGAACTCGAGCGCCTCAGGAGCGCCGCTCCGATCGCAGCAATCATCACCAGCGACGCCCCGGACTATGCGATCCGTCTCGACCTCGGCGATGGCCGCGACTGGGACGACACCGTGGCGAGCCTGCTGCGCGCACTGCTCGACCTGAACGCGGTGCCGCGCCGCCTCTACGAGGGTCAGAGCCTCGAGCGCCACTTCCTCGCCGTTACCGGCGGGTCCGGATCCGCGGACGACGACGCTTCGCTCGAGTAGCATTGCCGCCGCCTGACGGTCGGCGAGTGGTGGCACCGATACACGATTGGCACGTCTGGCAATGCCGCGCTTCATTGACAGCCCCACGATGCTCCAGGCCCCGAGTCACGAGCTTCCCCGCATACTCGACAGTCGAGATCAGAGTGTACACGAAGCGGCATGCCGGACGACTCATGCTCATGGATGACCTGAGCCCCATCGTGTATGTCGACAATGCTCTCGGCGTCCTCTGCCGATAGCCGATCCGGATGCGGCGGGTCAACTTCAACGTCCGGACCTGGCGTTCCCCGTCACAAAGGCGTGGACGACAAACGGTTGCGCGATTACGTTGACGCCGTCTCCAGTCGGGGGTGAGGCATGAAGGCCATCCGCACGACAGCGATCGTGTCCGTGCTGGCGGCGTCGCCGGCCGTTGCGCAGCAGGCGACGATCACCGGCCGCGTCGTCGAGAATGGCACCATCACGGGTATTGTCGGCGTGAGAGTCGAGCTTTCGGGGTTGATACCGGTCATTACCGGAGCGAACGGCGGCTTCACGTTCAGTCGTGTGGAGACGGGACGGTATACGCTTCTGGTCGAGGGTCTGGGATACGCACTGGCCGAGATCGAGCTCACGATTCGAGGCGACACGACGTTCACGGTCGAGCTCGATCGCGCACCGATCCGGCTCGACTCGCTCGTGGTCGAGGCGCGCGACGTGACGGTCCGGGGAATCGTCCGGGACAAGGCTCGCGACATTGGCCTGCTGAAGGCGGAGGTGTCGACCTCGAACGGCGAGAAGAAGCAGACGGATGGCATTGGTCGGTTCAGCATCAAGGACGTGCCCGCGAACGTGCCGTTGAGTATCCGGGTCGAGGAGTTCGGTTACATGCCGCTCACGGCGACGATCGCGCCGGAGAATGACACGACATTGCGTTTCGAGATGGAGCCGGACCCGGTAGTGCAGCGGATGATCGAGCAGCAGATCGGTCGCATTGCGGAGCGGGCCGGCGAGCAGCGCTATCCGTATGAACCTGTGATCGATCGGGAGGAACTGATCGCGAGTCGCAATGGCCATGTCATCGACGTGATCACGCGGATCATCGGCAGGTCGCGGAGGATCGGCTGCATCGCGATCGACGAACGGACCTATTCGCCCTATGTGCTCGATGGCGTTCTGACGACGATGCGGCCGGACGAGCTCGAGTACATCGACGTGCTCTACTACAGTCCTGACAAGCGAAGCCTGATGGTGCGAATGTACACGAGGGACTGGATTCGGCGAATGATCGGCCGTGACAGCCCACTGGTTCCGCTGGATGAGCTGATCGACGGTGCGCACAACGGCGATTGCCGCTGATGCCGTATACCGGGCCGCGTCCCGCGACCGCATTCTGCCCGACGCGCGCATTGTCGGTAGCATGGGTCCGGGGGCAGCGGACCGCGGATGACTCGGTTGACGAAAGTCCGGACGCCCGGTCCGAGCACTGGCAGCACACGCAATGCGGCCGGCATGCAGTGGCGCATGGCTGGCGGAACGACGCCGAAGCACCCACTGTTCGTCGAGCATCGGCCGCTACCGGGAGGCAGCCGATATCACCGCACGGAACGAGGAGAGCATCGGATGGGTCCGGGTCGGGATTTCGCGAACATCTACGCCCGCGAACTGGATCGGCTGGCCAGCGAGATCGGCGCATACCGCACTGATGCCGACCTCTGGTCCACGATCGGAGCCCAGAAGAACGCGCCGGGCACACTGGCGGCGCACGTCGTGGGCGGCCTGATGCACTTCATAGCGAGGGAGCTCGGCGGTTTCGACTATGTGAGGGACCGCGATCTCGAGTTCAGCGAACGCGACGTGACCCGCGACGAGATGGTGATCCGGATCCGGACCTGTCGCGAAGCGGTCGTGCCGGTGCTCGAGAACCTCGACGCCGCTACCTTCGACCGCCCGTTCCCCGGGGCTCTGCCGGAGCCGCTGAGGGGCGCTACGACCCGCGCCTTTCTGTTGCATCTGCTGTGGCACCTCGGCTGGCATCTCGGCCACATCTACTACCATCGCCTCGGCATCCGCTCCTGACCCCTGTCAGACAGGCGGCCCGCTGTCCGACACGCCCGGACGCGCCATCCGCGCCGGCGTCCGGCAAGGAGGGAGCGGGACGAGGATTCGTCTGCCCGATGTCGGGTGCAGGCCGTGCCGCGCGAGAACAGCTTGCGTGCCGGTTCCGCGGGTGATACGCTTGAGCCTGCGGCATCGCAGGAGGCGGGGCCGCACTCCACCCGAACAATCGATCCGTCACGCAGTCGTGTGAGTGCCGACCTTGCATTGTCAGCTCTCACAGACGGCATTGACTGAGCGCAGGACGCGCACGGCTGGGCCCCCGGTTCCACGCAGCCCGTCGCACCTTCCGGGTTTCCTTCCGTCCGCCTCATCCATTGCCGGCGGGCATCGTGTCCGTCGGATCCAACCCGAGCAAAGAGGCGACCATGCCACCGACCATCACCGGCATCTACCCGAGAAAAGGCACGATTGGAAGCGGGGTCCGCATTTCGGGGACGAGTCTGAACACCGTCACGGAGGTCTACTTCAACTTCACCCGCGCAAACACCGTTGTCCACATGGGTGGCAAGACGATCCGGGCCACAGTCCCGCGGGGCGCGACATCCGGGCACATCAAGGTTGTCGACGACAAGGGAGCGGAGGCCGTCAGCTCGAGCGAGTTCGTGGTTGAAGAGCTTGCGGCCAGACGGGTGACCCATCTGCTCGCGGAGGATCTTGATCCGAACGAGACCGCGATCGTGGCGGCATGGAACAACCTCTTCGTGGCCGGTCCGGACAACCTGCCGGCAATGACGAAGAAGGACTTCGATCCGGTCCCGCTGGGCTCGATCGACTGCGGTTCCGTGAAGAAGGGAAGTGTCGACATCTGCGAAGTCCCGAATGATCCGTACTCGCCAATCGGAAAGGACGCGGCCAGGCTCGAGTTGATCAAGCTCAGCCTGTGCGGGCTGGGTTCGATGACAAAGGGCGCGGCCCCGGTGTTCCATGACAATGGTGCCCAGGTCGTCTTCTCGGTAAATCTGGGCACAGTGAAAGTCGACGGCCGGTTCAAGCTGACGCAGGAATGCTGCATTCCCACGATCATCGGGTGCGGCAGTGCCTATGCGCAGGAATACGATGACAGCCTCGAATACTCGGTCGGATCCGCGGTCATGACGTTCGCTGCGGATGTGTCGACCGACCCGCTCGCACTCACGGTGTCGGCTGTGTCGTTCGACCTGAACGGCACGGCGCACGTGTCGCTCGGCGGTGACAGAAGCTCCTGGCACTGGCTGGACTACCTGACAGGCGTCATTACGACCGAGGATGCCATCCGGTCTGCGCTTGGCAGGAGCATCAACACGGAGCTGAGCGGGTCGAACATGAAGGCGGTCGTTCAGAAGCTGATCAATGCGGAACTCGGCAAGTAGGGCCGAAGCAATGCCCTCCCACGATGCGCCGTATCGCCGGCACCGGCCCGGGCACACGTGTCGGATGCCTGACCTCGGTGCATTCCTGGCGGCGAACTCCGGAGCGGATCCGCTGTCCGGCAACTACGTGTTGATCAGGGAAGAGGAGTGCATACTCGGGTTCCAGACCATTGGCAACCGGCTCGAGATGCTCTCGTGCACGGCGGTGGGGAAAGACGGCGCATCGACCCTGGTTGAGACCGGCCGCATGACCATCGGTTCGGACACGGCGGGTAAGCACGTCGGCCTGATCACGGCCGATCTGGATGGTGACGGTCTCGACGAGATTGTCACGGTGTTCAATGACAGTGGCAACCTGACTGTCGTGGTAGCGCGCAACGCGGATCCCGCGAGCAGCTCATCGTCATTGAGCATTGCTGCCACGAAAGCCGAAATCGGGAAATTCGGCACCGGTCGGGTCAGCGTATCCGCGGGGCACGTTGCGGAGGACGGCACATCCGGATTCACCGTGGTCTGGGCGGATCCGGATGGCCGCCTCAACGTGCAGCTCTGGAGTGCAGGCCCGGATCTCGATCCGCAGCTGGTCGCGCACTGTACGGGTGACGCCGTGATGTCTGGCAGGATCGACTCCGCCGTCGGCGACTTCGACGGTGATGGCCGTGACGAGTTGGCAGTGCTTCATCAGGCGGCGCAAGGCGGCGCCCTCACGCTCACGGTCTACGGCATCGACGATTCCGGATCACTTTCGTCCATGGCCACCGAGGCGATCGGCCCATTGGGGCCCGCGGGCCAGCTCGCGATCTCCGCTGGAAGCCATGACGGCCGGAGGGTCGCCGACCAGATGGCCGTGGCATGGTCGACGGCCGATGGGCTCGGCAGCGTCGTCCTCTACACGTATGACGGCCGGCGCACGCTGAAGGCGAGCGGCAATGCATACGTCGCCAGCACGTACCCGCTCGCCTCATCAAGCCTGGTCCGGGTCACATCCGGAGATTTGAATCTGGACGGTGTCGACGAAGTCGTGCTTGCCACGGTAGCGGATAGCGACGGCCAGTCGGCGATACTCGTGCTGCACGTGCTCCAGGCGGCCACGGGTGATGTGCTCGAGCTGAAGGCGACCTCCGTTGGCCGCATTCACGGAGCATCTCCGAACCAGGCCTTCGCGGCCGTGGATGTGGCGCTCGCGATCGGCGAGATCGGCGATGAACAGCTGCTCGGTCTGGTCGTCGCAACCATCGGGACCGAAGGATTCTCGTCCCTTCAGGGAAAGGCCTGGGTCAATCTGGGTGTGGTGCCCGTCAGCCCGCAGCTCGCACTGCCGTCCGACATGACCTCCGGCATTGCGCCGTTGCCCAACGTACTGACATTGCCGAATGAAGCGTTCGACCAGCATCTCGACATCCAGTTGACGCTCGAACTCGGTGACTTCAGCGGAAAGAGCCTGCGGGTCGGCACGCCGAAGTATCATTCGATCGACCGCGTGAACAGCATCATCGCGATCCTCAACGTGCCGCCATGGGAGAATGGCGTGAACGGGCAGGGTACGCTTCTCACGTTCCACGACGCGCAGGGCAATGACACGTCGCTCGGGGTCAGCATCACACGCAACTGGAGTCATTCGAAGGAACTCGGGGCGCACCTCGGGATTGCCGGCCTGCTCAAGCTCAATGGGAGTCTCACGCGCACGTATGGCAAGGGCTTCTCGAAAACGCGCGACAGCGAGAACCGTTTCGACCAGCAGATGGTCCTGACCATCAATGTGGCCGATGAGGTCATTCTGTCCGGCACTCACTTCGACCTGTGGGAGTATCCTGTCTACAATAGCGCGAACGGCGGCCCTGTCGGCCACCTGCTCGTGTTGTTCCCGGACGTCCTGGATCCGACCACAATGACTTTCTCGGCCGCGCTGCCGGGGCTCCCGTATTTCCCGGACCACCAGCCGGGCATCCTCGTGTCCTATTCGCCGGAGGATCCGGCCGACTACACCGAAGACAATGCCGTGAGCACGAGGAACGAGATCGGTGTCGGGCCGAACCAGGAGGAACTCGACATCTCGTGGGAGCAGGACACCACGAAGGTCGAGGAGAAGAACAGCAGCGTCACACAGGCGTACACTGCAGGTGGCGGCTTTTCGAAGAAGTTCAACTTCTTCGGCGGCATCGACATCGGTATCGATGCGAGTCTGTCGGGCGACTACTCGGCGAGCAAGTCGTCGACGTACGAGGTCACCTACTCGAAGTCGACGGCGATCTCGTTCCTGTTCAACGCCATCGACGATCCGAGCCAGGAGTACATCGTCACACCATTCGTCTATTTCTCGGATGAGGGCGGCTTTCTTGTGGTCGACTATGCCGTCGATGTCGGAGACAGCGGGTACTGGGCGACGCAGTACGCCGATCCGCGACCATCCTTCAACAAGTTGTGGCAGGATTCCACGGACAAGTCGATGCAGGACTATACGCGATCGATCACGTTCGACCGGCAGAAGGATGGCACGTTGCGGATCACAGCCCGCGTGGCGAACTACAGCTTCGCGCCGGCCGAGTCCGTTGTCGTGACGTTCCACGAGGGGGACCCGTTGAAGGGTGGGTCAGTGATCGGCACACCGACAACCGTACCGGTGATTCAGCCGCGAGCCCGGGTGAACGTGAACGCGACATGGAAGCCGCCGTCGACCGACGATGCCGTCCAGATCTGGGTCACGCTCGAGCCCGGGAACGGCGGCGCATTCGCGAAGTCGGCGGGCTTCGGCTGGTGGCCGCCGCAGCCGTTGACACAGCGCGCAGAAACAGGCGGTACCGACGGATCAGGCGGATACCGGCGCTGAGAGGCAGGCCGGTCGAGCGGCATTCGCGATCATGGTGACGGAAACCTGCAACGGGAGTATGAACACATGAGTGAAATGGCGGTCATCCGTCGACTCGAGGTGGGCGGTGGTGCGCGGTTCTGGGCCTACATCTCTCCACAGAACGACACGCGTGCCAGGGTCACGCGCTGGCAGGTAGACCTTCAGCAGGGCAACTGGAAGGGCAGCATCACGTCGGACGACCCCGAACAGATCCTCCAGACGCCGAAGCTGGCGGGCAGCTTCAATGTCACCGTTCACGCTTCGGGGCCGGACTTCCCGTGGCAGGAGCTGAAGCCGCAGCAGGGGACGCAGCCGGGCGTGATCGGCTGCGGGGTGAGTTGTGCGGCAATGGTCGGCATCGTTGCGGATCCTGATGGCAAGAGTGCACAGTACTGGACGGTCTGGGACGCGTTCTGCACGGGGGTCTCCGAGTCGGCGGCGGACGCGCCTCGTGTTGCCGGCACAGTGCAGCCATGCACGGCCGCCGGTCTCGATTACCGTGCGTTCAAGCGACTCTATGGCGGCGGGCCGGCGTATGTCCTCGACCTTTTCGCAAGCGGATACTATGGTGATGCGCCGCACGAGATGTTCTTCGCGGCGGTCAACGGCGAGCCGAACAGGTACCGACTGATGGAGAAGGTGCCCGGTGTGGTCTACTTCATCGTGAGCTACTACGCGGCGTCGTTCTCGTCACAGGTCGGGCTTCCGGGGCTGGGTGACCAGGTGACGATCGTCGACGCGTCCGGCGAACACGTCGTGAAGGTCGAGGAATACTGACGTTCAGTTGGTGACATCGCCTGCGAGCACTTCGGGTCCGGCCCCGGCATCCGGGGCCGGACAGCCCCGTCCGTGCATTTCGTGGAGCGAGCCGGCAGAAGGGCGCCCGAAGCGGGCGAGCGCTTCCACTCGTTGACCTGTTCCGGCGAACGGTTTCGCAGGGTTGTCAGCCCCGTGCAGGTCGATGCCGCCTTGGGTCAGCGGCGGCACGATTCCCACGCGAGCGCCACGTTGTCCCGTCCGGGAATTGCTGCGCCCACGGGCGCGCTACTAGTTTTGCGGCATGCGGTTCATCCTGCTGGTATTCGCCTTTCTGGGCTTCGTCGGCGCGTTGCGGCTGGCGGGCCGAGCCCTGCTGCGCCTGCTCGCCCGGGGCGTCGAGGCGTTCATCGCGTCGGAAGCCAGCCGCACGCACGCACGGCGAGGTGACATCACTGCGCTCCAGGCCGCTGACGAGATGCGCGCCGCCACACGCCGCAATCGCGTTCAGGCGCTGGCCATCTTCGCCGGCAGCGTCGCTCTGCTGGCAGTACCGCCGTTCACGCCGTGGACCGCGGTGCTCTACGCCTGTTACCTCCCGCTCTGGCTCGTGCAGCGCTCGCCGGTGAGAGGCTGAGCCGCATGCTTCGCGTGACGTTCCTCGGAACGGCCGCGGCCCGTCCGACCGTCGGCCGGAACGTGAGTGGTCTGGCGATCGAACGGGACGGCGAGCTGTTGCTGTTCGACTGCGGCGAGGGCACGCAGCGGCAGATGATGCGCTACGGCACCGGCTTCAACGTGAGCGACATCTTCTTCACGCACATGCACGCGGACCACATCCTCGGTCTGACCGGGCTGCTGCGGACGATGGCGCTCCAGGGCAGGGTCGATCCGCTCCGATTGTGGGGGCCGTCCGGTGCGGAGCCGATCCTTGCCGACGCGGTTGCGCTGGGCATGGAGCGCCTTCCGTTCGGCGTCACGATTCGTGAGCTGCGACCCGACGCGCGAGTCAGCAGGGACGCCTACGACGTCGTGGCCTATCGCACGCAACACGGGACGAACGCGGTCGGTTTCGCGCTGATCGAACACATCCGCCTGGGCAGGTTCGACATCGAGCGCGCGCAGACGCTCGGCGTTCCGCCCGGCCCGCTCTACGGCAGACTGCACCGCGGGGAGAGCGTTGTCGTGGGTGGACGCACGATCAGCGCGGACGAGGTCGTCGGCCCGCCGCGGCCGGGTCGTAAGGTCGTTTATACCGGTGATACGCGACCCTGCGCCGCGACGGTCAACATCGCGAAGCACGCGGATCTTCTGATCCACGATGCGACGTTCGGGACCGAGGAATCCGAGCGCGCCCGCACGACCGGCCATGCGACCGCTCGCGAGGCGGCCGAGATCGCGAGGCGCGCGCGCGTCGAACGCCTGCTGCTGACCCATATTTCGGCGCGCTACGCCGATGATGCGCGTGTCCTCGAGCGTGAGGCGAGGCGCATCTTCGCGAACACGTTCGTCGCGCACGACGGACTCGAGCTCGAGATCGGGTTCCGGGATGCCGGGACGGAGGCACACCCGGCCGTGAAGGTCGAGCCGTGAGCGGCGGCCGCGCCGATACCGGTCGCGACCGCGCCGTGGTGCGCGTGCCCGGCGACAAGTCGATCACGCACCGCGCGCTCATTCTCGGCGCACTCGCGGCGGGCCGCAGTCAAGTCAGAGGCGCGCTCGTCTCGCTCGACACGAAGTCGACCGCCGAATGTCTGCGTGGCCTCGGCATTGACGTGCCCGATCTCGATGCCACTGGATTCCGCATCCCGGGCCGCGGCCGCCGCGGCATGATCGAACCCCGCCTGCCGCTTGACTGCGGCAACAGCGGGACGACGGCGCGACTGCTGCTCGGTGTCCTCGCGGGCTGCCCGTTCCCCTGCGTGCTCACCGGCGATGCGTCGCTGCGGTCGCGGCCCATGCGGCGAGTCACGAACCCACTCGCCGTGGCCGGCGCTCGGTTCGAGGAAATGGGCGATGCCGACCGGCTACCGATCGGTGTCTACGGTGGCATGCTCCGGACGATCGAGTACGATTCGCCTCGCTCGAGCGGCCAGGTGAAGAGCGCGCTGCTGCTGGCCGCGGTGACCGGCGGCACGTCCGCCCGCGTGAGTGAGCCGACTCGGTCGCGCGACCACACCGAGCGCATGCTGTCCGCGATGGGCGCGGCCGTTCGCTGTGATGGCATCTCGCCCGCCGTCGCCAGACTCGATCGGGTCGACCGCCTCGATCCGCTCGACATCGATGTGCCGGGCGACTTCTCATCGGCCGCCTTCCTGCTCGCACACGCCCTGCTCGGCGGGCCGCCCGTTCGCATCGAGGGCGTCGGCGTCAATCCCACACGTACAGGGCTACTCCGCGTGGCGGGGCGGATGGGCGCGCGCATCGGGATCGATGGTGAGCGCATCGTGAATGGCGAACCGGTCGCGGATGTCGATGCCGGCGCCGCCGACCTGATCGCCACCGACATCCATGCCGACGATGTGGTTCTCGCCATCGACGAGGTGCCCGTCCTTGCCATCCTCGCCGCGCGCGCGCAGGGTGAGACGCGGATCACCGGTGCGGCCGAGCTGCGCCTCAAGGAGTCCGATCGCCTGGCCGCGCTCGCCGCCAACCTGCGCGCCGTCGGCGTCAACGCCGACGAGACTCGGGACGGCCTCGTGATCGAGGGCACCGACAGACCGCTGCAAGGTCGCGTCGAGAGCCATGGCGACCATCGCATCGCCATGGCGTTCGGTGTCCTTGCCGGACTCCCGAACAATGACATCGAGGTCGACGACCGCGCGATCGCCGATGTCAGCTTCCCCGGCTTCTGGGCTCATGTGGGACCGGGTGCCGTCGACCGCACGTGATCATTGCCATTGATGGGCCGGCCGGTTCGGGCAAGAGCTCGACCGCGAAGGCCGTCGCGACCAGCCTCGGCTTCCAGCATCTCGATTCCGGTGCCTTCTACCGGACTCTCACGCTCGCCGCCGTCGGGGCCGGCATCCCGACCGACCAATGGCCGCACCTCTCGCTCGAAGACCTCGATGCCCTGGCCGTAGCCGCCCACCCCTCGACCCGCGGCTACCGATTCACCATCGACGGCCGTGACGTCACCGGCGGGATCCGGTCCGATGTCGTCAACGCCAGCGTCTCGCTCATGGCTCGCGTGCCGACCGTCCGGCACTGGCTGCTCGGCCGACTCCGCGCCGCGGCCACAACCGACCTCGTCGCCGACGGCCGCGACATGGGAACCGTCGTCTTCCCCGACGCCGACCTGAAGATCTTCCTCACCGCGAACGCTGCCGAGCGTGCCCTCCGCCGGCTGCGTGAACGTGGCACCACCGAGCCCGCCGACGCCGATGTCGCCGCGGAGACCGCGCGGCTGCTCGAGCGCGACCGCCTCGACTCCGAGCGCGATGTGGCTCCGCTCCGCCAGGCTGCCGACGCAACTGTCCTCGACACCTCGGACCTCGATTTCGACGAGCAGGTCGCGCGCATCGTCGCCCTCGCGCGCGAGCGCGGGCAGGTTGACGAGACGTCACCCGGCCGGTAGCTTCCATGGCTCCCTGATGGCGGGAGTGCCGCAAAACGTGGCGGGAGTGCGCAAAGCCATGTGACCAGTCAACCCTTGCCCGCACGGTCGTCACTCCGGACCGTTGCGGCTCCGGAGCCCCTTATGGCAGACCAGGAATCCCTCGATCAGACCGCGACCTCCACAGCGAACGAACCGACCAACTCGCCCGAGCCCGCGGCTCCACCCAGGCCCGGCCTTCCGCCGCGCGATCAGTTCCTCGAGGACGACGAGTATTCGCCCGAAGAGTACGAGGAGATGCTCGCGATGTACGAGGAAACGCTCTCGAACATCGAAGAGGGTGAGATCGTCCGCGCCAGAGTGCTGCGCGTCACGGACAATGCCGTCATCCTCGATGTCGGGTTCAAGAGCGAAGGCTCGATCTCGCGCGACGAGTTCAAGACGGGTGACATCGAGCCCGGCACCGAAGTCGAGGTCTTCCTCGAGAAGCTCGAGGACCAGGAAGGCGTCGTCGTCCTCTCGAAGAAGAAGGCCGATTTCCTGCGCGTCTGGGAGAAGATCAAGCGCGCATACGAGGAGAACGACCAGGTCCCGGGCACGCTGGTCCGCAAGATCAAGGGTGGCGTGACCGTCGACCTGATGGGCGTGGACGCGTTCCTGCCCGGCTCGCAGATCGCGTTGCGTCGCGTGCCGAACATCGAGGACCTGATCGGCCAGACCTTCGAGTTCAAGATCATCAAGCTGAACAAACGGCGGCGCAACATCGTCGTCAGCCGGCGAGTGATCCTCGAGGAAGAGCGCGAGACGAAGCGCGAACAGCTCGTCAAGGAGCTGCTGGTCGGACAGGTCCGCAAGGGCATTGTCAAGAACGTGACGGACTTCGGCGCGTTCATCGACCTCGGCGGACTGGACGGGCTGCTCCATATCACGGACATGAGCTGGGGCCGCGTCGGGCA
>Ga0055448_10000084_pt1 | contig 20679 bp, 13 predicted proteins | sample China_Galinas_PW_4_FD_57744 | JGI IMG/M metagenome (GOLD analysis project Ga0055448, IMG submission 57744) | Wetland microbial communities from San Francisco Bay, California, USA, that impact long-term carbon sequestration - China_Galinas_PWA_D2 | ecosystem: Environmental > Aquatic > Marine >... | reverse complement strand
GACATGACGGCAGGGTACGATGATGGGTTTTCGCTGCCGGTTCCCCGGTCGGACGACGTCGGATCGAACGACGCGGATGCCGAGCTGCCCGATATCTGGGAAGTCGGTGAGAGCGGGCGCATCCTGCGCGCCGTGCCGCACCGCTTCATCCGCCATGGCGCCGCGTTCCTTCTGGTGGGAGTCCTGATATTGCTGGGCGTGGCGGCGTTTCTCCGTTTTCCGGATGTGGTCCGAGCGCCGTTCACACTGCTCGATGAGAGGGCTCCTGCGCCTGTGGTTGCCCGGACCGATGGCCGGCTGATCCTCGAGGTCGAGGATGGTGAGCGGGTTGTCGAGGGAACCGTGCTCGGCGCGGTCGAGGGCGGTGGGGATGCCCGCGCGATCGCGCGGTTCGCGGGACTCGTGCGGGCCGTCGAGTTGCGTGATGAAAGCGACATCACGGTTCCGGGCATTGCCGATGCGTCGTCGCTCGGTCCGCTCCAGCCGGTGTACGAAGCGCTGGCGCAAGCTGTCCGGGAACACGCGGCTCACCGTGACCCGGATGCACGGAGAACGCATCTCGCCGCATTGCGCACTGATGTGGAATCGAATCGCGAGCTGGCGGCGAAGCAAGTCGCGATCAACGAGATCCTGGCGCACGATCTCGAGCTTGCGACCGAGCTGCGCGACTTTCACGCACAAGTCACGCGCGCGGGCGCGGGCACGCGGCAACAGGAACTCGAGGGCGAGCGAGCGGTGACACAGGCGAGAGAGGCGCTGGCCGCGGGCGAAGCGAGCCTCGAACAGTACCGCAGGCAGATGCTCATCGCGTCACAGAAGCTGGCGGACGCCGAGCGCGAATGGGACCTCGATGCGCAGGGCAGAATGGATGCCGCGAAGCGGGCCTACGCGGCGTTGCTCGCCGCGCTTTCCGAATGGGAGCGCGACAATCAACTGGTGGCACCGTTCAGCGGCACGGTCGTACTGTTCGACCGGCGGACGAGCGGGCCGTATGTCCCGGCGGGAGACACGGTCCTTGCTGTCGCGCCGGAGTCCGGCGTGATCGAGGCGAGGATCGAGTTGCCCGCGGCGACGATCGGACGGGTCGCCGAGGGGCAGACGGTGCGCTTGCGATTCGATGCATTCCCCTCGCTCCGCTACGGACATGTCGAGGGGCGAGTCGAATCGATCTCGGACGCGCCGCGCGGTGATGTCTACTATATCCGAGTGAGCCTGCCCGACGGGCTCGAAACACGGTCCGGCCATGTGATCCCCGCCAGACGCGGGCGGGTCGGTACAGCGGAGATCATCCGTGGCGACCGGTCTCTGCTGATGCGCATGGTAGCCGGCCGCTGAAGCGCGCCGAGAGGCCTTCCCGGCCGTCGGTCCGCGTTGGTGCCGCGCAGGCAACCGCGAAGTCCAGGCATCGATTTCGAGGTCTTCGACACACTGGCCGGTTGATCTGCCACCGACGCGGGTCGCCCCCGGCGCACCGGCTTGAAATACCATACTGGCTCGGGCCGAGACCTCAATGCGACCGGAGCACCGCACGCAGGGACTCCGGCGCACCGTCACAGTCACGGCCGGGTGTGGCTCCCGCTTCGAGCAGCAGTCGAGCGACCGTGGCGTGATCGGCGGTCGAGCCGCCGCAGTGGCAGGCGCCGTGGCAGCACCATCCGAGCGGTGTCGCATTGTGTGCCGGATCGCGGGCCGGGATGAGAGCGCGGCCGTTCGGGTACCGCAGGATAGCGTGTACGGCCGCGGCGGATCCCTCCCATGCTGCACAATGGAGGGCGCTACCGCCCTCATGGCCGGGAGCGGCGGGATCGAAGCCGAGTTCCATCATCAGCTCGACAGCGGCGGGATCGGGTGCCCACGCGGCATCGGCGAGCAAGCGGTGATCGCCCGGGCGCAGCTCCTCGATGAGTCGGGGCCGTTCCTCGAGGCACTGTCTCGCCTCATCGGCGCGCCCTGCGACACAGGCATCGAGGAACAGGTCACGCGGGCTCGCGAAGGAACGCAGCACTTCGACCGCTTGAGGTTGCTCGAACTGCGTCGCGACCTGTAGCGGCGAGCGGTTCGGTCCGATCGTCCAGAAATAGATGTGGTAGCTGGCGGGCGGCTGCGGACCGTAATCGTCCTGCGCGGTCCGCAATTCGAGCAGGGAGCGGTCCCGGCCGAGCATGGATCGCAGCTCATGCGTCAGTCCGAGTGCGGCGGCCAGGAAGATATCAGCGGTGGCGCCCCGGTCGACGAGGTGGCGGGCGAGCCGGTAGCGCCCAGCGTCGCGGGACCGGCTCAGCATCCACTGTGCGGCTGTGGCGTTGTGGTCGACATCACGCGCATCGATGACCGCTCCGCGGTCGATCAACAAGTCGGCGACTTCGCATGAGCGTGCGAAGTGGAGCGGCGTCTGGCCGTCGCCGCCCCGCTCGTTGACGCGACCGGGCTCCATGCCGAGGATCGCGAGCAACAAATCGGGTCTGTCCAGATGAACCGCGGCGCAAACGTCCGGGATCGCACCGGCCTGGATCAGACGGTCGGCCACGGCGCCGGTCGCGACGTGGAGAACGTGGAAACCACCCGCCCACCAGTCACTGCGCAGGTTCGGATCGGCGCCGGCTTCGAGAAGCACATCGACAAGTTCGATGTCGCCTGAACCCGCGACATGGACGAGCGCCGGACTGTCGAACGGGAACAGGGGCCGGTCGACGAGCATGCGCGCGACCGGATGGCGGCGCAGCAGATCGCGCAAGGCCGCCGCATCACGTCCGGTGACGGCGAGGCGGAATGCCTCCTCGACGGCGTCCGGCACGGAGTCAAAGCCATCAGGTTCCATCGTGTGGCCCCGTCCCGTCGTTCGTTCCGAATCTCACTCTGTAACATGCGGGATTGGAGCCGACCGAACAACACATCGCCCGGTCTGTCGACTCCGGCACACGCGGCCTGGTTGGCCGGTGGTTCGAGCGATCGACTCGCGCTACCTTGGGCGCGACCACCGATCCATGCGAACGGGAAGCGAACCATGAGTCGAACCGGACTGTACTTCATGCGTCAGCGATTCCTGCACAGTCTGCTGAACGTCGTTCCCGCAGTTCTCGTTGCCGGTGCGGCGAGTCTGGCGAGCGTGTCGAGCGCGAATGCGCAGGCTTCACGAACCAGGTTCAGGGTCCGTGTCGATCCGGGCGCACTGAATGAGCCGGTCACGGGCCGGATCTACGTCATGATCTCGCGGACGAACGAGCGTGAGCCGCGCGCGCAGATCGGGCGAACGGGCGTTCCGTTCTTCGGCCATGACATCGAGCGGCTGGCGGCGGGCACGTTCGCGACGATCGATGGCAGCGAGCCGGGCTTTCCGGTCGACAGCATGGCGATGCTGCCGGCGGGCGACTACTACGTCCAGGGCTTCGTCAACCGGTACTCGGAGTTCCGGCGGGCGGATGGCCACGTGGTGTGGATGCACGACGACCAGTGGGAAGGCCAGCACTGGTCGCGATCGCCGGGCAACCTCTACAGCGACGTCCAGCGCGTCCACCTGGATCCTCGCCGGGGCTGGAACATCGAGCTGACGGCATCGCACGTGATTGCTCCGGTCGAGATGCCGGAAGATGATGCGTGGGTGAAGCGGTTCCGGTTCCAGAGTCCGATGCTGACGAGGTTCTGGGGTCGGCCGATCTTTCTCGGCGCGACAGTCCTGCTGCCGCGCGACTATGACAGTGACACCACCCATTATCCGGTGCTGTACGAGCAGGGCCACTTCTCGCTGAGACCGCCGCTCGGGTTCCGGGAGGGCAGTGAGCTGTACCGGGAATGGATACGCGACGACTTTCCTCGCGTCATTGTCGTCACGTTCCAGCACCCGACGCCGTACTTCGATGATTCGTACGCGGTCAATTCGGTGAACGTCGGACCGTACGGCGATGCCTTGTTGCAGGAGCTGATTCCGGAGATCGAGAAGCGGTTCCGCGTGATACCACAACCGTGGGCGAGATGGTTGTCGGGCGGTTCGACGGGCGGCTGGGAGTCACTGGCGCTCCAGATCTTCCACCCTGACTTCTTCGGTGGCACGTGGTCGTACTGTCCGGACCCCGTTACCTTCACGAACGTCGAGGGCTACAACATCTACGAGGACGACAACGCGTACGAGCGGACCCGCGGCTGGGTGACAGTGCCCATCGCGAATTCACGCGAGACGAACGGCGCGATCCGGACGACGTCCCGGCAACGCAACTACTACGAGCTGGTCTCCGGCACGCACGGCCGCTCGGGCGAGCAGCAGGACATCTGGCAGGCGGTCTACGGGCCGCTCGGTGATGGCGGCCTCTTCAAGCCGCTCTACGACAAGCGGACCGGCGCAATCGATCATCAGGTCGCCGAATACTGGCGGGACCACTACGACCTGCTCGAGTACCTGAAGAGGAACTGGACGACCGCAGGGCCGAAGCTCATCGACAAGCTGCACATCTACACCGGCAGCATGGACACGTACTACCTCGATGTCGCCGTGCGGGAACTCGATGCGTGGATGAAGACCACGAGCAACCCTCACTATGAGCCGTACATCGAGTACGGCCTGTTCCAGCCACACTGCTACTCGGGTGACGTTCCGACCGCGTACCGGCTGCGCGAGATGGCCGCCCACGGCGTGCGTCACATGCCGGAAGGACAGACCGCCGTGTGGTGGAACCACTGAGGCGGACGCCGGCGGCCTGGCGGAGTTGGCGCCAGGACGGTGAGATCGCCGCCTTGACTGCAGGCGTCGAGGACTGGCGGAAGGACCGAACGTGCCGCGATCAGCCGTGCACCCGTATCAGGCGGCTACAATGATCCATGGGAGCCCCATTCGATCCGGTTTGCGGGGTCGCCGTCGAATCCGCGCTTGAGGTCTTCGATACACTCGTCCGCGAGCCGCACTCCGGGACCTCGGATCGGCCGATCCGAGGGAGCTTGTCGACCGTGCGTTCGGGGGACCGGACAGGCTCGCTGATGCGTCGGCGAAATGGCAGTCACGGTCTCAGCGTGGCGATTTTCGCGGGCCGGCAGGCCCGGACATGCGATGAACGGACGGTTCACGTGCCGGGTTCATGGCATGTCCGGGCGGGCTGAACGTCAACCGGCCATGTCGCCGGGGCTACTCGGGCGACTCCACCGCGAAGTCTTCACCCGGATGCTCCGGGCAGGTGATCGTCGCGATGGACGTTGCGATTCAGAGGCCGGGCCGTGGTGGCGGTTGCGGCGGCATTGTCGCCGCGGATCGGCACGAGGGCCGGACCCGTCGGCGTGTTGTTGTTGATCAGGTCCACTGCGCCGGACCCGGTCTGGATCCCGTTGTTCAGCTGTGTGCCATCCCAGAAGACATAAGTGCCGGTGTAGTTGCTGCCCTCGGCGTAGCCGCGAACGTTCGAGTTGCTGAAGAGCTTGTAGTACCCGAAATAGGTCTTGATGCCGCCGGTCGGCGCGAGACAGCTGCAGCGGTTCTCGCTGGTCAGCCCGAAATTCACCGCGACGAGCAGACGCACGAGCCCGTTGTTGGTGATCGAGACAGCCATGTAGGTGGACGTACCGACCTCATTGTCGATCTCGTAGTCGAACGCGGTGTTCGTGCCGGCGTTCAGGGGCGAGAAGTCGCCGCCGACCTCATCGCCGATCGGTACGCCGGTAGTCGTCGTCGGACGGACGAGCTGCCACGACATGGTGACGGTCGCCGCACCCGGTATCGTGAACGACGAGCTGGAGGCGGCCGGCACGGTGCCCACTATGGTCCCGTTCAACGTGATCCGGGTCGGCGAGAGCAGCAGGTTGTCGACATTGACCGTGAAGTTGCCGTAGTCGACGGTGACGCTGACGGTCGCGCTCTTCGACTCGGCGCTGGCCGTGAGCATGGCCGAGCCGACGCCGACGGCAGTGACCTGACCGGCGGGCGAGACCATGACGACGGACGAGTTGCTGGTCGACCACTGAATCGACCGTGCCGTGAGCGACTTACCGGATGCGCTGCGCGCTACAGCCGAGAGGCTCGTGCTCTGGCCGACCTTGAGCGAGAGCGAGGTCTGGTTGACCTGGATGCTCGAAATGGCGACAGGCACATCGGTGATCTCGGTGTCCTTGCAGGCCGCGACACCGATCAGCAGCAGGCTCGCGAGGGCGAGCGGACGGGCCCGTGTCCGGGTTACATGAGACGCCAGCATGAGCGGACTCCCGTTCTATCGGTGATTGGATCGCGTCAACGAAACCGCAACCGGAGCAGGTCGAGTCTGAGACCTGTCGCCGATCCTGACACGGATGGTGCATCAATATGGAGTCCGTCCGGATCGCCTCCGCTCGATGCCCTCATTGCGCCGGCCTTCCTGGACGTCAGGAGTGCATCGATGGCGAGGGCCGCGATGGCGGCACCCGCTACGGCGAAACCGAGTCCCTGATGCGACGGCTCCGTTGTCGTTCGATTGAAACAGTCGAAGCCGGCGCTCGTCGTCTCGCAGATCTCCGCGGCATCGGAGGTCGTGCCCTGAGCGAACACGACGCCGGCGACGGCGGCCGCACCATAGACAATGCCGCGCAGCTTGAAGCCGCCCCACGGATTCGATCGACCCAGTTGCCTAGCAGGCGACTGTGCCGGTGCGGCCGCGCGCCCGGCCGCGCTGTCAGGCGGTGGCACGTCGCCGCGATCGACCGGGCGGGTCGAAAGCTCGAGTGTGTAGTTTCTCGTCCACGGTGTCGCCTTCAACGGCTCGACCATGATCGTGATCTGCGAAGTCAGACTGTCGATCGGGATGATGCGCTCGAAGTTGTACGAGTCGGGTGCGCGCGGGTCGGCCGCAAGTGTCGCGGCGATGCCGTTGACGAGCACGCGACCAATGCCGCCGGCCTGGCTGACGAAGCCGGCAATCCGCAGTGGCGATCGGGACTGCATGCTGACCGGACGGCTTTCTCGCCATTCCGGTGGATCGACAATGCGGATGACCTGGGCCAATGCCGCGACAGGCAGTGCCAGTGCCACCGTGATCGCGCTCAACAGGAGCACGCCGGAGACCGGGCGCGTTCGCCGCGTCGCTCGCGAAAGCCGGTTCATGGTTTCCACCTATGGGTTCGAGGAGAAGGGCCGATCAGTGACTGCGCTCGACGGCCCACAACTGCCACATGCCGCTGACGCGGATGAATTCCGCCGCGAACTCCTTGACGTCCATGAGCACATTGCCGCCCTGGTCGATGCGCATGAAGAACATGGCGCGAGTCCGGGCGGAGTCGGCTTCGATTCCGTATGTCGTCACCCTGATTCGCGCAGAACCCGACTTTCCGAGGACATCATCGAAGGCGGCGAGGTCCTCACTCTTGAGCAGCGGTCGGATCGAGGTCAGGTCCTTCGACTCGATGGCTCGCCGGATCTTCTCGATGTCGCTGTTCACGGCATCAGCGAACGAGACGGGAACCTCGGGCGCGGTCGTCGTGGACCTTGGTGGCGGCGATTCGGCGGTCCGCTCCTGGTCCCGCGACCGGCGTGGCTCGGCCGCGAGCGTCGATTCGTTTGTCGACGGCGATACGGCCGCGACCGGGATCCGCTCGAAACGGGGCGTCCACGGACTCGCGCCGGACACTGCTACGGTGAGCTCCGTCCGAACGGGAACGAAGCCGGCCGCCCGGATCTCGACCTGGTGCGTGCCGGGATCCAGTGCTATGAAGTTGTCGACCGTGGCGACTTCCTGACCGTCGACGCGGACTGTCGTGCCCGGCGGCAGCGCGGCTGTGAGCTGGATGCCCGTCGGCTCGGCCGGCGGTTGCTCACCATCCACCGGATCCGGCTCCGGAACCTCAGGCACGGCCGTATCGCGATCCGCCGATCGTGACGGCGGCGTCCCTCCGAAGCCGAGCGTGAAAGGCCCGACGCGTATCGGCGCGACGACTGTACCGTACAGGACGGCGAGGACCAGCAGGGCCGCCGCCGTGAGGGATGCGGCTGTGGCCCGATGCGAGAGCACACCGCGCAACGACTTCAGGGCGATGACGTTCCGCGCCGGCGGCGGCGTGCCGGCCTCCCGCCGGGGCCGTGACAGCGGCGGCACTGCGGCCGGCGACCTCTGGACGATCGTCGGAGCTTCTTCGACCGGCGGCTGAGCGTCCTGCCCGCCGGAAGCGATCGGCTGTGAGCTGACGGGTGCGGATTCCGACACTCGCGGGGCCGGCGGCGGCTCGGTCCCGGCCGCGGTCGACTCCGGTGCCACGGTCGGAACGGCTCCGGTCGGCGGCACGTCGGGCACCAGTTGCGGCTGGAACCCGGTCCCCGCGACAGCGACCAGCGCGTCGCGGATCTCGATCGCCGACTGGTACCGGGCGCCACGGTCCCGCGCGAGCGCCCTCACGACAATGTCGGACAGTTCCCGCGGTACGGAGGCGTTCTCGACGGCCGGATCGGGAGGCTCGGCGATCAGCCGCGCGGCCAGCTGCTCCGGTCCGCCCGTCGCACCGAACGGCGGCGAACCGACGAGCATCTCGTACAGCACGCAGCCCAGCTGATAGATGTCGCTTCTTCCGTCAACGGGTTCCGCCACGAACTGCTCGGGGCTCATGTATTGCGGCGTCCCGATGACGAAGCCGGTGCGCGTGAGCCCGCTGCCCATGTCCTCGGTCGCCTTCGCAATACCGAAATCCACGACCTTGACGAGATCGGAACCGTCATGGTTCCTTGCGACCATGATGTTGTTGGGCGTGAGGTCACGGTGGACGACGCCCTCGGCATGCGCGGCCTCGAGCGCGCGGGCGACCTGCACGGCAATGCCGATCGATCGCCGGTCCGGCAGCGGTCCCTCCGTCGCGATGATCCCGGCGAGCGGCTGGCCATCGACGAATTCCATGGCGAGGTACACGCCGTGCTCGGGCGTCTCGCCGAAATCGTAGATGTGCGCGACGTGGACGTCGTTGATCCGGCTCGCGTTCGTGGCTTCGCGCGCGAACCGGCTGACCGCCTGGACGTCGTTGCTCAGCTCGCGGCTCAGTACCTTGATTGCGCAACGGCGCCCCATCCGCACGTGTCCGGCAAGGTAGACCCGACCCATGCCGCCCTGGCCGATCTTGCGCTGAATCAGGTACCGGTTCGCGACAATGGCACCGACGATCGAATCCGGCGCCTCGCGCAGGCGAAGGACCGCACCATCATCGGGGCAGAACCGGACCGTCGCCGAATAGTCCTTGCCGCAGGTGGGACAGACCTTGACCGCCGGACCGGCGACCGGCGCACCCGCCTGAGCCGACGCAGTGGCTCGTGCCGACTCCGGTGGCGCCGTCCGTTCCGCGGCGGTACTCGGGCTGCCGGCGGGCGTGAGAGCCGTTACGGCAATGCCGAACGTCCCGCCCGTCCGCTTCGTCGCCTGCCCGCGAGTCAGGTCGATCGCGAGGACCTCACCCGTCCGACGATTGCGACCGAACCAGACATCGCCGCCGCCCTCGGATCGCCGGATCGGGCCGAGCAGGTCGACAGGCTGATCGGAGGACTCGAGCGCCCGCTCGACCAGCCGCCGGGCATCGAGGCCCTCGGGTGCGACATCGACGCCCGAAAGGTCCGCGCCGCATTGATCGCAGAACCGGCGCCAGTCGGCGATCGGGACCCGGCAGATCGGACAGTTGCGTGACGTGGCCGGTATGGATGAATCGAGGGCATCTGCCACGGCGAGGCCGGCGGCGTCATCGCCGGCGGGCCGCACGGCCACGAGCTCACCGGTCGACCGGTCACGCGCCAGGTACGCCGAGCCCTCGCCCGTCCTGCCGAACTCGCCGACAATCTCGAAATCCGCGGCCGGCCGACGCACCGTCATGGCACGAACCGCCCCTGTGACGATTCCCGGCATCGGGAAGGGGCATCGTCACGCGATACACCTGATGTCTGGAATGAGGACGGTCGTGGCAAGCTCATTTGTTCCGGTGTGATGGCGAGCTCGCACAAAGCGCGAACCATCCGGGGTTACTGCGCATGTTAGCGGTGCGGCTTCCATCCGGCAACGCCGGGGCGCAACGAGCCGGAGATGTTGCGGGGGCGGGAATCGCCGGTCCATACTGGGCGCACACCCGATCAGGAGCGCCCGCGATGTTCCGTGACCGTGCCGCCCTTGCCGGTCTCGCCGGAGGCAGTGTACAGGCGGGTCCGCTCGTGCTCGCGTGCATGCTGCCGGCGTGCGGTCCGCGTCCGGAACCGGCGGCCGATCCACTGCTTGTCACGTACATCGATTCGCTCCGTGCGATCGACGATCATGCGCATCCGATGCTGCCCATCCTCGAAGGCGAGGCCGCGGACACGGATCTCGATGCACTGCCGCTCGACGGGATTCCGGCATTTCCGATCCCCTGGAGGCTGACGCTCGAGAATCCGGAATGGGGCATTGTCGCTCGCTCGCTGTACGGCGTGTCGGTCGGAGACACGAGTGAGCAGGTCCTCGCGATGGCCAGACGGGGCGCGGCGAAGACGCAGGGTGTGGGCTTCGCGGTGTGGGCGCTCGATGCGATCGGCACGGACGTGATGCTCGCGAACCGGATCGCGATGGGGGACGGTCTCGAGTCGCCGCGCTTCCGCTGGGTCGCGTTCGTGGATCCGCTGCTGTTCCCGCTCGACACGCGCGCCGAGGCGGAACGCACGCCCGATGTTCGTGCGCTGTATCCGAAGGAATCGGTACTGCTGCGGCGCTACCTGAAGGACCTCGGATTGAGCGGCCCACCTTCAACGCTCGCCGGCTGGGTGAGTGATGTCGTGCCGGCGACGCTGCGCCGCGAACGGGATCTCGGTGCCGTCGCGGTCAAGTTCGAGGCCGCCTATCTGCTGTTCGGCTCGGACGCGTTCGATGGTGGTGCGACCCGGGGCTGGGCGGAAGTCGCGGCCTTCTCGACGAGGTCGGCTCGACGGGCGCTGGCTCTGACGCTCACGGGCATGATGCGGGATGGCGACATCAGTCGGCAGCGTGCGGAAACGGTCGCGCGCATGGTGCTGCGCGAGAACGCGCAGCACGTGTACGGGATCCAGAGCAACTGAGCGGCATACACGGACGGGAAGGATGCTGCTCGGGGCCAGGTGCCCGGCCTCGACGATTCAAGGCACGCGACCCGGTGTCGACGATTCGCAGGTATGCGGGCGCACTATGCGCGGCTGCACACGTGCGGTGCGGTCCGGACCGGAGAGACCCGGCGCTCGACCCGGGCGGAGCAGGTGGGCAGGTAGCAGACCGTGCATCGAGTGATCGAGGAGCGGCGGCGTGATGGATCACCTGAAGAACGTGCCCCGAAACATAGACGAATCCCGTGTGTTGCCGTCGCTCGGGCGCCGCACCCTGCTGCTGCTGGTCGGCACGGTCTTCTCTCTGGCGACGTTGCAGGGGCTGCTGTTCACGGTCACGACCGCCATCTCACCGGAAGGTCTCGGCTCGGTCTCCGACCTGCTGGGCGAAATACTCACCGAGGCCATCTATCTCTATTCAATCGCGGCACTGGTGCTGCCGGTCTTCTGGCTTGCGGATCGGCTGGGCATGGCATCGGCGTCTCTCCGCCGTGCGATCCTGCTCCATGTGCCGGTCGCGACGCTCTACGTAGTCACGCAGATCGGCATTACCGGATTACTCTGGTGGCTCACGAACACGCCGTTCATGGAAGGACCATTGTGGTCGTCAATGGCGCATCTTCTCCGCTTCCAGTATTCGACGCAGATCATCTTCTACCTGCTGATCGCCACCGGCTACCACCTGTTGGCGCACCTCGTTCACGTCTATGCGCACATTAACGAGCTTGAACGCCAGCGGCAGCGGAATGCGGCGCTCGAGACGCAGCGTGTCCGTTCGCTGCGCCGTTTCGCCGGCGGGATCGCGCACGAACTGAATAATGTGCTGACCGCAGTGAGCGGCCATTTCGCCCTCATGCGCATGGCTCGCACACGCACGGAGCAGGATACGAGCGCGGCCGACATCGATGTGGCGCTGGAGCGGATCGGCAAGCTGGGGCAGGAGCTTCAGTCAATGGGCATGGGCAGGCCGTTCCAGCCTCGACCGTTCGATGTGAATCCGGTCATCGAGGAAGCAATCGCGCAGCTGGCCGGAAAGACAGCGAACCCGGTCCGGATCGACGCACCGACGCGGGTCGGCGCGTCGGGTGATCCCGAACGTCTGCGCGATGTTCTGCTGGGTCTCGCGTTGCTGCTCGACACCCAGTCGCGGGACCACGTATCGACGGTCATCCGGCTGCGCGACCACGCTGTGGACCAGAGTGGCGCAATGGAACCTGCGCCGGCGCGCTGCCACATCATCATCGAGAACACCGCCGCGAGTTTCGAGTCGGCCGAGAACCTGCTCGAACCGGGCATGATCGTGAGGCACGGCCGCGTGACTCTGGACCTGACGCTGGCTACGGCGGACGCGCTGGTCACCCAGATGGGCGGCTCACTGGCGGTAAGTCGCGATGGCGGCACGACGCTGGACATCTCTCTGCCGACCGCGGCCTGAGTGCACTCAATATCCGGTTGTCCGAACGCACATGGGTGGAAGATGCCGAGACTCCGTGCTCGGCGCCTGGCGCCGCTTGCGCTGCTGCTGGTCGGAGCGTGCCACCCGGCACGCCGGCCGGCCACGCCTGCGCCGGTACGAATCTACCAGGAAGGCATCGCATCCTGGTACGGTCCCGGCTTTGCCGGCCGCCCGACGGCGAGCGGTGAGACGTTCGATCCGGGCGCACTGACAGCGGCGCATCGCGAGCTCCCGTTCGGTACGCGCGTCCGCGTGCTCAACATGGACAACGGACGTGAAGTCACAGTGCGCATCAATGACCGGGGTCCGAATGTGAAGGGTCGCATCATCGACCTCTCGCGGGCGGCAGCCGAAGTCCTCGACTTCATCCGCGAAGGCACCGCTCGCGTAAGGCTGCTGCTCGAGGACGATCGCCCACCGTCGCGCTCCTGACGGCGTCACAGGGCCGTTCCGGAGTCCATGCGATCTCACCGCAGTTGTCCTTCCGGCCACGATGCGCCGATCCTTGTGAGACAGGGCGCGCGAGCAGGCCGCCATCCGGAAGCGCCATGCTCGCCAGCGTTCACTGTGGAACCGGAGCGAGGCGTGAACAGGATCCTGATCATGATCGGCATGTCGATCGGTGGCTACATCGGTTGGTGGCTCGGCTCGTTCGCCGGGTTCATGGCGGCCTTCGTGCTCAGCATGGTCGGCACGGCCGCTGGCGTCTACGCGGTTCGCCGATTCCAGACGACGTACCTTCCCTGATTGACGGCCCCGATGGGCCTGTATCTGCATCTCGAGAAGCCGGCACCGGAAGCCCGCCCGGCATCACGCGCGGGCCGACCCGCCGTATTCGCGGCAGAGCGGCCGATACCCATTGCCCGACATGTCGCATGACGCCAGTATGTGCGGCGGCAGCAATTGCGGATCGTACGATCGCCGGATCGCGCTGTGTCGCTACCATGGCAGCGGCCGTCGCGCGTGGGGAGACACGCCAATGGAATCTGCGATTCCGGACTCGGGTCCGGCAGCGAGCCCGGGCCAGTCCGGACCGAGGCAACCGGGGAACGGCGGTGAAGACCGAGCCGTCGAACAGGCCGGCACGCGGGCGCCTCGCGCAGACGCGTGGAATCCCCTGACTCGCCTGCTGTTCCGCTTCTTCTGCACGTACTTCGTCCTCTACAACCTCGATTTTCCGTTCTCGCTCCTGCCGGTCGTTGGAAACAGGATTACGAATGCGATCGCCAGTGCGCAGAAGGCCATGGTGAGCTGGACCGGCCGGCAGCTTCTCCATTTCCCGGAGCCCGTGACGTACCGGGTCACCGGCAGTGGAGACACAACGTGGAACTACGTGCAGCTCTTCGATCTGATCGTGATCGCAACCGTGATCACGCTGGTCTGGTCCGTGCTCGACCGGCGACGATCCGGATACACGAAACTGCACCGCTGGCTGCGCGTTCTGCTCCGGTTCTCGCTGGGCATGACGATGTGCTCGTACGGCGCATTCAAGGTAATCAAGACACAGTTTCCTCTGCCGCCATATGAACGCCTGCTCGAGCCGTACGGCGCATCGACACCCATGGCGCTGTTGTGGACGTTCATGGGCTACTCCGGGCCGTACAACGTATTCACAGGTCTGGGTGAGATGGTCGGTGGGTTTCTGCTGTTCTTCCGCAGACTGACGACAGCCGGCACTCTGCTCATCATTGCCGTGCTGAGCAACGTCGTGATGCTCAATTTCAGCTACGATGTTCCAGTCAAGCTGTACTCGGTGAATCTGCTGGTCATGGCGTTCTTTCTGCTGGCCCCTGACATTCGCAGGTTGATCGACGCGTTCATCCTGAACCGGCCGGTACCGCCGCGCGCACTGACGCCGCTCTTCGCGAGGACGTGGATGAATCGCGTCGCGATGGTGAGCGGCATGCTGGTGGCGGGATTCGCGGTGTACTCGACGCTGCACCAGTCGTCCACGGCGTATGCGTCGCGCAACCGAACGGTGCGTTCGCCGGTGCACGGCATGTGGGAGGTGGAGGAGTTCGCGCGCAACAATCAGGTGCTGCCGCCTCTGGTCACGGACACGACGCGCTGGCGGCGACTGCTGATCAGCTCGATGAACAGGATGAGCCTGGTTCTGATGAGCGACTCGCTGCGGTCGTATCGCATGCGGCTCGACACCGCCGTGAACACGTTCGCGGTCATGCCGTACGGCCAGGACACGACGGCGCTTGCGAGCTTCGCTTACTCGCTGCCGGATGGTGACCACATGCGCATCGAGGGCGTGATGGGAAGCGATTCGGTGCGCGTGTCGCTGCGACGGCGGGCCGACGAGTCATTGATGCTCGTGAGTCGCGGATTCCACTGGGTCAACGAGACACCGTTCAACCGGTGAGCGAAGGTTCGGCGGATTCGTTGCCGGGCAGGACCCGCGAACAGGCATGTGCCCGGCAATGACAGTTCGGGAATCCGGTGATCCCGGTCAGTGGATCGAGCAGCCCGACCGCTGAGCAGCGGCGCGGTCCGCGCCCGATGGGCCGTTCGCGGACCTGCCGATCAACTCACCGAGCACAATTCATGGAGAATCCGCGAAGAGATCGTGATGCCAGCGGCTGGAACGGCCAGATAGCACGGCTGGCCGGAACCGCAAGGTCGAAGCTATCTTGACCGCGCCCGGCGCCCACGCGGCCGGGTGCGTGCAGCACATACATGGAGGCTCGTCATGAACCGGCAAGGCTCCCGACCCAACCGGCCGCTCGGCCTGCTTCTTCTCCTGTCCACAGCCATCCAGTTGTTCGTGACGGCGTGTGAGCGAACGGATCGCAAGGTCCCGCCGCACTCGCCGGACATCGATCGATACGTCACATTCCTCACCGTCGGCGACAGGCTGGCACCGGTGGACTACGTGCTCGGCCTGTTCGACCAGGCCGATGTCGTAGTGCTGGGCGAGCGGCTCCACTCCGAGACCACGCAGTACGACCTCGTCATGGACATCATCTCGGATCCCCGCTTCATCGAGCAGGTCGGGAACATCTTCACGGAGATCGGCTCGATATCGACCGAACCCGGGATCACGCGCTTCCTCGATGCGGAAGGACTCACGGACGCCGAACGCGATGCATGGCGCATGCGGATCTATCGTGACTTCTCGCGCGAAGTGCTGTGGGGGCGGTTCAACTACTACGACATGCTCGGTCGCGTTTATGACCTGAATCAGAGTCTCGCCCGCGAGCGCAAGATCCACCTGCATCCGGTGGACAAACCGTTCCGCTGGGAGGGCATGACCCGCGAAGCGTACGACAGGGAGATGTCGTCGACCGGTGACCGCGACCTGCGCATTGCGGAGAACGTCGTGAACGGCCTCCATGCCATTGCGGCCGCCCATGGCGGCACGGCGAAGGCGCTCGTGATCATGAACTTCCGTCATGCGTTCACACATCTCGTCTTTCCGAACGGCGACACACTGCATAACGCCACGGGCTATCTGATGGAGATGCTGCCCGGTCAGGTACGCAACGTGATGATCAACTCGGTGGCCATCGTGGGCGGCACGTCCGATGCCGACATCGAGCTGGGCCTTGTGCAGGACGGCCGTTGGGACGCCGCATTCGAGGTCACGGGCGACCGGCCGGTCGGCTTCGACTTCGACGGCTCGCCGTTCGGCATGGATGGCTTCGACTATTTCCCGTTCGGTACCGAGGGCATGACGTACGCCGACATTTTCACCGGCTTCATTTTCTATCAGCCGGTTTCGGCGCATCGACTCGTCGAGGGCGTGCCGGGGATCGTGAATGATTCGTTCGCGAGTGAGCTTCGCCGGCGAATGGACATCGCGGCGTCGTACTACGGGACCGACGAAGAGAGGGAGACGTACCTCGCATCTCGTGCGCGTGTCGACACTGTATCGTACGAGACGACGGCACGAGTGCCGGTTCCGTTCCGGACGGCCATGGACCGGTGGATCGGAGGACCGAAGCGCTGACGTATTGCGTGTCCGCATCGGCGGTGACCCGGGTCGTGGGGAATGTCATGCGGAACGTCGCCCGTGCGAATGTCAGTGTTGTTCTCACCGCTCACCGCGAGGATACGGGGCGTGGTGCGACTGGTGACCATGAGTCCGGCTGTCGACCGCTGGCAGTGCCGGAGACCAGCGCCCGAATCGATGCCGGCAAGGGCGTGCGCGGCGACGCGCCACCGCTGTATCTTGCACCGTTCCTGACTCAGAGAGATCAACGTGATCATGATCGAGATGACTCATCGCCTCGTGGCGCGGCGGCGCCTTTCGTTTCTGTCGGCCGGTCCGGCCGTCATCTCGCTCGTGCTGGTGATCGCGACACAGCCTGCGCGTGCGCAGACGGTGGATGCGGCTGCAACCGAAGCACGGGCGGGGAAGAAGTTGCTCACGCCGGCGGACTATTCGCGGTGGCGTACGATCGGCGATGAGGCCATATCGAGCGACGGACGGTGGGCAACCTGGGTCTACCGGTTCACCAACGTGTCGCAGCGCGATTCTGAGCCCGAGCTGCACATTCTCGATCTCGAGAGCGGCGAGGAAGTCACGATCGCGAACGGGTCCAACGGGATGTTCTCGCCGGATGGGCGCTGGATCGCGTATCAGGTGGATTCGTTGCCCCCGCGAGGCCGGGGCGGTCGCGGAGCGGGTGGTGGCGGCACACCTGCGGCACAGGGTGAGCGAGGCAATGGTGGCCAGTCCGCAGCGCAGCACCGGATCGAGGTGCGGGATCTGGCGACGGGGAAGACACGGGTCTGGCACGACATGCAGTCGGTGACGTTCGCGCGGACGTCGAAGTTCGCGCTTCTTCGGAGCCGCCCGGCGGGTGGCGGTGGCCGTGGTGGTCGGGGTGGTGGCGGACGAGCCGGAGGTGGTGGGGAAGCGGAGGCCCGAGGTACGGATGCGATCCTCGTCGACCTGAGCACCGGCAACAGCCAGTTGCTCGGCAGCGTGGGTGAAGCGGAGTTCAATCGCAGCGGTGGCATGCTCGCCTACACGGTTGATGCGTCCATCCGCGATGGCAACGGGCTGTTCGTCATCAATCTGACGACCGGCAGCACGCGTGCCCTGTACAACTCCGCGAGCACTTACGCGGGCCTGGAATGGAACGACGCCGGTACAGGCGTCGCGGTGCTCGAGGGCAAGGACGTGCCGAAGATGCTCGAGCGCGACAACACGCTTCTCGTGGTGCCGGACGTGCGCGCCGCGCTCGGCGATCCATCGGTCGGCCGCAGGACGCTGACGGCATCGGCGCAGGGGTTTCCCGAAAACTGGGTGATCAGTGAACGCGCGCCGATCCGCTGGAGCGAAGACGGCACGCGTGTGTTCCTGGGTGTGACACCGCAGAAGCCGGCCAGCGACACGGTCACGGTCGTGAGCTCCGATTCCACGACCGATGTGGACGTATGGAACACGGCCGACCGCTACATCCAGTCGGTCCAGATGAACCGCGCCCAGCGGGATCGCAACGTCACGTATCAGGCGGCATTCGACATCGCGCGAGGCACGTACGCCGCACTCAACGACTCGACGCTGAGCAGCCTCGAGATCTCGACGGACGGTCAATGGGCCGTGGGCCGGGACGCGCGGCCCTACACCTCGGACTGGAAGCCGGCGATCGCGGACTTCTTTCGCGTGAACACCGCAACCGGTGAGCGCACTCTGATGCTCGAGCGACAGCTCATGCAGAATGCGTACGGAATCTCGCCCGATGGCAGGAAGTTCCTCTACTGGCAGGACGGCCGGTTTCACGCGTATGACCTGGACACGGGAACGTCGACCGCTCTCGGCGCGGACGCACCGGACTTCACGAACACGGAGTACGATCATCCCGGGCCCACGCCGCCCTGGGGCGTGGCCGGCTACACGAACGACGGGAAGAACGCCATTGTCGAAGACAGGTACGACCTGTGGACGCTCCCGCTCGACGGACGCGGCGCAGCGCGGAACGTCACGAACGGGTTCGGCGCCGTGAACCGGACCCGGCTGCGACTTGTCCGACCCGAGCCCGTCGACCCCATGGCGAGCCGCCGGGCACGTACGGGCGAGGAATACGATCTCTCCCGCCCCGTCACGCTCTCGGCATTCGGCGAGCTGACCAAGAAGGCCGGCTTCTACCGGCTTTCGAAGGGCAGGTTGAGCGAGGTCGTGTACGACGACGCGGCATACACCACTCCGGACCGCGCCGAACACGCCGACCGGTTCCTCTTCACACGGCAGACCTTCTCCGAGGCCCCGGACCTCCGCGTGTCGGGTTCCGACTTCGCGAGCGCGAAGCGCATCACCGATTCCAACCCGCAGCAGGCCGAGTACCAATGGGGCCACAGCATGCTGTTCGACTTCACCGACAAACACGGGCGAGCCTTGCAGGGTCTGCTCTGGTTGCCCGATGACTACCAGCCCGGAGAGAAGAGACCGACGCTCGTCACGTTCTACGAGAAGAACTCGCAGATCCTCAACCGGTACCCCATGCCCGAACTGCTCGTGAGCATGGGCCGCCCGGCGATCGAGGCCGTGAGCCGCGGCTACATCGTCATGATCCCCGACATCTGGTACAACACGGGCTCGTCGCACGACGATCAGCTGGACTGCGTCGAGGCGGCGACTCGCAAGGTCATCGAGATGGGGTACGCCGACCCCGAACACATCGGCCTGCACGGTCACAGCTATGCCGGCGAGGGCGCCGCCTACATCGGAACCCGGTCCCGCCTCTTCGCCGCCGTTGGCGAGGGCGCCGGTGTCACAGACCTCTACACCGACTTCAGCCAGGAGTGGGGCTGGTCCTACCAGGTCAGCGGAGGCTCCGGCGCCAACGGCAACCAGTACTACGTATATGGCCAGGGTCGCTGGGGCTTCTCACCCTGGGAAAAGCCCGACGTCTACCGCAATGAGTCCGCGCTGTCACACGCCAACGAGGCCTCACAGCCGATCCTCATCATGCATGGCACCGCCGACCCGACCGTGTCGTTCAACGAGAGCCTCAAGTTCTACAACGCACTCCGATTCAACGAAAAGGACGCGATCCTCCTCGCGTACCCGAACGAGGGTCACCACCTGAGCAAGCTCGGGAACCGGGTCGACCTGACCATCCGTTTCTTCGAGTTCTTCGATCATTACCTGAAAGCCGAGCCGGCGCCCGACTGGATGACCGACGGCGTGCCGTTCATCAGGAAGGCGGCGCACGCGGATCCGGGAGCGGATTCGCATTGGCACTAGTGGTCCGCCACCGAGATAATGGCCCTCAGAATCTCGATGGCGGGCCACCAGTACACCCGTGCGGAGGTTCGGTGACGTATTCTCATGCGGCGACGGAGCGCGGGTCGCGATCGCGTGAAGCGCAGCGAGCCATGAAGCGTCGGAGGTCGTGACGGGTGAATCTCCACTCGGAGGGCGTGGCGAGTTGTTGATCGTGTTCCTGGAAGCCGAGGATGCGCGCGGCTGAAACGCGAGAGTGGCAGCTCCAACCGGGCGGGCAACTCACACGCCAGTGCCTTCACCTCTGCGACCACGTGAGGGGGAAAAAGCAGAGGGACGAGCCTGTCCCGGACCACGTCTCGATACGGTAACGTATATCGTCGGCTTCGGGCGTCCAGCTCGGGGCGCTCCTCGGGCGACAACCTGACCTCGTGGGGCCTCCGCTTGACAGCACACTCGCCCTTCACGGCATCGTCTCATCGAGTCTCGTTCCGTCCGGACCCGGATCACCGCGAGGGATCGTGCGTCGGTCGACCTGCCTGTTCGTGCTTCCGATGTCCTTCGGGCTCACAATGCGGTCGCATATCGAGCGGCGGCGGACCGGCCTCGACAATCACGGCCGCGAGCTTCCTCTCGAGAAACCGCTCTACGAGATCCGGGCCGATGAGATCGGCGTGTACAAGGACCGCTTCGTCCTGCACGACCGGGCACCGCCATTTCTCGACTGGCTGCGTCGGCCGATGGGCGAGACCGGGTTCTTCGAGTGGGCGCGACAGCTGTTTGCACTCGATTCGCTCGACAGCCCGACTTCGAGCGCATCACGTTGCAGCGCCTGGACGAAAGCGCGCGAGCCGACCTCGACGCCTGGCTCCGGACTACCCGACTACCCGGCACGCTGGCGCCGGTAATCGGCAACAGATCGTCATTCCCGCCGCGTCCAGTTCGCCAGCGCCCGGCGCATCGCGTCCCTCACGTGGACCCGCGATTCCTGACCGACCCGACGTTCGAGGGCGGTGCGAGCGGCCGCCGAGT
>Ga0055448_10000081_pt1 | contig 20871 bp, 15 predicted proteins | sample China_Galinas_PW_4_FD_57744 | JGI IMG/M metagenome (GOLD analysis project Ga0055448, IMG submission 57744) | Wetland microbial communities from San Francisco Bay, California, USA, that impact long-term carbon sequestration - China_Galinas_PWA_D2 | ecosystem: Environmental > Aquatic > Marine >... | reverse complement strand
TCCGAAGGCGAAGTCCGGATCCTGACCGGCTCGCTGTACCGGTTTCTCGGGCAGCTGCTGGATGGCGGGCTGATCGAGGAAGTGGACGCGCCACCGGGTGAAGCCGTGGATGAGCGCAGACGGTACTACCGTGTGACTCGTACGGGCCGGCGAGTGGCGGACGCCGAGATCGCGAGGCTCGAACGACTGGTCCACCTGGTTGGCGGACGACGCAGCGGCAGTGCCGAACCGGTCCGCTGATGGGGCCGTAATCGGGCTACTCGCCCGGCTCCCTCCTGTCCTTCTTTCCTGAAGGTTTCTTCATCGTTCCTTCACAGCGCATTCATGGCCTGTGTGTCACTATTGAACGCACGTGAGCGGGCCCCGCGGCCCGCGTCAGAGGAACCACGGATGACGAGGTGATCGATGTCGGGATACCGGACGGTCGCGTTCGGGCTTCTCGCACTGACGGTGGGCGCATGCCGGGAGAATCCGGCGGCGGTACAGGAAGAGCCCGCGACGCAGTTCGATTCCGTCGTACCGGCGGGTGGCGCCGAGGGAATCGATCCGAACGCACCGGTCGTCGTGAGGTTCACGGACGGCATGATGCAGGGCATGGAGCAGTACATGATGGTGCACGAGGGTGATGTAGCGGGGCCGGTCGTACCGGGAACCTGGACATGGACTGAAGACTGGACGTGCGTGACTTTCCAGCCGACGACTCCGTTGAAGCCTCATACGCACTATTCGATTCATCTCGGTGGAGCAATGATGGACGGGGACGGCCACGCCGTGGGCTTCGGCATGAACGGCACGCACATGGGCGGGCAGTGGGCGACGAGCGAGATGATGGGTGGCGGAATGATGGGGCAGAACGGTAGCATGATGGGATCCGGCTGGCTCGGCCAGAACGGCAGTTATGGCATGGTATTCGAGTTTACGACGGCCTGAGGTCATAGCGGGATCGCCGGACCCGTTCGACGGCGACCGGGCCGGGCCGAACGCCCGGCCCGGTTCACGTCCGACCTCCGAGCCGAGGGAGTACGCGGCGGCCATGCGGATCCTGATCATCGAGGACGATCGCAAGATCGCGAGCTTTCTGGAGCGTGGCCTGCGTGAGGAAGGCTATGCGGTGGATGTCGCTCGTGATGGCAACGAAGGCACGACGAACGCGCACGTCTACGATTACGATCTGCTGATCGTCGACATCATGCTGCCGGGCAAGAACGGCTACGAGATCGTCCGCGAGCTGCGGGCGGCCGGCAAGACGGTGCCGATGGTGATGCTGACGGCACGCGATTCGTTGCAGGATGTGGTCATGGGTCTCGATGTCGGGGCCGATGACTACGTGACCAAGCCGTTCAGTCTCGATGAGCTGCTTGCCCGTGTACGCGCGCTGTTGCGGCGGGGCGGCGCGAACCGTACGGAGCAGCTGATCTACGGGGATGTCGAGATGGACCGACTCCGTCACGAAGCGCGCAGGGCCGGTAAGGATCTGCCGTTGACCCCGAAGGAGTTTCATCTGCTCGAGCACTTCCTGATGCACCCCGAGGAAGTCATTCGGCGCACGGAACTGCTCGAGAAAGTCTGGGACCTGCACTTCGATCCGATGACGAATGTGGTCGACGTTCACATCGGCAATCTGCGGCGGAAGCTGAGTGCTGACGGCGGTCCGGCATTGATCCACACGATACGGGGCGTCGGCTACATGCTCAGCCGGGAGGAACCGCATTGAGTGGTTCGTTCCGTTTCCGGCTTTCGGCACGATTCACGCTTACCATGGCGTTCGGCCTGATGGCGCTGTCCGTGTTCACGTACTACTCGATACGTGGCAGCCTGGACCGCGAGCTGAACGCGAGTCTGCTGGCGGTCGCGTCGATTCAGGCGGCGACGCTGACGGAAGCGCCGTCGGGCGCAATGCGATTCCACGAGTGGGAGCTGACGCCGGACGAAGCATCACAGATACGCGACCTGAACCGGTACGCGCAGGTATGGAACGATGCGGGCGAGAGTCTGCTTCGGACGCAGTACATCACGGAGGACCTTCCGCTGGACACAGCGTCGCTCCGGCGCGCACTCGATGGGCGCATCACGTGGGTGGAGAGTCGCTTTGGCGGCATGCCGGTCCGCTCGCTGTACTATCCGCTCGGTCGTCTGGGGCCGCTGCACGGCAGTCATGTATTGCAGGTCGCGGCGCCACTCGAGGCACGGAACCGGCTGCTGCGCAAGGGACTGTTGCTGATTCTCGGTCTGGGTGTGCTGGTAATCGGCGGAACCCAGGTCGGGAGCTGGTGGCTGGCGGGGCGCAGTGTCCGGCCGGTCAGGGAGATCACGAACCAGGCCGAGGAGATCGGTGCCGAGACGCTGGGTCGACGAATCAGTGCGTACGCCGACAATGATGAGTACGAGCGACTGGTTCACGTGCTGAATACGATGCTGACGCGCATCGACACGGCATTCGAAGCGCAACGTCGATTCACGGCCGATGCGAGTCACGAGCTGCGATCGCCACTGACGGCGCTGCGCGGTGAGCTCGAGCTGGCGAGGCGTCGCCGGCGCAGTCCGGAAGAATACGAGCGGGTGATAGACAGCTCGCTCGAGGAGGTCGCGCGACTCACACGCGTCTCGGAGGATCTGCTCACGCTGGCACGATCCGATGCGGGCGTCCTGCGAGCCCGGACACACCGCGTCGATCTGCTCGATTGTGTCCGCCGGGTCACGGACCGGCTGCACACGGTCTCCGAGCACAGGGACGTGAAGCTCGATGTCAGCGGAACCGACAACGAGGATCTCACGGCCGCCCTGGACGAGGATCTCGTGAGTCGCCTGATCTGGAACCTTGTCGCGAATGCGGTGAAGTTCGCTCCGCCGGGCGGCCATGTCACGGTTGATGTGAAGCGCATCGAGGAAGCGGTCGCGCTCAGGGTCGCAGACTCCGGGCCCGGGATTCCGGTTGACACCCTGCCGCGCATTTTCGACCGGTTCTACAGGGCCGATGAAGCACGGACGGCCACGGCCGACTCGCCGGGCACGGGCCTCGGTCTGGCGATCGCGAAAGCGATCGCGGATCTGCATGGAGCATCGATCATGGTAAGGAATCGAGCTGGTGGCGGAGCGGAGTTCGAGGTCCGATTCCCGATCGCGAACGACGCCAACGCACCGGACCCGCGCATGAGCGACGCCCGACCTGAGTCGCACAAGCCGGGTTCGCGCCGGCCGGCCTGATCCCGGGAGCAGCTGACCCGGTGGCATGACCGGGCGACCGCCGGAATCGGACTGATTGATCCGGGCCGGCCTGGCGCATTCTGACCCGGCCTGGAATCCCGTGACCCGCAATATCGAGACACGGCTCCGGAATCTGTTTCCGGGGCCGTTTTTCGCTCGACGCACCTCCCGCATGCCTCTCGCCCCGGGACAGTGATTCTCAAGGCTTCTTAATCAACGCTTCACGTGGCTTTCACCCGCGGGGCGACAGATTTGTCTTCTGAGGTTCGAGACGAGTGATCCCATGTGATACCGGGGGTCGAGGGAATGCGCGGCATGAATCGAATGACCGGAGTGGCGACTGCGACGCTGGCAGCGTGCTTGTGGACGGCGATGGCGGTCGCGACGGCCGCGGCACAGGCAGGACGGGATCCAGGCACGCGGGAGGACACGCGGTATGTCACGCGGGATGCTCTGACGCTCGATGCGGTTTTCGCGCTGGCGAGGGAGCGGAATCCCCGACTCGGCGCAGTACGCTCGATGGCGACCGCGGTGGGAACCCGTGAGTCGTGGGCGGGGCTGCCTCCGGACCCGGCGCTCCAGATCGGTGTGATGAACTTCTCGCTGCCGGGGTTCCGCACGGACATGCCGAACTCGATGGCGCCGTCACTGGCATTGACGCAAACGGTTCCGTTCCCGGGCAAGCTGGGACTGCGGAGTCGGATCGCGGAGCAGTCGACGGCCATGGCGGACGCGGGAGCGGAGGAGACGTGGTGGGCGGTCCGTAGCCGGGCGGCGATGCAGTTCTACGAGCTGTATCGCACGGACCGTTCAATTGAAGTCATGCGTGAGACGTTGTCGCTGCTCCGGGATTTCGAGCGGGTCGCCAAGGCCATGTACTCGGCGGGTGAGGGCCGGCAGAGCGACGTGCTGCGCGCGGATGTCGAGGTCGCGCGGATGGATGCCGAGATCCGTCGCATGGAGGCGATGCGGAAGGCGGCGGCGGCGAGGCTGAACGGGATCCTCGACCGGCCGGCGGACACGCCCGTGCCATCGCCCGTTCTGGGCGCATTGCCAGCCGACGTACCGGGTGCCGACACACTGATGGCATGGGCGGACGCGTACCGCCCGATGCTCGAGAGCGGCAGGCTTGGCGTCGAGCAGGCGGGCACCAAGCAGGATCTGGCGAGGAAGCAGGTGTGGCCGGACTTCATGGTAGGCGTGCAGTACGGCCAGCGCGGCGTCGAGACGGGCACGACGCGCATGGCGAGCGCAATGATCGGCTTCAGTCTGCCGGTCTTCGCATCGCGGCGTCAGCTGAAGGAGCGTGACGAAGCCATTGCGATGGAGCAGATGGCGGTCGCGGATCTTGCGGACATGCGGTCGGGCGTCCAGGCGAAGATCGGCGAGCTGCTGGCGGACCTGGATCGGGACCGTTCGCTGGTGCGGCTGTACCGGGCCGAAGTACTGCCGCAGGCCAGGGTGACCGTCGAGTCGGCCTTCTCTTCCTACCGCGTCGGCACGGTCGATTTCCTGACGCTGGTCGACGCGCGCATGACCGTGAACCGATACGAGATCGAGCTGTACGGGCTGCTCGCCGACTATGGACAGGCGGTGGCGGACCTCGAGATGGCAGTGGGCCGCGAGCTGCCGCGGTCCGCAACAACGCTTGCGGAGGACCGATGAGCAATCTGAAGCAGATCCTGGTCTCGACGATCGTGATTGCCGCGGCGGTGACTGTCGTGGTGGCATGGCAGGTGGCCTCGCCGAAGCCGGGCGAGACGATGGCGATGGAGGGTCACAATCACGCGGCAATGGCGGCGGCTGGCGGGAATGAGCTGCGTTCTGTCTCGCTCAACGCGGAAGCGAAGCGGCGCATTGGCGTGACGTTCGCGATGGTCGAACGGAAGCCGTTCCGAAGAACCGTGAACACGGTCGGCAACGTGACCTGGGACGAGACGCGACTGTTCAACGTCAGCCCGAAGATCGAGGGCTGGGTCGAGCGACTGTACGTCGATTTCACGGGCGCCCCGGTCGAGGCGGGTCAGCCACTGATCGCAGTCTACAGTCCGAAGCTGGTCTCGGCGCAGGAGGAGTTGATCCTGGCGCACCAGCTGTCGGAATCGGTCGCGGGAACCGAGGCGCGTGCCGGCCGGAACGCAGACGACCTGATCGAGTCCGCTCGCCGCAGATTGCGCTACTGGGACATCCCCGATGACGAGATCGAGCGGATCGAGCGCGAGGGCACTCCGCAGAAGACACTGATGCTGCGGGCGCCGGCTTCGGGCATCGTCGTCGAGAAGAACGTGGTCGAGGGTGCCCGCATCATGCCCGGCATGGACGTGTACCGGATCGCCGATCTGTCACGTGTATGGATCGACGGCGAAGTCTTCGAGAAGGACCTCTCGCTGGTACGGCTGGGCCAGCGCGCACAAGTCACTTTCGAAGCGTACCCGGGGCGGCACTTCGATGGGGTCGTGACATACGTGTACCCGACCGTGTCGATCCAGTCGCGGACCGGTCGCATCCGTGTCGAGCTGGCGAACCCGCGGATGCAGCTGAAGCCCGGCATGTACGCGCACCTCGAGCTGACGGCGGACGAGGGTCGCGAGTCTCTGATGGTGCCCCGGTCGGCGATCCACTACACGGGCGAACGGACGCTGGTGTTCGTTCGCGATGCGGACGGCATGCTCACACCGCGCGAGGTGACGACGGGTCTCGTGACCGGCGATGACATCGAAGTCCTGGCCGGTCTCTCGGAAGGTGAGGTGGTTGTCAGCTCGGCCAACTTCCTGATCGATGCGGAATCGAACATGGGCAGCTCGATGCAGAGCATGCCGGGCATGGAAGGCATGTCGGGCGTGGAGAGCGGCGGTTCGGACGCAATGTCGGGCATGGCGGGTGGCGCGGAGCAGATGTCGCCGGCGCCATCAGGATCCATGGGTCACACGGTTCACACGGGACCCGCGGCGTCCGCCGCCGCAGCGGGCGGCAACATTCACTGAAGCACACACGGGACGGGAAGCGAACCATGCTGAGGCGAGTCATCGAGTGGTCGGTCGCGAACCGGTTCGTGGTGCTGGTAATCACGGCGTTCGCTGTCGCGGGTGGTGTTCTCGCCATGCGACGGACGCCGCTCGAGGCACTGCCGGACCTGTCCGACGTGCAAGTGATCGTACAGACGGACTACGAAGGCCAGAATCCGCAGATCGTCGAGGACCAGGTCACGTATCCGATCGCATCCGAGATGCTGAAGGTGCCGGGCGCGCAAACGGTTCGCGGTTACTCGTTCTTCGGCGTGTCGTTCGTGTACGTGATCTTCGAGGACGGCACGGACCTGTACTGGGCGAGGAGTCGCGTACTCGAGTACCTGTCCGCGATCCGCGGCGACCTGCCGGCGGGCGCCGATGCGGCGCTGGGTCCGGATGCGACCGGCCTGGGCTGGATCTTCCAGTACGTTCTCGAGGACACGACGGGTGAGCGTTCGCTGGCGGACCTGCGTTCACTCCAGGACTGGTACCTTCGTTATCAGCTCACGGCGGTACCGGGCGTCTCCGAAGTCGCGAGCGTCGGTGGTTTCGAGCGCACATACGAAGTGACGATCGACCCGGTCCGGCTGCGGGCGTACGGGGTTCCGATCTCGCGTGTCATGCAGGCCATCAAGGCGTCGAACCAGGATGTCGGCGCCATGATGATGGAGCTGTCCGAGCGCGAATACATGGTGCGCGGGCTGGGCTACATCCGCAACATGGATGACATCGAGGAAGTCGTGATCGGCGCCACCATGAACGGCACGCCGATCCGGGTCGCTGACGTCGCCACCGTGCAGCTCGCGCCGGACGTGAGGCGCGGTATTGCGGATCTGAACGGCCGCGGCGATGCGGTCGGCGGCATCGTCGTCATGCGGTTCGGCGAGAACGCGCTGGCCACGATCGACAGGGTCAAGGCGAAGCTGGTCGACATCGAGTCGGGCCTGCCCTCGGGCGTGGTAATCCGTCCGGTCTACGACCGGTCAGAGCTGATCCATCGATCGATCAGCACGTTGAAGGAGAAGCTGATCGAGGAATCGATCGTCGTTGCGCTGGTCTCGATCGTGTTCCTGTTCCACGCGCGTTCGGCGCTCGTCGCAATCCTCACGCTGCCGGTCGGCATCCTGATGGCGTTCATGGTCATGCGCGTGATCGGTATCGGCGCGGACATCATGAGCCTGGGCGGGATCGCGATCGCGATCGGCGCGATGATCGATGGTGCGATCGTGCTGATCGAGAACATGCACAAGCATCTCGAGCGCGTGATCGAGGAGAAACGCGAACGGCTGCGGGCGGCGGGCGAGCCTGCGCCGGCCACGGGCAGTGTGTTGAGGACATCGGAACTCACGCAGAGCGAGGTGTGGGGTGTCGTGGTCCGGTCCTCGAAGGAAGTCGGGCCGGCACTCTTCTTCAGCCTGCTGATCATCACCGTGAGCTTCCTGCCTGTGTTCGCGCTCGAAGCGCAGGAGGGCCGGTTGTTCAAGCCGCTGGCATGGACGAAGACGCTGTCCATGGCAGCGGCCAGCCTGCTCTCGCTCACACTCGTGCCCGTGACCATGGGTCTTTTCATCCGGGGCCGGCTGCACGCGGAGGAGCGCAATCCGGTCTCCCGGGTGCTGCACCGGATCTACCGTCCGGTTCTCGCGTTCGTGTTGCGCAACCGCTGGCCCGCCGTGGCCACGGCGGTCGCTGTTTTGGTCGTCAGCTGGATCCCGTTCAGCCGGATCGGCAGTGAGTTCATGCCGCCACTCAATGAAGGCACGATCCTCTACATGCCGACGACGCTGCCGGGCATCAGCGTGACGAAGGCACGGCAGGCGCTCCAGCGGCAGGACAGCATTCTGGCGGCGATTCCGGAGGTTGCGAGCGTGTTCGGCAAGGCCGGTCGCGCTACGACGGCGACGGATCCGGCGGGCCTCGACATGTTCGAGACGACGATCGTGCTCAAGCCGGAGGACCAGTGGCGCCCCGGCATGACCATGGCTCGCCTGACGGAGGAGATGGACTCGAAGGTGAAGTTCCCCGGCATCACGAACGCGTGGACCATGCCGATCAAGGGCAGGATCGACATGCTGGCAACCGGTATCCGCACGCCGGTCGGCATCAAGATCTTCGGACCCGACCTTGCGGAGCTCGAGCGGCTGGGCAAGGAGCTCGAGAACGCGATCCGCGGTGTGCCGGGCACACGCTCGGTGTTTGCGGAGCGCGCCGTATCCGGCTACTACCTCGATGTCGACATCGACCGTGAGGCTGCCGCACGCTACGGCCTGAACATTGATGACATCCAGATGGTGATCGCGTCGGCGGTGGGCGGCATGCGGATCACGCAGACGGTCGAGGGGCGCGAACGGTATTCGGTGCGGCTGCGCTATCCGCACGAGTTGCGCGACCAGCCGGAGAAGCTGGCCGAGGTCCTGATCCCGGTCGTGCAGGGGCGCGGCGGGGTGAACGCCGCGGGCGGGTCGGGCATGGCCGGCATGCAGATGGGCGGCGGCACCGGGGAGGCGGGCCAGGCGCAGATCCCGCTCGGCCAGGTCGCATCGATCCGGCGAGTCAGTGGGCCGATGGCAATCAAGACCGAGGGCGCGTTCCCGACCGCATGGGTTTTCGTGGACGTGAAGGACCGCGACATCGGCAGCTACGTCCGGGATGCGCGGCGGATGGTCGACCAGATGGTCACCCTGCCGCCGGGCTACACACTCCAGTGGTCCGGACAGTACGAGTACATGCTGCGCGCCAAGGAGCGGCTGCGCGTGGTCGTGCCGGCGACACTCGTGATCATCTTCCTGTTGCTCTACTTCGCCTTCGGCAACGTGGCGGAGACGCTGATCGTGATGCTGTCCCTTCCCTTCGCGCTGGTCGGCGGCGTGCTGATCATGTCGCTGCTCGGTTACAACTGGTCTGTTGCGACCGCGATCGGATTCATCGCGCTGGCCGGCGTGGCCACCGAGATCGGCGTGGTCATGCTGATCTACCTCGATCATGCGAGAGACCAGCGCCGCAGGGACGGACGGCTGAACGATCGAAGCGACCTGCTCGATGCGGTTCGGGAAGGCGCGGGCCAGCGGCTCAGGCCCGTCCTGATGACCGCCACGGCGGTGATCGGCGGCCTGCTTCCGATCCTGTGGGGCGCCGGTACCGGAGCGAGCGTGATGAAGCGCATCGCCGCGCCCATGGTAGGCGGCATGATCTCGGCGACGCTCCTCACTCTCGTCGTGATGCCCGCCGTCTACTCGCTGTGGCAGGAGATGGTGCATCTGCGTGAGGCGAAATCGGGTGTGACGGTGCCCGGCGCGAAGGAAGCCGTATTCGTCGGCAGCGACTGACACGAGGAGAATCGACAGTACCACAATCGTACGTACACCAACCTGCGGGAGGCGGGATGATCATGACGCGGAGTGAGCAAAGGGCGGCTCGTCGACTCTGGGCCGAGCGGCGACAGAACGTGCTGTGGGGCGCGATGCTCGTGATCGCAGTTGCGGGCGGCATCGGAGCGACGTTCGACGCCAGAGTGAACCATCCGAAACCACGGCCCGATGCGAAGACGCATGCCGTGCTGCCCGCGTCACAATTCGAGGGCTACGCGCGAGTGCAGCAAGTCTACGCGAAGGCCGCGACAATCAAGGAGACGCTGGACGGCATCTACTGCTACTGCGACTGCTCGAATCATGCGGGCCACTACTCGCTGCTCGATTGCTACGCGAGCGATCACGCGGCACATTGTGAAACGTGCCTCAGCGAAGCGGAGCTGGTCTACAAGTTGAAGCAGGAGGGCAAGACCCTCGACGAGATCCGCGCCGCTGTCGACGCGCTGTACGGCGCGTGACCGGCAGGCACGGCCGGGATCGTCACGAAAGGGACGGCGACCGTCGAACCGGTCGCCGTCCGGCCTCTGTCGTCACCGTCCTGGCCGTGGCAGGCATCGCGGTCGTGCTGCTGGTCCAGTCCGCCCGGCCGCATTACCCGCAGCCGGAACCGAGGATGGACGGGCTACCGCTGCGAGCGTGGGCCGCGAGCGTGGTGGACTCGACCGCACCGGGCGCCGGGCTCAGCTTCACGGTGAAGCCGGTGATCCGGCCGCTGGATGAACGGCGCCTCGACCGGCTCCGGGAGAGTGAGGGATACCGGATGTTCCTGCACCGTTGTTCATCGTGCCACAATCCTCCCGATCCATCGATGCACAGTCCGCATGACTGGCGTCGAGTCGTTCAGCGGATGGCGGGATGGATGGAGAAGGCCGGGACGTTGCCGATGCCGGCCGCCGAATCGCTCGCCATCATTCCGTTCCTCGAGCAGGCCGTACCGATCACCCGATGAACGGCAACAGGCCGGACGGCCACGCTGCCCGGGACCATGACGAGCATGCCGGCCGCTCCGGCCATGCACAGGCATGGCGCCTTCACGGTGATCACGGGAGTGACAATGCCAACGACAGGCACGCCGGCCATTCGGTCGGCATGTTCCGCTCGCTGGTCGCAGGCGCACTTCTGCTCACGATCCCGACACTGATCTGGAGCGACCTGCTTCAGGGCTGGTTCCACTACACGGCGCCGGCATTCCCGGGCTCTCGCTGGATCCCGGCGGTGTTCGGCACGGCGGTATTCGCGTACGGCGGGCGGCCGTTCCTGCGCGGCGCCACCGGCGAGCTCAGATCGCGGCTGCCGGGCATGATGACGCTGATCTCGCTGGCGATCCTGGTGGCGTTCTCGTTCAGCATTGCGGTCACGTTCGGGTTCCGGGGCCATCCCCTGTGGTGGGAGCTGGCCACGCTCGTGACGATCATGCTGCTCGGCCACTGGATCGAGATGCGCTCGATCGACCAGGCCAGCGGCGCACTCGAGGCACTGGCCGGACTGTTGCCGGACACGGCGGTCAGGCTGACCGGTGAGCGGCAGGAAGAGGTACCGGTGTCGGCGCTCGTCGATGGTGACATGATCCTGATCCGACCGGGCGCGAACGTCCCCGCGGACGGGACGGTCCGCTCGGGCGAGAGCAGTGTCGACGAGTCGCTGATCACGGGCGAATCGAAGCCGGTGGAGAAGGGTGAAGGCAATGCGGTGATTGCCGGTGCGGTGAACGGCCGGGGCTCGCTTCGCGTCGAGGTGACGGCGACGGGCGAACGGACGTCGCTCGCCGGCATCATGAGGCTGGTCGGGCAGGCTCAGGCGTCGCGGTCGCGCGCGCAGGCGCTGGCCGATCGGGCGGCGTTCCTGCTCACGCTGGTCGCGATCGGCGCCGGCCTGATCACGTTCGTTTCATGGCTCCTTGCCGGTCGGGACGCGGCCTTCGCAATCGAGCGGATGGTCACGGTGCTGGTCATCGCGTGCCCTCATGCGCTCGGTCTCGCGATCCCGCTCGTGGTCGCGATCTCGACGACGGTCGGCGCGCGGGCGGGTCTGCTGGTTCGCGACCGGCGGGGCCTCGAGGAAGCCAGGCGACTCGATGTCGTCGTGTTCGACAAGACCGGCACACTGACGCGCGGCGAGTTCCGCGTCGTCGACATCGCGACGGACGGTGACACCACGGAGGCCGGGGCGCTCGCGCTTGCCGCCGCGGTCGAACGTGACTCCGAGCACACGATCGCGCGTGGCATTGTCGGGACGGCGGAGGAGCGCGGCGTCGAGATCGCACCCGCTGCCGACTTCGCGGCGATCCCGGGACACGGCGTCCGCGCGCGCGTCGCCGGTCGCGAGCTGTACGTCGGCGGGCCCGCGCTGCTCGACAGGCTGGGCGTTTCTCCGGGCGGCGGACTGTCCGATTTCGCGGAGCGCGCGGCCGCGCGCGGCGAAGCTGCGATCCACCTCATCGAAGGCGACCGTGTGCTGGCGACGTTCTCCGTGGCCGACGCCGTTCGTCCCGAGTCCATCGATGCCGTGCGCATGCTGCACCAGGCGGGCATCGAGGTGGTGATGATGACGGGAGACTCGCGCGCCGTCGCGAATGCCGTGGCGGGCGACCTGGGCATCGACACCGTGTTCGCCGAAGTCCTGCCCGACCGGAAGGCCGCCAAGATCGAAGAGCTGCGTGGAGCCGGCCGTCGAGTCGCCATGGTCGGCGACGGCGTGAACGACGCACCGGCGCTCGTCACCGCGGATGTCGGCATTGCGATCGGCGCCGGCACCGCCGTGGCCGTTGAAGCCGGCGACGTGGTCCTTGTCCGCAGCGATCCACGCGATGTGGCACGTATTGTGTCCCTCTCACGCGCGACCTGGCGGAAGATGCTCCAGAACCTCTGGTGGGCCGCCGGCTACAATATTGTCGCAATCCCGCTGGCAGCCGGTGTTCTTGCCGGCCGGGGCATTCTGCTGCACCCGGCGGTCGGCGCGATCCTCATGTCACTGAGCACCGTGATCGTGGCGGCCAATGCACAGCTTCTCCGGCGCGCGGATATCTAGCGAAGGACTTTCCGACAACCGCGGCGGGAAAACGCCGACAGCCTGCCAGTCGGCGGCTCCATCATGTTGGGGATGGTCGGCTGGGGCCGACGCCACGGCTGATGCGGGTCGGAAGGTGCGCGGTCATGAGGCTCGCCGTTGTGGTATACGGGCAGATCGTCGTCGTGCGAAGAGGCATCGTTGGCACCGGCGCCCGCGAGGGGGGTCATGGTCAGTCCCACGTTCCGCGATCGGCGTGATGCCGGCGAACAGCTCGCCGCACGTCTTGCCAACCGATTCATGCACCCGGATGGAGTGGTTCTCGCCCTGCCGCGCGGCGGAGTGCCGGTCGGGTTCGAGGTTGCGAAACGGCTGCACATCCCGCTGGACGTGGCAATGGTGCGGAAACTGGGCGTGCCGTTCGAGCCGGAACTCGCGATGGGCGCGATAGCGACGGGCGGCATTCGCGTCCTGAACGACTGCATCGTGCGTGATCTCCGGATCGAGCCCGAAGAGATCGAGGCGGTCGTGGACCGGGAGACACGCGAGCTGGAGCGGCGCGAGGCCCGGTACCGGCATGGCAGACCGCCGATCCCGATTCTCGGCCTTCCCGTGATCCTGATCGATGACGGGATCGCGACGGGCTCGACAATGCGGGTCGCGGCGACGGCCGCCCGGGCGAGGGGCGCATCGACGGTTGTGATGGCGACACCGGTCGCGCCGCGCAGCGTGTGTGACGAACTCACAGTGGAGGGCTACGAGGTGGTGGCTCTGCGCATACCGTGGACCTTCAGGGCGATCGGCGAGTTCTACGATTCGTTCGTCCAGTTGACCGACGATGCCGTCGCAGGACTGCTCGACGATCGGGACGGCGCGGGCGTGCCGGACACGTCCAACAGTATGTGAACGGATCGAGCCGGCCTCTTGCGCCGAACTCGGCCCCGGCGTCACGTTCGACAGGTTGCGCGACCGGCGCGACACGACACGACGTCAGATGCACTGATGGCCATCGAAGACGCCAGAGGCGGAAACGGGCGGACCGGCCTGCCACAGGGGTTCTGCACCCTGGCCCGTGGCGCACGCCAGCTGGACGTCTCGGTTGTCATTCCCGTCCTCGATGAGGTCGGCAACGTGTCGCTGCTCGCCGACGAGGTGAGTCTGGCGCTCACGGAGACGGACTGGTCCTGGGAATGCCTGTGGGTCGACGACGGTTCGCGTGACGGTACCGGTCCGGCCCTCGATGACATCGCCCGCGACAGGCCGGGCCACCGAGTTCTCCACCACACCGACAACTTCGGGCAGTCGGCAGCCCTTGCGACCGGGATCTCGAACGCGGCCGGCCGGATTGTCGTGACAATGGATGGCGATGGCCAGAGCAACCCGGCCGACGTGCCCCGGCTGGTCCGGCTGTTGCTCGAGCGCGGCGCCGATGTCGTCAACGGCGTGCGCGTCCGACGCCGTGACTCGTGGGTCCGCCGCGTGTCATCGCGGATCGGCAACGGGTTCCGCAACCGCGTGACCGGCGAACGTGTGCACGATGTCGGCTGTTCCCTGCGCGCCATGCGCCGGGAATGTCTCGACGGCATCCTCGTGTTCCGCGGCATGCACCGGTTCCTGCCCACGCTGATCCGGCTGAACGGGTACGACGTGATGATCGAGGCCGAGGTGTCGCACAGGCCGCGTGTGCACGGCACGACCAAGTACGGCGTCCGGAACCGTCTCTGGGTGGGCATGGCTGACACCTTCGTCGTTCTGTGGATGCGCCACCGGCTGGTGTCGCCTCGTACGCATTCGATGAATCCGACAGTCGAAGAGGAACGCGATGTCGAACGCATGGATCGGGCTGGGTCTGCTCGGACAGGGAGCCTTCTCGGGACGGTTCCTGGTACAGTGGCTGGCGAGCGAAAGGGCGGGCCGTAGCGTCGTGCCGAACCTGTTCTGGATCCTCAGCGTGATCGGGTCCGCACTGCTTCTGGCCTATGCCGTTCACCGGCGGGATCCCGTGTTCATCCTCGGACAATCGGTCGGCATCGCGATCTACACGCGCAACCTCCATCTCATCCGGAGAGAGTCGCGGAAGGCCGTGAGCGAAGCGACCTGACGAGGCAGACCGTGGCATGAGCCGGTCCGCCGAGTTCGCCCTGCTGTTGCTCATCGGCCTTGCGCTCGGGCTGGCTTTCCAGGGATCGCGCGGCCTGTACGAGACGACCGAAGGAAGGTACGCGGAGGTCGGCCGCGAGATGCTCGAGACCGGGCACTGGCTCGAGCCACAGCTCGATTACACCCCGCACTGGACCAAACCGCCCGTGACGTACTGGACGGTCGCGGCCGGGCTGGCTGCACTCGGACGCAACGCGTGGGGTGCGCGTCTCGCGAACGCGCTCGCCTTCGCCCTGACCGGGCTGGTCGTTGCGGCGCTCGGCAGACAACTCTGGGACGATCGGCTCACCGGATTCCTCGCCGGCGCGATCTACCTCACCTCGCTCTTTCCCTTTGTCGGCGCGGCCGTGCTGTCCACCGACACACTGCTGGTTCTGGCGGAGGCGCTGGCCATCCTGGCGTACGTCCGGGCATGGACATCCGGTGGCCGGCGAGCCGCCGTGCTGGCGATGTGGATGGCGTTCGGCGTCGCGTTCATGATCAAGGGCCCGCCCGGCCTGCTGCCACTGCTCGCGCTGCTCGTCTTTCACGTGCGAGCCGGGCGGCCGTTCCGCATGGCCGACCCTCTGGCCATCGCCGCCGCCATCGTGGCCGGGCTCTGGTGGTACGTGCTCGAATGTGCGCTGCACCCGGGACTGCTGTCGTATTTCCTGGGTGAGGAGATCGTAGCCCGGAACCTGACCGACCGGTTCGGCCGCAATCCGCAGTGGTGGGCGCCGTTCGTCATCTATCTGCCGGTGCTGCTTCTCGCGCCCGGCACATGGTTCATTGATGCCCTTGCCGTAGCGCGGCGCCGGGGACTGCTGCGGGCGCGGGGCTGGCGTGATGCGGTTTCGGACCGCCGTTCGCCCGGCACACTGTTGCTCCTGCTGTTCGTGATCCCGCTGGCCGTGCTGTCCCTGTCACGCAGCCGGTTGCCGCTCTACGTGCTTCCGCTCTACGTGCCCGCCGCGGTCGCGATTGCACGAGGCATTGTCATGCGACGGACGGACGCGCGCCGGTATGTGTTGCGGCTGGCCGGCGTGACGATGGTGCTGCTCGTGGGCGCGAAGGCGCTCGCTCCGCGATACCGGTCGGACAGTGACATGAAGCGGCTCGCCACGACACTGGCGCCGATAGCCACGGACGCACACGTCATTGCATTCGGCGAGACCCGGTTGTACGGCCTCCAGTTCTACCTCGATGGCGCACTCTCGCGCACCGCTTCGCAACAGGCCGGCGGTCCGCCGATCACGCTCACCCGATTGAACGCCGATGCGACATCCCTCGCGCGCCGGCCGGTCGTGATCCTGGCACGTGGACATCATGCGACGACGCTCGACGAGGTCCTCGCCGCTTCGACCGCACCCGTACTCCGGTGCCGGTCCGGCCGGTGGCGGATACGGGCGGTCGGCCTCGCTTACGAACCCGCGGTTCCGCAATGCACGGGTGACCCGATACCGTAGCCCTCGACCGACCGCGCGACGCTCCAGCCATGCCCTGCCCGCTGTCATGACTGCCGGCGGTTTGTCAGCGGATCGATTGACGGACAGGCACCGCGGACGAGTCAGGATTTCCGTGTCGCGGCGCGAACGCGAACGCCCGCATCCAGCAGTGCTTCCACGGCCATCTCGTTCCGGCGGTCGCGGAAGAAATCGTGGATGCCCGTCGCCGTGGTGGCTCCAACGCCGGGTACGCGGCCCAGCTCGTCCGGCGATGCCTGTCGAAGGGCGCCCAACATGCCGAATCGTGAAGCCAGCGCCCGGGCCGTGGCACCGCCCACGCCCGGTACCGCAAGCGCATTCAGGAACCTGTCGAAGGCGACGTTGCGGCTGGCCCGGATCGCGGCGGCCAGCTTCTTCGCCGCCGCGGGTCCGAACCGTGGCAGGGACTCGAGGTCTTCGATGCCGAGCCTGAACAGGTCGGCCGGTGACCGGACCAGGCCGCTGTCCACGAGAGCAGTCGCCGTTTCCCGGCCGATGCCCGGGATGTCGAACGCGTCACGACGCGCGAAATGCACCAGCCTCGCCCGCAGCTGCGCAGGACACGAGAACTGGTTCGGACACCGCAACACCGGGCCCTCGGCAAGGACCGGCGTGCCGCAGGCAGGGCACTTCGACGGAGCGCCGAACGGCTTCGACCGCTTCGCGCCACGCATCCGCAGCCGCTCGACGATCTCCGGGATCACATCGCCCGCACGCTGGATGCGGACCGTATCGCCCGGCCGGATGTCCCGCCGGTGCAACTCCGCGAAGTTGTGCAGCGTCGCGCGCGCGACCGTGACACCGCCCACGTCGACCGGTCGCAACAGAGCGACCGGCGTGATCACACCGGTGCGTCCCACCTGAAGCACGATCGATGACACGCGCGTGACCGTGTCCCTCGGCTCGAACTTCCACGCCAGCGCCCAGCGCGGGTGATGCGACGTCGAACCCAGACGCCGCCGGGCCTCGAGTGAATCGAGCTTGATGACGATGCCGTCGGTCTCGTAATCCAGCTCGTCGCGTTCCCGCTCCCGTGATGCGTGGTAGCGCGCGACCGCGGCCGGTGTCCTCGCAGCCACCACCGGCTCCGGAATCTTCAACCCCCAGCCGGCCAGCGCCGCGAGTACATCGGTGTCGGATTCGAACGTCGCGCCCTCGACGCTCATGATCTCGTACGCGATGACCTCGAGCGGCCGCCCCGCCGTGACCCGCGCATCGAGCTGACGCAACGAGCCGGCCGCCGCATTGCGCCGGTTCGAGAATGGATCCTCGCCTCTCGCCACGAGTTCGCGGTTCAATTGCACGAACGCCTCGACCCGTATCATGACTTCGCCCCGGATCGACACCGCCCGTGGCAATCCGTTGCCTTCCAGCCGCAACGGCACCGACCGGATCGTCCGCACGTTCGCCGTCACATCCTCGCCTCGCCGACCATCGCCGCGCGTCAATGCGCGAACGAAACTGCCGGCCGCGTAGACCAGCTCGATCGAAACACCATCGAGTTTCGGTTGGAGAACACACTTCCGATCCACGCCGGGCTCGCGCGTCAGCCCTTCGTGCCACCGCTCGAACTCCCCTGCCGAATGCACCGCCGACAGACTCGGCATCGGCGCCGAGTGCGCTACCCGGCCAAACCCGGAACGAGGCTCGCCCGGGACCCGCTGCGTTGGCGAATCGGCAGTCAGCAGCGCGGGATGACGCGACTCCAGATCCGTAAGCTCCGAGTACAGACGGTCGTACGCCGCATCAGAGAGGGTCGGCCGGTCCAGAACGTAGTACCGGTGGTCATGCTGCCGGATTCGCTCGCGTAGCGACTCCAGTCGCCGCGCGACTTCGCCCGGTCCCCTCAGACCGCCTGACTCGCCGTCCGCTTCGTCGACAGGTTCAGAACCGTGTACAGCGGACACGAACCGACCAGCCCGGTCACCAGGAGCGCCGCCGCTACCACCGCCAGAACGATTCCGAGTATCCCCGTGATCGTACCGTTGTACCACAGCATCCCGATCACGACCGCCAGCAACAGACGGATCACCCGATCCAGGGCGCCAACGTTCTTCTTCATGCCCACCTCCAGGGAAATTGTGGGACGCCGGCCGCCGGACCGCGTCAACCGGCGCTACCATAATCCGGCCTCGTGCCGGCACCGTCCGTCGGGCGACTCCTGATAGGCGTCAGGCAACGGCCGATCAGGCGGCAGGCATGTCCTCTCAAATGGACATTCTGGCACTCGGAACCGGCGCCGACACGGACGGACATTGTTCATGTATCTTCTTGTATTACAACAACTTGACGAATGTCCGACCACGAGACTCGTGACAGAACGCCGATTGGAAATTAGATTTGTCGAACCGCTACAAGGCCGATGGACCTGCCGTAGTCACTCTCCCGAAAAGCCGACAGACCCGACCGGGGTGCGTCCTCCGGTTGGTGTGTCGTACGCCCGATGCGGGGAGGGACTCATGAAGCTGTCGATCTGGATTCCGATTGGAGCAGCGGTGGTGTTGGCGGGATGCGGCGAGTCCGACCCGGGGATCACGGGGGTCGTACCGGAGGGCGCCGTCACGGGCGTGATTGCCATGGACGGCGTACAGGCCGGCACGCCGATGGTCACGTTTCGATCGGCGTCCGCGGGCTACACGTTCGGGTTCAAGTGGCGGTTCTACAGCGGTGCCGCCTGCACCGGCACGGCCGGCTCGTTGTTCTCTTTCCCGGCGATCACCGCGAGCGGCATTTCCTTCACCACCGGTACGTGGGCCAGCATGCAGGCGACGGCTGCCGCGACATCGAGTGTGGGCAGCGACTTTGCGCAGTGGTCGAGCACGGACGGATCGAACAGTACCGATCCTGTCATCTGCATTCCCGCGCCGACCGTCTCCCAGACCTGGACGGCGACGTACGGTCAGGTCGTGAACACGGCGCCGGCGCTGGCGGCGATCGGCGCGAAGACGGTGGCCGAGGGAGCCACGCTCGCGTTCACGGCGACCGCGACCGACACGGAGACGGCGGCGTCCGGTCTGACGTTCAGCCTTGGCATCGAGGCGCCGGCGGGCGCGTCGATCACGACCGCGGGTGCGTTCTCGTGGACGCCGGGCGAGGCGGCGGGACCGGGTGAGTACGCGTTCAACGTCTGCGTCCATGACGATGCCTCTCCGCCGCTGAGCGACTGCGAGGCCGTCACGGTCACAGTCCTCGAAGTGAACCTCGCCCCGGTGCTCGATCCGGTTGCTGACCGGACGGTCGATGCGGGGACGCCACTCGAGTTCGCGGCTACGGCCACGGATCCGGACCTGCCTGCCAATGCGCTCACGTTCAGCCTGAACGGCGCACCGGGCGGCGCAACCATCGATGCCGCCACCGGCAGCTTCTCCTGGACGCCGACGGCAGGCGGCGACTTCACGTTCGACGTGGTCGTCACGGACGACGGTTCACCGGCCATGTCCTCGACGCGGTCGGTGACCGTCACAGTCAACTTCACGCCACCGGTGATCGACGAGCTGACGCCGGGGGCGGGCAGCGCGGTCCGGGTGCTGGACGATGTCGACTTCACCGCTTCGTTCTCCGCGCCGGGATCGCTGGACCATGCGACCTGTCGGGCCGTCGCGGAAACGGCGACCGAGACGCTCGACGGAACCGAAGGCAGCGGCACCGGCTCGTGTACGTCGACTCTCGGATTCCCCGCTGCCGGCGTATACGCGGTGACGTTCACGCTGACTGATGACCACGGCCTCGAGGCCATCCGCAAGCTCGAAGTCAACGTCTACGACCCCGCCGGCGGATCGCTCACAGCCAACGGCTGGATCGACTCGGGGGCCGGCATCGCCAGCAACGGTCACACGACCGCAGGCAGGACGCAGTTCAACCTCAACTCGATGTATGCCGGCAAGTCGGACAAACCGGTCGGGGACGTCGCGTTCCAGGTCCGTGAAGCCGGCATCGATTTCCGCGGCCAGACGCAGGACTGGCTGGTGGTCGATGCCGCCGAGACGACGGCCGCGCTCAAGGGCTCCGGTCGGCTGGCCGGCGAGATCGGCCGGTTCACGTACCTGATATCGCTACACCCGGCCGAGTCCGACGGCGACATCGAGCTGCGAGTCAGGATCTGGCGAGGCGATGACGAGAGCGACGTGATCTACGACAACGGCCCCGGCCAGATCGTCAGCGGCGGCTCGATCCGCATCCATCGCGCCGGCAAGCCGTAACCGCCGGCGGTACCCGCCTGTCGCCGGCAGGCCCCCGGTCCCGGGCCTGCCGGCCAGGCGTCACTCGCAGCTTCGAGAGCGGTCCCCGGTCGTCGGTGTGACAGGCGGCGGCGGGCGGTTGGCATGGCACTTCGCTGTGCCATCCGACGGTGGAGCGCCGGCCGCGCCTCATCCTCTCATTCCTCCACGTCCCTGACGCCTCGACGGTTGACGGCAAGGCCCATTTGGCCCAGCCTGGCACCGGGTGCGCTCTCTGGTGCCGTCGTGCCATGGCGGACTCGCCCTGTTCAACGGCCACGGCCAGCCCAAATGGACACAAGAACAATCGAATCGACAGCGAACACGACGACGCGTATCCGGACCGAGGCAGGCGATCCAGCGACCTTCCGGTCGCAGACAACCGGTTATGTGACATGCTCTGGCGGTCAGGAGTAAGTGGAGATAGGTGCCCCACCCCACCCCC
>Ga0055448_10000080_pt1 | contig 20917 bp, 23 predicted proteins | sample China_Galinas_PW_4_FD_57744 | JGI IMG/M metagenome (GOLD analysis project Ga0055448, IMG submission 57744) | Wetland microbial communities from San Francisco Bay, California, USA, that impact long-term carbon sequestration - China_Galinas_PWA_D2 | ecosystem: Environmental > Aquatic > Marine >... | reverse complement strand
CTCCGAGGCCATGAGCACCATTTTGACTACTGTTGGCGCCCCGCAGCCCGAGCACATCCTGTGCCCGTGGGTAAGAAGGTCTTTTTTCTTGGAAAGCTCTTTAAGTTTAAGCGGTGTAGCCATGTTACTCCCTTACTCCTATATAGTCCTTAACGGCCTTTATCTTGCCGCCCTTTGCTATCTCGTTAGCCTCCTCGATGGCCTGCTGCGCCTGGTCGGGCATGAAGTCCCTGCCGCCGAGTCCGTATATCTTGTTGATGGCCGCAGGCTTGGCGCCGCCACCGTTCTGATAAAGTGCCGAGCATATCTCCATAAACATCGGGCCGTAGCCTCCGAAGGAGTCCGCCCTGTCGAGCACGCATACTGCCTTGAGGTGCTTGAGCTCGTCGGCCACCTCGTCATAGGGGAACGGCCTGAAGAGCCTGGGCTTCAGAAGCCCGGCCTTAATGCCCCTTTCCTCTCTGAGTTCATCAATTACGTCCTTGCACGTGCCCGCCGCGGAGCCCATCACTACGAGGCCCACCTCGGCATCGTCGAGCCTGTAGGACTCGAACAGCCCGTACTTGCGTCCGCTTATCTTCTCGAACTCGGCCGCCACCTCAAGCGCCACCTTCGGCACCCTGCCCATAATCTCGTGCTGGAGCCTCTTGTACTCGTGGTACAGGTCGGTGAGAATTAGCGGGCCGTAGCTCTTGGGGTTCTTGATGTCCAGGAGCGGGTTGAGCATCTTGAACTCGCCGATGAACTTGCTGACCACGTCGTCATCGAGGTACGACATCGTCTCTATCGAGTGGCTGATGATGAAACCGTCGAGGTTGATTATCACCGGGAGCCTTATGTCCATGTGCTCTCCGATACGGAAAGCCTGAAGCGTATTGTCGTAAGCTTCCTGGGCGCTCTCGCTGCATATCTGTATCCAGCCCGTATCCCTTGCGCCCATGGCGTCCGAGTGGTCGCCGTGGATGTTCAGCGGGGCCGAAAGAGCTCTGTTTACAAGCGGCATAATTATCGGAAGGTTCGTGCCGGCCGCGATATGGAGCATCTCCCACATGAGGGCCATGCCCTGCGAGGACGTCGCCGTGGCAACCCTGCCGCCCGCGGCGGAGGCGCCTATGCAGGCCGACATCGCGCTGTGCTCGCTCTCGACGAGTACGAGCTCGGTATCAACCTTGCCGTTTGCGACGAAACTCGAGAACCTCTGCATGAGGTCCGTAGCCGGGGTTATCGGATATGCGGCGCAGACGTCGGGGTTGGCCTGCCTGAGGGCGTTGGCTACTGCCTCGTTGCCTGTTACCGCAATCGGCTTGCCCATTACTTGCCTTCCTCCTCCATCACTATCGCCTTGTTGCCCTTCTTGCCCGGACACTCGCGTGCGCAAACGCCGCAGCCCTTGCAGTAGTCGTAATCGAAGCCGACCATCTTACCGTCTTCGGTCTTCACCGACATATCGGGGCAGTAGAGCCAGCAGAACATGCACTGGATGCAGTTCTCCTCTATCCATACCGGCCTATAGGCTCTCCACGATCCGGTCTTGAATTTGGCCGCGCTTCCGGCCTCGAGAATCACCGCACCGGGGTTGAGTTCATGCCACTTTTTCACCCTTCCTTAACCTCCACGAAACCTCTGTTGACGGCCTTGAGGTTGCCGTCTATTATCTTCTGGGCGAATTTCGACCCAAAGCTCTTTCTCACGTCTTCCAGGAGGGAGTCGAGCTCGACGAGGCCCGTCACCTTTGCGATGGTGCCGAGCATCGGAGCGTTGGGGAGTGCCCTGCCGATCTCCTCAATGGCTATCTTCGTAGCGTCTACGGTGTAAACCTTCTGGGTATCCTTGGCCTTAAGCTTCTTCCTCACGGTCGAGGGGTCGGCCGTTGTGTTCACGACGAATATGGCATCGTCCGTGGCGCCCTCCGCCACGTTAATGGCGTCAAGGAGCGTAGCGTCGACGACGCTGACCACGGCGGGATGAACGACCGGGCAATGGAGCCTCAGTTCCTTGTCGCTTATCCTGTTGTAAGCCCTGAGCGGGGCTCCCGCTCTCTCCGGCCCGTACTCGGGAAACGCCTGGACGAAACGGCCTCCGCTGATGCATGCGTCGGCCAGCACCTTAGCGGCAGTGACAGTGCCCTGCCCTCCTCTTCCGTGCCATCTTATTTCAGTTAGATTCGCCATTTCGGTAAAAATCCTTGTCCAAGATAATAAACTATTAACATGTGCTTTTTCAACCTAATAAACTAAAAAGGTTACACATTTATAGGATATTAGGCTGAAAAGCGCGAGGAGTGGCTAAAGGCCGTATTCCTCCCACCTCTCATCGACGAGTTTCTTTATTTCCGGGGACATAATTATGTCCGCCGGCCACTGCCGTGTGAACCCTTCGTAGGGCATCTTCTTTGTCGCGTCTATACCCATTTTGCCGCCGAAAGCCGGGATGGGCGAGGCATGCTCGAGCACGTCGAGCGGGCCTTCCACGATTACAGAGTCGCGCTTGGGGTCAGTGTTGTTGCCCACGCGCCAAGCGACCTCGCTGAGGTCATGGACGTTAACCCACTTGTCCACCACCACAATGTATTTCGTAAAGCTCATCTGCCCCATGCCCCATAGGGCATACATTACCTTCCTTGCGTGTCCCGGGAAGCGCTTGTCTATGGAGACCACGCACATATTATGAAACACGCCCTCAAGCGGGAGGTTCATGTCCACTAACTCGGGCAACTGCTTCTTGATAAGAGGCAGGAAGATACGCTCCGTGGCCTTGCCCATGTAGCAGTCCTCCATGGGGGGCTTGCCAACGATTGTGGAGGGATATATCGCATCCTTCCGCATTGTCATGCACGTCAGATGAAAGACCGGGAACTCATCGGCAAGCGAGTAATAGCCCGTATGGTCACCGAAGGGCCCCTCTATCCGCCTTTCTCCCGGATCGACGTATCCCTCAAGCACTATCTCGGCATTGGCTGGCACCTCAAGCGGAACAGTCTCGCAGTTCACCATCTCCACCGAGGACTTGCGGAGGAATCCAGCCAGGAGCATCTCGTCTATATCCGGCGGAAGCGGCGCGGATGCCGAGTACATTACTGCGGGATCCGACCCTATCGCCACGGCAACGGGAAGCCGCTGCCCGAGCTCCTCTGCCCTTCGATAGTGAGCCGCGCCGTCCTTGTGCATGTGCCAGTGCATGCCCGTGGTCTGGCGGTCGTAAACGTGCATCCTGTACATGCCGCAGTTGCGCACGCCCGTCTCCGGATGCTTGGTAAAAACCATCGGAAACGTGATGAACGGCCCTCCGTCCTCGGGCCAGGTCTTAAGAATTGGAAGAGCGTCCAGCGAGGGGTTGTCCTTGATGATAACCTCCTTGCAGGGCCCGTGCTTTACGGTCTTTGGAAGGACGTCGGCAAGCTTTTTTAGCTTTGGCAGGGCCTTGAGCTTCTCCAATATGTTAGTCGGAATCTCCGGCTCGAGGAACTCAAGAATCTCCTTGCCTATCTCGTCAAGGGAATCGACCTCGAGTGCGAGTTTCATTCTCTCAAACGAACCGAAAAGGTTCACGACGCAGGGCACGCTCGAATTTTTGCAGTTTTCAAACAGGAGTGCCGGCCCCTCGGCCTTGACCACGCGGTCGTTTATCTCCGCGATCTCCAGCATGGGGTCGACCTCGGCCTTTATCCTCTTTAAAAGGCCCCTGCCCTCAAGCGTCTTTATGTAGTCTCTAAGGTCCTTGTACGCCATCGCTACGCCTCCGCCATTGGTAATGAAAAGTATATCACATTACCCTCGCCACTCCAGCAGTTTCGAGCTTATGAACCGGACGACCGCCTCGTGCTCCTCGTCGCCTCGGCCGCTCACGGTCATGGGCTCGCCAAAAGCGAAATGTACCCGTCTGGAAGGGTCTATCTTTCCGAAGTCCTTGAGGAAGAGCTTGCCCACGCCCCAGGCGTCGGTCTTAAGGGCGACCGGCACGACGGGCACTCCCGCCCTCCTGGCAAGCTTGATGCCAAGCGTATTGAACTCTTCGGGGTTAAACTGCTGCGAGCGTGTGGTCTGCGGGAATATCACTATCGACGTCCCCTCCTTAAGCCGCCGCTCGCCGCCCTCGAGCACCGCCTTGAGGTCGTCGCGGGGATTTTCGCGCGTGACCGCGATGGCCTGCGTGGCCCGCATGATGTGCCTGAACACCGGGTATTCGGTGAGGCTCTTTTTCACAACGAAGGTCAGGCGTTTATACGGCAGGATAATGGCCGGGAGGCAGAACGTCTCGAGTGTGCTCATGTGGTTGGCGATGAAGACGCAGGGGCCGTCGAAGGAGGCCACGTTCGCAAGCCCGTGGACCTCGAGCTTCACGCCCACCGACTCGAGCGAACGTATCACCCCCATGCAGCTTATGGACCAGTTCTCGTCATTGCCTTGGCCGCGTTTCGACCTTCTCGAGAACAGGATAACCCACCCGATTATCTTCCAGAACCCGACGAGCGAAGGCAGCAGCCTCGCGAGAAAAGAAACGCCGCGCTCCGGCGACCTGTAAACGCCATCGGTGAGTTCCAGCCGCTCCAAATTAAAGCCCCTCCCGGACGAGATTTCCGCCATTGAACTTATTGTGTTAGTATCGCACAAAAGTATATCATATCCCCGTGGTACGCACTGTCTTAATTTCTGCGTTTAACGGGAGGATATCATAGGGTTCTACATACTTAAACGGCTTGTGCTTCTTGTGCCGCTTCTGCTGGGCATAACGCTCGTGTCCTTCTCGCTTACCAAGGCCCTGCCCGGAGACCCCGCCATCAACATGGTTGGCGAAAGGGCAAGCCCAGAGGTCATAGAAAGCATCCGCAAAGAGATGGGGAGCGACCGCAACGTGATAGGCCAGTACGTGGGCTATCTTGGTCTCCTCGCGCACGGCGAGTTCGGTCGCTCGTACTACACCAACCGCCGCGTCTCGGACGACCTGAAGACCAAGTTCCCGAACACTATGCTGCTGGCCGTCGGGGCGATGACCATTGCCGTCCCCATAGGGTTACTGCTCGGATTTCTCGCCGCCCTTCGCAGGGAGTCGCGACTGGACCACCTGATAACGACGGTGTCCGTGGTGGGGATAAGCGTCCCGGTATTCTGGTCGGGGCTACTGCTCATGCTCGTTGCAAGCTTTTATTTGAGGCTTCTGCCACCATCGGGCACCGGGGAGCTGAGGTTCCTTGTGATGCCGGCGATCACCCTCGCCCTTCCGGCAGTGGCAACGCTTTCGAGGGTGACAAGGACGACCGTTATAGACATTCTGGACATGCCTTTTCTGCAGGCTGTGAGGGCCAAGGGCTTAGCCACATGGCGAACGAACATCGTACATATTCTCAGAAACGCGCTCATCCCCATCGTGACGGTGGTGGGGCTCGATTTCGGAAGCTACTTAAACGGCGCTGTTCTTACAGAGACCATATTCGGTTGGGACGGCATCGGCAGGTACGCGCTTGAGGGAATAACAAAGCGCGACTATCCCGTGGTAATGGGCAGCATCATAGTGGGCACGGTAGTCTTTGTACTTATAAACCTGCTCGTGGACATCGCATACCACTGGCTTGACCCAAGGGTCCGGCTGCATAAGAAGGGCGCATGAGGCTCGGGCGAAGGGGCAAGATATCCGCGGCCATTATAGTGGTCGTTCTGTTCGTATCGGTCGCGGCTCCGCTACTCACCTCTCACGCGCCAAACGCGATAGACCTCGATGCGCTGAAAAACGCCCCCAGCTCCTTGCACGTCTTCGGCACAGACCAGAAGGGGCGCGACGTCCTCACCCGCGTGCTCTACGGCGGGAGGATATCCATGGGGGTCGCTGTTGTCGCGGCGCTACTCTCGATGAGCATAGGGCTGCTCATCGGCCTTGTGTCTGGGTACTTCGGCGGGAAGCTCGATACCGCCGCGATGGCCCTCGTAGATCTCGTGCTCTCGTTCCCCTCTCTGTTGCTTGCCATAGGCATATCGATAATACTTCCGCCCGGCATATACACCGTGATGATAGCGATAGCCGCCGTGGGATGGGCATCCTTTGCGAGGCTCATTCGCGGGCACGTGCTTTCGCTGCGCGAAGAGCCGTTCGTGGATGCCGCTCGGGCCATGGGATGCAGCCCCGGACGGATACTTTTCGTGCATCTGCTGCCGCAGTGCATACCCCTAAGCCTCGTCATGATGGGCCTCAAGATAGGCGGGTTTATCATTACCGAGGCGTCCTTGAGCTTCCTCGGGCTCGGCGCTCAGCCACCCGTAGCGAGCTGGGGCTCGATGATAGCGCAGGGCAGGTCATACATTGTTGCCGCACCGTGGATGGTGCTTTTCCCCGGACTCGCGATAGCGGTAACGGCGCTATGCTTCAATATCCTCGGGGATGCGATTCAGGAAAGGTTCGGGCTGAAAAAAGTAAGAGCTTAAGGAAAGGGCTTACGATCCCTGAAGCTTCTCCTCTTCTTCCTGCTCCGTCTTGCACTCGATGCACATGGTGGTGACCGGCCTCGCCTTCAGCCTGTCTATGCCGATATCGTCTCCGCAGGCCTCGCAGACGCCATAGTTGCCTGCGTCTATGCGCTCGATGGTCTCGTCTATCTTCTTGAGAAGTTTCTGCTCCCTGCCCCTGAGCCTGAGCATGAAGCTGCGGTCCGTCTCGGCCGACGCCTGGTCGCCGAGGTCGGGGAATACGGTCTGCTCCGGAAGCGCGTTCATCGCCTGTTCGGCCTCGGCCATCAGGAACTCCTTCTGCTTGAGGAGGTCGTCCCTTATCTGCAGTATCTTTTTCTGCCTCGCCGACGTAGGTTTCTTCGGGGCCTTCTTGGCTGGAGCTACGGGAGCAGCCACCTTTGCAACGGCCTTCTTGGTGGCGGCCTTCTTAGGTGCGGCCTTTTTGGGGGCAACCTTCTTGGGGGCGGCTTTCTTGGGAGCTGCCTTCTTTGGCTTGGCTTTCTTGGAAACGGTCTTCTTGACGGCAGACTTCTTTTTAGCCGCTGCCTTCTTCGGAGCGGTCTTCTTCTTGGCGGCCTTCTTCTTTACAGCCGTCTTCTTGACCGCCTTCTTAGCAGCCTTCTTTTTTGTCGCCGTCTTCTTCTTTTTTGCCATTTAAATCCCCCGTAACGAAACTTAAGTCATAAGATATAACAAATCGCACAACCACGTCAAGGAGCATTTGAGAAATCAAAAATTGTGGTTATCAGAACGCGTTTAAGTTATATTCCACATTTATTCACGGGCCTTATCAGTCATTAAATGAATAAGACGCGAACCGTTTCCTTAATATAAATCCCGTAACCACGCTTACGCCGAGCCACACGTAGCCCGAAGAAAATCCGAGCAGGGCCTTTCCGATTCCTATCGTAAGAGCGACGAGGAACAGGCTTGCCGTTATCCAGTCGAAAAAAGCTCCCGCAAGGCTTTCGCCCTCCACCTCTTCGGGGATGAGTTTTTTTACCGGCGCCCACCCCGGCCCCGAAGGCCTGGCCCTCCTGACGAACGATTTCAGTTTTTCCATATCCGCCGGAGGCGTGAGCAGGGTCACGATAACCCACACAACCGTGGAGACCGAGATTATGGAAGCGAGCTTGCCATAGAAAGGCAGGTCCTTGAATATCGTGTAAACGATGACCGACATTACCGTGGAGGCTAACATCGCCGATATCTCGCTCCATGCGTTAATGCGCCACCAGAACCACCTCATTATATATACGAGGCCGGTGCCAGAGCCAAACGCTATAAGGAACTTGAACACCCCGATGATGGAAGTCACATAAAGCGTTATCACCGCCGTAAGGATCGAAAGCACCACGGTCATTATTCTTGAGACTAAAATATAGTGCTTGTCGTCCTTGTCCTTAACCGCAAAAGGTCTGTAAAAATCGTTTACGAAATACGCCGAAGAAAGGTTCAGATATGTGCTGAGCGTGGACATGAACGCGGCAAAGAACGACGCCACTATAAGCCCCCTCAACCCCGCCGGTAGCAGATCCACCACCATGGTCGGATAGACCATCTCGTGGTCGGTAACCGCGGGGTAAAGCGCTATCGAGGCCAGAGCGGCGATAACCCAGGGCCAGGTCCTGAGCGCGTAGTTCGCGACGTTATAATAAAATGTGGCTATAAGCCCCTCGCGCTCGTTCTTGCAGGAAGATATTCTTTGCACGATGACACCGCCGCCGTCGGAGGAATACTTCGACCACCATGCCAGTCCCATATAGCCGAGAAATGCCATGAACGCCGTGCCGAAGAACTCCCCGTTCATGGGCGGGAAGAAACTCAGCGTATCGGGGCTAAGCTGTGCCGTCAGGGCGTGCATGCCGCCCGCCTTGCCCACCGATATAACCGCGAGGGCCACCGCACCCACCATGGCGATAACGAACTGCATGAGGTCTGTCGTAACGACCCCCCAGTACCCAGACATCACCGAGTAGGCCAGAACGACTGCGCTCGATATCGCTATGCTCTCCCACTTGCCCCAACCCACCGTTACGTCCAGTATCTTTACCATGGCGAGGATGACCTGGGCCTTGATTATCGTGTGGATTATGCAGGAGAAATAAACGGCCTTAAAGCCGCGCAGAACCTTAGCGGATTTCCGTGAATACCTGAGGTCTATAAGCTCCACGTCCGTGAGCACACCGAGCCGCCGCCATACCCTCGCAAAGAAGAACACTGCCAGCATCCCCGAGAAGATGAAGCACCACCATTGCCAGTTTTCGTATATGCCATGGCCGCGCACAAGCCCGGTGACGTAGAGCGGCGTATCGGACGAGAAGGTCGTGGCTACCATGGAGGTGCCCGCAAGCCACCACGGCAGGTTCCTGCCGGAAAGAAAGAACTCGCTCAGGCTCGTTGAGGCCCGTCTGGTCAGATACAGTCCAACCGCGAGGCTCAGGGCCATGTATCCGGCTATTATCGTCCAGTCAAGTGTCGAAAGGTTCATGGCAATCTCGATTTAGGCTTCAAATTAGTTTATTAATAGTGCATAATTATACTCAGAATGAAGCCGAAAATACTTGTCATCGACGACGAGCCACTTATCCTTATGACCATAGAAAAGGCGCTCGTAAAAAGCGGCTACGACGTGACCACCACCTCGGACACCGAGGCGTTCCTCAAGGCGCTCTCCGAGACGGGTGCCGACATCCTTATAGTGGACCTCCACCTTGGCGCCGTGGATACGGAGGCGTTCATAGCCAAGGCCACGGGCATGGCCCCCAATGCCAAGCTCCTCGTAGTAAGCGGCTCGGTGGCTAACGTGCGTTTTGAAAACTATCTACAGAAACCGTTTAAGATTGTCGACCTTCGGAACAAGGTGAAGGATCTCCTTAAATAGACGTTTTAACGCCCTTCGGCGCTCTCCATGCAATTACTTAATGGAGCACTGAGATGAAATTCGGAAAGATAATAGCCGTAGTAATAGGAGCGCTCTGGCTCGTGACAATGGCCATGCTCGTACAGCGCCATTACGGCTCCTTCGAGGCCCCCGCGGGCGACTCTGCCCCTCCGTCATGGATGCTCGAGGAAAGCTGGGCGGGTATATACCAGGGCACGAACAAGGTCGGCTACGCTTCCGGCAAGATGACCCCCACCGAAGACGGCTACATGGCCGTGGAAGATTCATTTATGAAGCTCACCGTCATGGGCTCGGAAAAAGACATCACGATGACGAGCGAGGCGCAGCTCGACAAGGCGCTTAGGCTGAGGTCTTTCACTTTTAAACTCGAATCGGACGTGAATGTCGAAATAGATGGCAAGGTGCAGGGACGAGACGTAGTCATGACACTCGATATGGGCGGCGTCAAGACGGACAAGACCATCCACATGACCGAGGCGCCGTACATGAGCCCCACGCTCACGCCGCTGCTTAAAAACCTCGCGCCGGGCAAGAAGATAAGGGTGCCGATGGTCGATCCCTCGACCCTGGCGGGCGACGAGATGACCATTGAGGTTCTCGGCAAGGACAAGATCACCGTTATGGGACTTGCGCGCGAGACGTACAAGTTGCGCGGCATGTTCAAGGGTGCGGAGTTCACCATGTGGGCTACCGATGAGGGCGAAGTCATAAAGCAGGAATCGATGGGCATTACGTTCATCAAGGAAAGCGAGGAGGAAGCCAAGAAGCTCGGCACCTCCTCCGCGGACCTGATTGCCGATATCGCCGTGCCGGTGGATGCCGAGATATCCGAAGGCGCCACTCATCTTAAGGTAAGGCTTCTGGGAATAGATACCGAAGGGCTCGAACTCGACGGCGGCGTGCAGAAACTTACCGATGGCAACGTGGTAGAGATAAACGTGCCCAAAACCCTTGAGGGCGTAGTCAAGAGCGAGGGATTGGACCAATACCTCGGCAACGATTTCCTCTTGGAGACCGACGACCCGGCGATCAAGTCCCGGGCCGCTGAAATAGTCTCGAACGAGAGCGACACGCTTAAAAAGGCGCGCCTCATCGAGCGGTGGGTTTTCTCGAACGTCAGGAAGGTGCCCACAATGACCCTCCCCTCGGCGCTCGAGGTCTTAAGGAGCATGCGTGGGGACTGCAACGAGCACACCTCGCTCTACACCGCCCTGGCCCGGGCCGCGGGAGTTCCCACGAGGATTGCCGTGGGCATCGTGTATCAGGACGGCAAATTCTACTACCACGCATGGCCCGAGATATACCTGAACGACTGGGTGCCCATAGATCCGACGTTAGGGCAGTTCCCGGCCGACGCCACTCACATACGCCTTCTCACGGGCGGCCTCGACAAGCAGCTCCGCCTGGGCTCGGTTATCGGCAAGCTCAAGATAGAGGTCGTCGAAGCCCGGTAGCTACTTCGCGAAGATCTCCTTGAGGAAGGTTTTCATAGCCTCCCACGAGCGATGGTCTGCCTTCTCGTTATACGCCACACCCTTGGAGTTATCGTTTCCCGAAGCGGGGTTCGTAAAACTGTGCACCGCGCCACCGTAGTAGACCATCTGCCAGTCCACGCCCGCGTCGCGCATCTCCTGCTGAAACGCGGGCGCATCCGGAATCGTGAATGGGTCGTCCGCGCCTTGCAGGGCGAGCACGCTCCCCTTGATGTTCTTCGCGTCTGAGGGGTTCGGAGTGCTGAGCCCGCCGTGGAAGCTGACCACCCCGCGGACGTCGGCGCCGCTTCTTGCAAGCTCAAGCACCGTGGTGCCGCCAAAGCAGTAGCCGATTGATGCCAGGCGGTCGGTATCAACGATATTGAATTTCTTAAGCTCATCGAGCGCCGCGTTCACCCGCGCGCGCATGAGCAACCTGTCTTTTACGTACGGGCCTGAGAGCTTCGCAGCCTCTTCTGACGTCTTAGCCCTTTGGCCCTTGCCGAAGATATCCGCGGCGAAGGCCACGTAACCGAGCTCCGCTATCATGCGTGCGCGCATCTTCGCGTAATCGTTAAGCCCGTACCATTCGTGCACCACGAGAACGCCGGGCCGCTTCCCCTCGATGCTATCGTCCCACGCCAGGTAGCCCTCGAGCACGATGTCGCCCTGCTTGTACTCCACGGTCTCGGTGCGCACCTTGGCCCACGCGCAGGTAGATAATATCAGTACCAATGCCAGAACAGATATGAGAGTTTTCTTCATCGCCATGCACCTCGCAGATGGATTGATAACTACTTTATAGCACAGGGAAGGGAGTTGCGGAAGGGGTTGAGCTATGAAAACCGCCTAAGGCGGGCACTTGCCACAAACTGATGTGAAAAGCGCGGTGGAGAGATACCTGTCGCCGCGGTCGGGGAGGATGACCACTATCGTGCCCTCGGTGAGTTCCGAGGACTTCCTGAGCGCAATGGTCATGGCCGCGCCGCTGGACATCCCCGCGAAGATGCCTTCCTTTACGGCCAGCATCCTGGTGGTGTCGAAGGCCTCGTCGTCGTTTACGATGTAGCGCTCGTCGAGCCTTGAAGGGTCGAAGATGCCCGGCACTATGGACTCCTTCATGTTCTTCAGGCCCTGAATCCTGTGTCCCAGTATCGGCTCGACGCCGATTATCTTGATTTCCGGGTTGTGCTCCTTGAGCCTCCTGCCCGCGCCCATGAGGGTGCCAGATGTCCCCATGCCCGCCACGAAGTGGGTTATCTTGCCCCCGGTCTGCTCGATTATCTCCGGGCCCGTCGTGTTGTAGTGGGCCATTACGTTGGCGGGGTTTTCGAACTGGTTCGGCATGAAGTATGCGTCGGGGTCCTCGCCGAGTATCTTGTGCCCCAGGCGGATTGCGCCGTCGGTCCCCTCGTCGGCGGGGCTCAGTATAAGCTCGGCGCCGAAGGCCTCAAGCACCCTGCGCCGCTCGACGCTCACGCAGGCCGGCATCGTGAGCTTCACCCTGTAACCCTTTGCCGCGCAGACCATGGCAAGCCCGATGCCCGTGTTGCCGCTCGTGGCCTCGAGCACTATCTTGTCGTGAGTGAGCTTCCCTTCGCGCTCGGCCGTCTGTATCATGTTGAGCGCTATGCGGTCCTTCACCGAGCCGCCGGGGTTGTTGCCCTCGAGCTTCGCGTATAGCTTGACGGCCGGGTTGGGGTTGATGCCCTCGATGGAGACTATCGGTGTGTTGCCTATGCAGTCGATTATGCCCATTTCGATGTTTATTATAGCGCTTTCCCCCGCGTCTTTTGCAATATCTTGCCAGAATTTATGCCAATTCCGGCCCGTCGCATGATAAAATTATGTCCAGGAGGCCCTGACATGAAAACTAACACGATATTCTTTGTCCTGATAATCGGAATCGCCATCGGCGTGGCCGGGGCCATCTACGTCCCCGACTACATAAACCCATACCTCCCTTCCGCTATGAAGGCCGCAAAGGGCGGCGTGGACGGCGAGGTCATCTCGAAACTCCATGAGGACTCGAGGCTGCTTGTGACGGTCAAGACCGCCGACGGTTCTATACTGATAACCTTCACCAAGAAGGTCCCCGAGATAAACCTACTCGTCACCGAGGGCGACATAGTCACCCTGGACATAAAGAGCTACAACCCCTTCATCAACGACCCCCGCATTAACCGGGTCAGGAAACCCGACCAGAAAGCCACGATGAGCTCCGAGCCTACGACCGAACCGGAAACCATGGAGGAGGCCGAACAGCCGGCCGAATCCGTGACAACCATGCCCGAAGAGGGGATGGAAGCACCCGCGTCCGTCGAGAACGCCCCCCTCACAAACTCGGCGATGTAAGGAGAATGGCCCAAAAAGATGCTAATTATTTTTCTTAGGTCAGTTGGTATGTTGTCGGAATCATGGTTGCTGTTTGAAGTGTACGCTGGTTTTATTCGACTTTCGCAGACGGCACTATTTCAAGATGACCCGTTAGGCAATTTAGTATCTTCAATTCCTACTTCACTCCCGCCTGTAATCTTATCGATTTTGATTTTACTCCCATGGAAATGAATCGCAAGACAACAGATAACAATGAGGGCATTAATAAATAAACATCCAATATTTAAAGTAATCGCACTCATCGCGATTCTTTTTGGCATTGTTGCACTAACAGAAAGCCTGATGCCCGGATTCCATGTGACACCATTTGGATGGCCTGTCATCCTTATTTTCATTATCGGCCTGTATCAGGCAATAAAGGGACGACAGAAAAAAAGAATTACGGGCATCGTTATGCTAACTATTGCAGCTGCCCTTACTGCTCTTAGCATTATGAACGGTGGCATAGGTGACGGCTGGCTGAAAATGCCGCCGTTAACGATTCAGGGTCAGATAGTCAACTCAGATAATCAACCAGTTGCCGATCAGGAAATAATCGTTATCTTACCTAGATTATTTACCGAGATAGAGGACATTAGCAAAGAGATGTCAGCCACGACTCATTATACCGAAAGTCATCGTTATGATCCCCAAATTATGGCTGTTACCGACGCAGAAGGTTTCTTCCATATAAGTATTCCAGCAACCACGAAAGCGTATGGAGGCGCCATTTCATGGACATTCATGGTCGGAATGACAAGAGATGAAGCTAGAGAGACTATCAGCTTTGATTTGCAGATACCACCGGACCCTTTTGTATACGATGTTTATGTAAGGCCTAAAAGCTGGAGAGTCATAGTTGATGAAGGCGAAATAGGTGTCAAACACAAATTGACCGAAAAGTATCCGTTCAAGATTGATGCGGCAAGCGTTCTGTACAGTGACCACGGCGACATGCTCCAGATAGTAATAAAGAAAAAAGACATGCCACAAACAACCGAGTAAATTAAGCAGTCTAATTTCGATGGATGATTCCACCAAGGCGTCTCCCATACTCCCCCCCCCTGCTATAATTAAGCCATGAAAGTAATAGTGGGAATGAGCGGCGGGGTGGACTCCTCGATGACGGCGCAACTCCTGAAGGAAGCGGGCTACGAGGTCGAGGGCCTGAGCCTCGTGCTCTTTGAGACCCGCGGCCGGAAGTCCCCCACGGCATGCTGCACCCTTGAGGCCCTTGACGACGCGGCGGCCACGGCACGAAGCATCGGAATACCGCACGCGACGCTCGGCGTCCGCGACGAGTTCATCTCGAAGGTCGTGGAGCCGTTCATCGAGTCATATCAGCGAGGGCTCACCCCAAACCCCTGCATCCTGTGTAATCAATACATCAAGTTCCCGTTCCTCATGGAGGTGGCCAAAACGCGCGGGGCAGAGTTCATAGCCACAGGACACTACGCGCGAGTGGAGCGCTCGGGTGGCGCTGCACTCCTTAAGAAAGGCATCGACGAGAAGAAGGACCAGTCGTACGTGCTCTACGTGCTGACGCATGAGATACTTAACGCGCTCCTGCTCCCGCTTGGCGAGCATACGAAGGACGAGATACGACAGAGGGCCCGCGCCATGGGCCTTCCCGCGGCGGACCGCGAGGAAAGCCAGGAGATTTGCTTCGTCGAAGACAGGGACTACCCGCGCTTCATCAGCACCGTGACCGGCAAAGAAGAGACGCCGGGCGATATCGTGGATGCCGAAGGACAAGTTGTTGGCACCCATCGCGGCATTCACCGCTACACGCTCGGACAGCGGAAGGGGCTTGGCATCTCATCGCCCGCGCCGCTCTATGTGACCGGGATCGACGCCGAAAGCAATACCGTCAGGGTCGGGGCAAAGGAGGATGCAACGTCGCGTGAGTTTCTGGTGGGCTCGCTGAACTGGCTTGTCCCGCAGGACGGCGAGTTCAGGGCGGACGTGAAAGTGCGCTCCACGATGCAGGCCAAACCCGCACTTATAAAGCCCATTGCCGACGGACAGGTCAGAGTCGCTTTCGACGAGCCGCAGTGGGCCCCTGCCCCGGGACAGGCAGCGGTATTTTACGAGGGCGAGACCGTTGTCGGCGGCGGCGTAATAGAGCCCTGACTGTGGTAATCTAATTATCATGCCCGGAAGGATCGTCTCCATAAATATAAGCGACAAAAAAGGGATGCGCAAGAAGCCGATAGCCGAGGCGTCGGTGCGCGAGAACTTCGGCATCGAAGGCGACGCCCACGCCTCCGAGAAGTGGCACCGACAGGTGAGCCTTCTTGCCATGGAAAGTATCGCGAAGATTCAGGCCAAGGGACTTGAGGTAGGCCCCGGAGACTTCGCCGAGAACCTCACAACCGAGGGTATAGACCTCGTCAGCCTTCCCGTGGGCACAAGGATGACGATAGGCGGCTCGGTGGAGGCCGAAGTCAGCCAGATAGGCAAGGTCTGCCATGACCGCTGCGAGATATACCGCCAGGCCGGTGACTGCGTGATGCCCCGCGAGGGAATCTTCATAAAGGTCCTTAAGGGCGGCGGAATACACGTGGGAGACGAGGTGCGCACCGAATGATAACTGCCTGTGTCCTAACGATGAGCGACAAGGGAGCCGCCGGAAAGCGGGAGGACACGAGCGGGCCGCTCATAAGAAACCTTCTCGCAAAAATCGACGTTCAGGTAAAATATAGCGCAGTGATACCCGACGACATCGATATCATAAAGAGCAAGCTCGTAGAATGCGCGGACAAGGCCGACCTGGTGCTTACCACCGGAGGCACGGGTCTGTCGCCGCGAGACGTCACCCCCGAGGCAACTCTGGCCGTCATAGACCGCGAGGTCCCCGGCATCGCCGAGGCCATGCGGGCCGAGAGCCTTAAAAAGACCCCGAGGGGCATGCTCTCGCGCGCCGTTGCGGGCGTGAGGGGGAAATCGCTTATAATAAACCTGCCCGGAAGCCCCAGGGCCGTCGAGGAAAACCTCTCGGCCATACTGGACGTGATTCCGCACGCGGTTGAGAAAATAAAAGGTTCAACGGAGGAGTGCGCGAGATGAACGAGGTAACCTATCCGCTGGCGTTTGCCGCAGGAGTGCTGTCGTTCCTATCGCCGTGCGTTCTCCCCCTCGTGCCGTCGTACGTATCGTTCATCACGGGAATGAGCTTTGAAGAGCTCACCCAGGGGGCCGACACCTCCCGCATCAGAAAGCTGACCATCCTTAACTCGCTGGCCTTCATATTCGGGTTCTCGATGGTATTCATCGCCCTTGGCGCGTCAACTTCGTTCATCGGCCAGGTATTCCGCGAATATCAGGACCAGATAAGGATAGCCGGAGGCATACTGGTAATATTCTTCGGCCTTTTCATAGCCGGAGTATTCAAGATGAACTTCCTCATGAGGGAAAAGAAGTTCCATATGAGCGGCCGCCCTTCTGGCTACCTGGGAACGTTCCTCGTGGGCGTGGTCTTCGCCGCTGGCTGGACGCCATGCGTCGGGCCGATTCTGGGCGGCATACTTCTTTACGCCACCTCGCAGGGCTCTGCCACCCTGGGCCTCAAGCTGCTTGCCATGTACTCGCTCGGCCTCGCCATACCGTTCTTCCTCTCGGCGCTGGCGATAAACACATTCCTCAGCTACGTGAAGTCGGTCAACAAGTACATGAAGCCCCTCATGATCATCAGCGGCCTTGTGCTCATCGCCTTCGGCGTGCTGCTTCTGACCGACAAGGTGAGCCAGCTCTCGCAGTACTTCCCCGACCTGGGAATCGACTTCTAAGAAATCTTTATATCCTTTGAGCTCTCCCACAGCCCGTGGATGTTGCACAGGCTCATGGCCATCAGAGTGCCCGGCTTGTTGAGCATCACCTGAACTGTCGCCGCGTGATGCGTATATGCCGGCCCCGTGTTCGGCCCCTCGGCACCCTCGCCGTGGGCCGTGAACTCCACGTTGGCTATCTGATAGGCGTGCTTGCCGCCCTCGGGCATAAAGTATAGCTGGATAAAACGAATGTGGTGCTCCGTAGTGTTCGGGTGGGCTATCTCCTTGCCCACTGATAGGGTAACGTTAAACGCCTCGCCGCTCGTAACCGAATCGGGAGCGTCGATAACGGGCACGTGTTTTTCCTTTTTCCAGTCCTGTGTCTGAAAAGTGTCTCCAAGCTTCATATCAGTCCTCCTGTATGGATTATTGTTTGCTGAACTCTCTCTGAGATAAGGTTAGCAGAAATCGGGCCTGTTGAAAAGAGGGCCGGGGCGTTAATATCGGCTTGCTAATCCGGAGGAATCGGCCGGATATGGGGGCATCAGGACTGCTCGCGGCTCTTGAGAGGTTTGTAATAGACCTTTTTCCTCATTGTGGATATGTAGGACGGCCTTATGAGGCGCCCCAGCATTATCTCCTCCGTGCGGTGGGCAGCCCAGCCCGCCACGCGCGACATGGCGAAGATGGGGGTGAATAAGCTCCTGGGTATCCCCATCATGTCGTATATGAAGCCCGAATAAAAGTCCACATTGGGGCATACGGTCTTGCCCTTCTTGGTCTTTATCACATCTGGGGCCAGGCGGCCTACCCTGTCGTAAAGGGCGAACTCGTCGAGCCTCCCGGTCTTCTCGGCAAAGATCTTGGCCTTTTCCTTGAGGATAGGCTCTCTGGGATCCGTGATCATATATACCGCATGGCCCATACCGTATATCTTTCCGGACTTGTCGCCGTATTTCCTATCCATAAGGCCTTCGAGATAGCCCCGGATCTCGCCTTCGTCGTCCCAGTCCTTCACGTTCTTCTTTATGCCATCCATCATCTCCATGACCGACTCGTTGGCGCCTCCGTGCCTGTGGCCAGCAAGCGAAGCGACTCCGGCGGATATTGCCATGTAGGTGTCGGTGAGGCTGGAAGACACCGTCCTGACCGTGAAGGTGGAGTTATTGCCTCCGCCGTGCTCCGCATGGAGTATCAGGCAGAGGTCGAAGGCACGCGCCACGTCCTCATCCGGCATTTCACCGTGAAGCATGTAAAGAAAGTTCTGTGCAGTGCTCAACTCAGGCTTGGGCTCGATGAAATCAACGGGATTGCCGTTCTTGGCATCGGCGACCCTGTAGTTATAAGCAATTATGGTGGGGAACTTGGCTATCAGGTCGATACACTGGCGCGTAATCTCGCGGATGTCGGTAGAACGCGGATTTTCATCAAACTTGTGCAAAGAAGCCACGGCCGAATGGAGTGCGCTCATCTGGTCGTCGTTCTTGGAGTTAAAAGATAATATCTTCTTTGCGACGTCCGGCAGCGTCCTGCGCTTTCCGATCTCCATGTTGAAAATCGCAAGATCCTTTTCGCTCGGCAAATCACCGGTGAGCAGAAGATATACCGTCTCTTCAAACCCATAACGGCCCTCGCGCTCGACTCCAGCAACGATATCCTCGACGTCGATGCCGCAATATATGAGCTTGCCCGGAATGGGGACGTTCTTGCCGTGGCGGTCGCGCTTGAAGGCCTTGACCTGCCCCTTGGTGGTGATACCCACGACAACGCCGGTTCCGTCGATGTTCCTGAGGCCGAGCTTGATCCTCTTCCTCTCGATCAGCTCTGGATCGATATGGTCGTGTTCCCGCTCAAGCCTTGTTATTTTGTCTAAAAGATTTTCCATTTCACTATCCTGTATTCGCAAGCTCCCGGACCGATAACGCGCATCCGGGTGCGCCGCTAATTTTAATATATTTCATTCAACCATTACCCCCGATTTTCCAATACGAGGGCGTAACCCATTGATATCGTTAATATCTCCCACGCCAATCGGAAGGCACTCGAAACCTCCCTGAAGTCCGGCCGGATAACGGAGAGCCGGTTAATCCAGTGGCTCGGAACTGTAGAGATCCTCGTAGAACCGCCTCAGGTTAGGTAGCTCGGGCTCGCTCATGGCCTTCATGCCGCTCCTGGGGTGCTCGTTGAGTATCCCCGTTATCATATAAGGGATGTGATAGCCCCACTCGACCTCGGCCTTCATAGGTATGAAATCTTCCTGGATTATCTCTATGATGGGCCTGATGTCGAACTTCGGGTTCTTAAGGAACGCCAGCAGGAGCTCCAGCGGACAGTTGCCCGCTCCCCTGCCCATGCCGTAGATGGTCGCATCAAGCCTGTTGACGCCGGCTATTATGGCCTCTATGGTGTTGGCGAAAGCGAGCTGCTGGTTGTTGTGCGTGTGAATACCGATCTGTTTGCCCGGTAGCGCCGCGATATACTTCTTGGCGAAGGACTGTATCTGCTCGGAGTACATGGCCCCGAAACTATCAACCAGATATACCGTGGGCACCTCGCTCTTTGCGAGGTCCTCGAGGGCTTCGTCCACCTCGCGCTCGGTGACCTTGGAGACCGCCATCAGGTTGATGGTCGTCTCGTAGCCCTTGTCCATGCAGTGATGGGCGAGGTCTATGGCCTTGTCGACCTGCTTTGCGTAGCAGGCCACCCTTAACATGCTGAGGACGCTATCGCTTTTCTTCGGGATGTCCTCGTTGTCTATGCGGCCGATGTCGGCCATGGCAGAGAGCTTCATCTGCGTATCGACGCCTTCGGTGGCCTTTTTAACGTCGTCGTCGTCGCAGAACTTCCACTTGCCGTTTTCGTCCCTCGAGAAATACTTGTCCGAAGATTTGTAGCCGATCTCCATATAGTCAACGCCGGACTTCACCAGCGCCTCGAACACTTTACGAACGAAATGGTCGCTGAACTGCCAGTTGTTTATCAGGCCTCCGTCTCTGACGGTGCAGTCCAGGACTTTGATCTCAGGTCTGAACATTGCTTAAATCCTCCCAAACTAAAACATTTATGCTTTACTGAGGCAGGAGCTCCACGAACTTTGCCGCCAGCTCCGTAATAGCCTGCCAGTTACCGGCCTCAACAAGCCCCCGCTTGATTATGGCCGACCCTACTATAATACCCGAAACGCGCGCGTCGAGGTATTCTCCGAAATTATCGAGCGTCACCCCCCCGCTCGGCATGTACTTTATAAACGGCAGCGGCCCCCTGATGGTCTTGAGGAAGTTCAGCCCTCCCATCTCGACGAACGGGAATAGCTTCACTATATCGGCCCCCGCCTTGTGGGCCTTTAAAATCTCTGTAGGAGTGGCCGCACCGGGGATGGATACGAGGCCCTCTCTCTTTACGAATTTCACTATCTCTTCGTCCAGGTGCGGGCTCACCACGTAACCTGCCCCGGCGTTAACCGCCAGCCTGGCCTCGTCCATAGTTAACACTGTGCCCGCCCCAACGGTCACTCCCTCGGTGCCGCATATCTTCTTGATGACCTCGTGGGCGTGGGGAACCGAGAACGTGATCTCGACGAGTTTCACGCCTCCCGCTATGCAGGCCTTCGCGGCCTCGTACGCCTGATCGGGCGTATCGGTGCGAATGACCACCACAAGCTGATGCTGCTCTATTAGTTCCACAGTATCCATGGAACCTAATTATAACATCACTTACGCCTACACTTGCCCGTCCCGCAAGCCCAAATATATAATAAGTGTTACTATTTCTCCGGAGGTCTTTCGCTTGGAACAAAAGTATAGTCCAGAAAAGGTGGAGCTGAAGTGGCAGAAGTACTGGGTCGACGAAGGCCTCCATGCCACAGTACAGGACGACCGCGAGAAGTTCTACTGTCTCGAGATGTTCCCCTACCCCTCCGGCAAGATCCACATGGGCCACGTGCGCAACTACGCCATC
>Ga0055448_10000078_pt1 | contig 20939 bp, 17 predicted proteins | sample China_Galinas_PW_4_FD_57744 | JGI IMG/M metagenome (GOLD analysis project Ga0055448, IMG submission 57744) | Wetland microbial communities from San Francisco Bay, California, USA, that impact long-term carbon sequestration - China_Galinas_PWA_D2 | ecosystem: Environmental > Aquatic > Marine >... | reverse complement strand
ACGGCGTTCCAGGTCTACGAGGGCGGCAATGCCGCGGCAATCCGTGAGATGATCCGCACCGGCCGCGCGTACTGGCTGTTCCCCGTCACGTTCCTTCTCATGATGGGGCTGGCTGGCTTCACGGAGGAGTTCCTGTTCCGCGGCTTCCTCCAGACCCGTCTCGAGAAGCTGCTGCACACGCGCTGGGGCGCGATGCTCGTGACCGCATTGCTCTTCGGTGTCTACCATCTACCCTACGCCTACCTGAACCCGCACTGGCGCAGCCACGGAGACTGGGGAGCGGCATGGAGTGCGGCCATGGGCAACGGCGTGCCGGGCGGCATCCTCCTGGGCAGCCTCTACATCGTCTCACGCGGCAACCTGCTGGCGTGCATCATCCTGCACTCGCTGATCAACGCGGCGCCCGCAATGACGATGATCCACTTCGGCGCTGGGGGCTGATCGGGGCTCCGTTCAGGGCCGCGGCCGGCGCAACGTGTATCGATCGCCATGCCGGCGGAATCAGCGCGATCAGCGTCACGCCGAGAAGCACGGCAGCCACAGCAACATAGGCCGTGAGGTCAGTCGCCTTCGTACGGAACAGGAGCGGTTGTAAGCGGCCGGCGGCGGCGAGCGCGAATCCGAACCCGAGCACGACTCCGAGCAGCGCGTCACCGAGCGACCGGCCCGAAGCCGACACCACCATCCTCGCCGGGAGGGCGCCCAGCGCGGCGCGCAATGCCAGTTCCGTCCTTCGTTCCGTGACGGCGCGTGACAGAACCGCAAAAAGGGCCGACGGCCGCGACGAGCAGGGCCAGGGCCCCCCGACGCCGCGAACAGACCGGCGCCCAGCCGCCAGGGACGCAACTGTGGCCGTAGCACGTCGGACAGCGGCATGACGTTCACCCACTCGATGGCCGGGTCTCGCGACCGCAAGGCAGTCGTCATTGCGTCGCTCGCGATCCGGCCGGTTTCCGATCGGGCGATCAGTACTTCCGGCAGACCAGCTGGCACCGCGGGATGGGATAGCGGCAGATAGTACAGGGGCGTGCGGATACCGCGCGCATCGAATGTGGGGAGGTTCGGATCACGGTGCTCACGGCGTCGCGCAGTCCGGCCGGTGCGGCGGCTTCACCACCCGGCCCGCGGGCGACGAAGCTGGCGCCGAACGTGGCGACGACGGTCAGCTGGGTGAACGGGAAGTAGACGCAGGGTTCATCTCGGCTGGTCAGGTCGTCGGCCGGTCAGGTCGTCGTACAGGGTCTGCCGGACCACGCCCACCACGGTGGCTCGAATGCGTCCGACTCCGGCCTTTTCGCCCGGTGCATCACGACCGGGCACTGTGAGCCAAGAGGTCCGAGCCGGACCGACACCGCGACCGCGGGACCCGGGTCGAACCCGGGATCGATCCGCAATGCTGCTGGAGCGTACGCACGAAGAGTCCGGCAGCATCAGCGAGAGCGCGACCTGCACCGCCAGCCGCACATCCCGGCCGGAGCCTGACGTCTGGCGACCCGTCCGGCTGCGCAGTCCCGACAGAGCATCCGCACTGCTGGCCCACCAGGCCGGCAGTGTTCCGAACAGCAGCACGGCCAGCAACGCCAGCGCGCCGGTCAGCAGGAACGCAGCGCCACAAATGCTCACGCCGACGCGTTCGACGGCCACCGCTCCGGGCAGACTGTAGACACGGCGTGGGGCGCTGCGGCGAATCGAAGGCGGCGTGCGGGGATCACGTCGCCTTCGATTCGAGCACGGTGAAGACCGCCTGCTCGTAGGTCGACCACGCAGCGGACTCCGCCTTCAGCTGCCGTCTACCTGCTGGGGTCGGTGCGTAATACCTCGCCCTGCGGTTGTTCTCCGACAGTTCCGGTTCCGGCTCGAGCCAGCCCCGCCGTTCCATTCTGTGCAGCGATGTGTACAGCGCGCCGTCTTCGATCGTGAGCACGCCATTGGTGATGTCGCGAACCCATTACGCCACGGCGTACCCGCGTTGCGGCCCGTTTCGGGAGCTTGAGCACGAGCAGGTCCAGCGTACCCTGGAGCAGGTTCATCGCGTCAATGCGGAGGAAACGCCTGATGCATTCGGCGCGTCAGTGGGCGGCCATCTCCTCGTCGGCAGACGGGCCATAGAGTGCGGGTACGCGGCCGCCGCTGGGCCGGAGACAGCTGGTCAGCTGGCCGCGGTGGTGGATCGCGTCGAAAAGCATGAGCCAGGCGAGCTGCTCGACGGGCGCGTTCATGATGACCATGTCGCCGACCCGGAAGTCGGCGGGCTTCGCCCATGCATCGGCGTCGAGCGCGGCGAGCCGAGCCTGCATGTCGTCGTATGCGCGGTCGAAGAGGTCGAGCGCTTGATCGAGCGTGTCGAACGGGACCTCGTTACGGTGGTTGATGACGCCATTGTCGGCGAGTTCGACCAGGTCCTGGATGTGACCGATCATGTGACCGATCAGCCGGCGGACGGTCCGGGCCTTCGGGTCGGGCTGCCAATCGAGCCCGCCAACGGGCGCAGCGGCGATGGTCTTGCGGAACAGGTCCCGTTCCTGTGCCCAGCAGGCCTTGTTGAACTCGATGGTGTCCATCCGTGTCCCGTCCTTTCGGTGAGGTGTGTCGCCACGCAGGGAATCGATCCCGGGATTATCACTTTGGTGGAACCGGCCGCGCAAGGGTGGACGACTGTTGCTTCCGGTGGCATCGCCAGCGTACGATGCGGCGGCTACTTCGGACGTGATATCGGAGAGGATCGATCGGTGAGCCGCGCGAAGGTCTTCATCTCGTACAGTCACGAAGACAGGGAGTGGAAGAACCAGCTCCTGAAGCACTTCGTCGCATTGCAGCGAGAGATTGATCCGTGGACCGATGACCGGATCGATGCGGGCGACGACTGGTACGAGCGCATCGAGGCGGCACTTTCCGAAGCCGACGCGGCGGTCGCGCTCGTTTCGGTCGACTTCCTGGGCTCGAAGTTCGCATTGCAGGAGGAGATCGAGCGCCTGCTCGAGCGGCGACGCAGCGAAGGCCTGTCCATTTTCCCGATCCTGATCCGTCATTGTCCGTACGACCGGATTCCGTGGCTGAAGCCGCTCGAGATCCGACCGGATGACCTGCAGCCGGTCGACGGCCGGGACCGGACCGAGCAGGAGAGGCTGTTCGCGCTGTTCGCGGCCGAGGTCGCGAATCTGCTGAGCGGCCCATCGGAAGCGGGTTCGTCTGGTAAGGCACGTTCCCGTCCTCGCGTTGACCGGGCGGCATACCGGCGGGCGCGCCCCGCGCCGGATCCGCCGGGCGCGGCGGCTTCTCTGGCGGAGCACGTCATCGAGATCGCGATGCGCAGGAGTCCGCGATTCGCGAAGAAGATGCACCAGTTGAGCCGCAAGTACCTGGGGACCGGCCGGTCGAAATCGGGACCGGATGACACGACGGAACCAGGCCACAGGGGGCGCGGCGACGATCCGCCGGTGGCGCGATGAGTGATGGCCGGGCGCAGCTGATCGGCGTGCTGGAATCCGGCAACGACGCGCTCGAGCGTGGTGATATCGACGCGGCGCTTTCCGCTTTCGCACGTGCCGCCGAGCTGGCCGCCGACGATCCGGTCGGGCTGCGGCGGATGGGTGACATGCACATCATCAGACGTGACTACGAGGCTGCGATCGCGGCCTATGGCCGTGCTCTCGAACGGGATCCCGACGACATCGACTCGATCAACGGAACGGGGCTCGCGCTCGAGGCACAGAGCCGATACGACGAGGCGAAGGTCTGGTACCAGCGCGTGATCGATCTCGAGCCGGACAGCCCGATCGGCTGGCTGAACCGCGGCGATGCGAGCGCCGGTCTGGGCGAGCTCGAGGCCGCTGCGGACGACTACCGGCGCGTGACGCGACTCGACCCCGCCTCGACCACCGGTTTCGAGCGCCTCGGCACCATCAGTCTGCTGCTCGGTCTGACCGCCGATGCCGTTCGGGCTTTCACCGACGCGCTCGCACTCGATAGTGCCAACCCCGCACTTCTGCTCCAACTCGGCCTTGCCCTTGCGGCGGACGACCAACCCGACAAGGCGCTGCGCCACCTGAATCGAGCCATCGAAGTCGAACCCGACGAGCCGACGCTGTGGCTGAATCGCGGCAATGTCCGTTTCGAGGCGGGCGACGGCGAGGGCGCACTGGCTGACTTCCGGCGGGTCGCCGAACTCGCAGGCATGGATCCTGTCGGGCCTCGACGGACCGGCGACGTGCAGCTGCGTCTCGGTGACCTCGAGGCGGCCAGGGAAGCCTACCTCGAGGCGGTCCACCGCGAGCCTGCCGATGTCGAGGCGATCAATGGCGCGGGACTCGCGCTCGAGGCGATGGGTCGCTTCGAGGAAGCGCTCGAACAGTACGAACGCGTGCTCGCACTGATACCGGACCATCCGGCGGGCTGGCTGAACCGCGGCGATGCGCGCGCAGGTCTCGGCGATCTGGCGGGCGCACTGTCCGACTACGACGAGGTCTTGCAGCGCGCACCCGACTCGGCCGACGGCCACCAGCGCAGAGGCGCAATTCTGTTCGAGACCGGTCACGCGGACGAGGCCCTGCCCGAGTATCTCGCCGCCGTCGAGATCGATCCGGACAATGTCGACGCGCACCTCGGACTCGCGACGATCCTGTCGGCAGCGGAAGACTACGATGGTGCATTGCGACACTGCGATCGCATCATTGAAGTGCTGCCCGAGCACCCGCTCGGCTGGCTGGCACGCATCGATGTGCGAATCTCGATGGATGATGGCGCCGGTGCACTGGCCGACTGTGATCGCGTGATAGCGCTCGCGCCGGACATGCCGGAGCCCTGGATCCGGCGTTCGGAAGCGAACAGCCTGGTCGACCGTCTCGATGATGCCGCGGCCGATGCGCGGCACTCGGTCGAAATCGCGCCAGACAACCCCGATGCGCTGGCCGAGCTGGGGCGAATCGAATTGCTGCGTGACAATCTCGCCGAAGCTCGCGAGTCGCTCGAGCGCGCCCTCGAACAGGACGCCGAGCACGTCACGGCATTGCACATCATGGCGCTCACCGCGGAGCTGGCTGGCGACTTCGCTGGCGTGCGCGCCTGGGCGCAGCGACTGGCAGACATCCTGCCCGACAGCCCGGAGCCCTATCGTCTGCTCGGCACCGCCGCGCTCGCGTGCAACGGCTTCGACCGCGCCGTCGAATCCTTCGACCGTGCGATCGAGCTGAATCCCGACGATATCGGCACGCTCGCGGATCGAGCTGACGCGCTCCGCCTCTGGGCCGACGAGCTGGCCGAGCCGGACCTGCTCGCGGAAGCGCTTGACGCCGCCCGCGCCGCGACCGCCGGCGATCCGGGATCGGTCGATACGACCGTGCGGGCCGACACGTCGCCTGATTCCCCCGCACGGACCGCGGCCCCGACCGACGCGACCTCGCCCGCTGCCTTGCCCGACCCGGCGCTCGCCGTGGCATGGGCCGTCCAGGGCGGAATCCTGATCAGACTCGGCCGGAAACCGGAGGGTGTCGAATCACTGCGGCGCGCACTCGAGATCGACCCGGCCCACGCGTGGGCGCTCAAGGAGCTCGGCAAGTTCATGCTCGGGGAAGGCAATGCGACCGGCGCGGCCGATGCCTTCGCCGGACTCGATGACGTGCCCGGCTTCGAGCATGTCGCGATCGCAGGTCTCGTTGTTGCAGGTAAACCGGCGACACTTGCCGCCGATTACGCGTCGGCTTCGCCCGACCCGGCGCTCGCGCACCTCGAACTCGCCCGCACGTTCGTCGAGCTGGAAGCCTGGGAACACGCGTTCTCGCAGTTCCGGTCAGCGATCTCCGCCCGACCCAACCTCGCCGCCGCACACAACGAACTCGCCTGGTACGTCGCTACAGCGACCGGCGCCGACCTCGATACCTGCACCATCCACGCCGAGATCGCCGTCGCCCTCGCCGCCGATGACACCGAGAAGGGCAACTGCCTGGACACACTCGGCTGGATCTGGCACATGCGTGGCGACAACGACAGGGCCGCCGCTCTGCTGCACGAAGCCACAACCCTCTGCCCACTCGACATGCTCATCCGTAAACACCTGCGGATCGTTACCGGCGAGACCGCCACCGGCCGGGCCACGACAGTCTCCTGACGTTCCGGTACCTCCCACGCTTCGCGATCCCACATGGATCAAGCACTCCGACGACCTTCAGACCGCCGGGCAGTCCCGCGGTGGCGAGAGCTTTCGCGGGCCGCGACGAGGACATCGGGCTTGTCAGAGGGGGCCCCAGAGGAAGCCGGGGGACGTCAGGGGCGTCGAGGGACTCGGCAGCCCTGAGGGATTTGTACGTGGGGGGGAGGGGAACCCGAGATGACGCGGCGGAGTGTCAGGTATCCCGAACGGCGGCGGCCATCGAGGCAGTCGGGTCGATCAACACCCGAAAATTGACCACGCACGCTTCATCGCGGTCGATCCGCCACCGTCTGCCCGCCTGGCTTCCGGACGGTCCGGTCTTCAATCCGTCCGTATCGAGGTCAATCGCGCTCGGGGGTCGCCTCCACACAGATGTCGTTCCCTCTCCGTCACGGCGAGGGGTTTGGTGGCACCGATCGTTGCCGGCGTACGCATACAGGTTTTCCCCGGCCGTCCGGAGTCTGATTACGGAGACCCCCCTTCCGGCGCCATGACCGGCTCCACCGTCATCCCGGTGTGCGCGGCCGCGAACGCCCAGATGTCCGCCATTTCGGCGATCTGGCGGTCGAGCGGACGGTAGCCGTGGCTGCCCTGAGCCTCGATCCGGATCAGGGTCGGACGCGTGCAAGCGGGGGTGTTCGACTGTACGTGCTGGAGTGTCGCGGCGAACTTGAATGAGTGACTCGGCACGACCCGGTCGTCGTGGTCGGCAGTGGTCACGAGTGTGGCGGGGTAGCACACGCCGGGCCTGATGTTCTGGAGCGGCGAATACGCGCGCAGGTAGCGGAACGCGGCCGGGTCGCTCGACGACCCGTATTCGGTGGCCCAGGCGGCGCCGCCGCTGAACCGATCGTAGCGCAGCATGTCCATGACGCCGACCTGCGGGATCGTTGCGGCGTACAGTTCGGGCCGCTGCGTCATCACCGCGCCGACCAGCAGACCGCCGTTCGAGCCGCCATTGATGGCCAGGTGTGCCGATGATGTGTAGCCTTCGCGGATCAGGTATTCACCTGCGGCAATGAAGTCGTCGAACACGTTCTGTTTTTTCTCGAACATGCCGGCGCGGTGCCACTCCTCGCCGTACTCGCCGCCACCGCGGATGCTGGCCGTCGCATAGACGCCGCCCTGCTCGACCCATGCGATGACGTTGGCACGGAACCCCGGTCGCGTCGAGATGTCGAAGCCGCCGTAGGCGTACAGCATGGTCGGGTTCTGACCGTTCTTCACCATGTTCTTCCGGTACGTGATGAACATCGGCACGCGCGTGCCGTCCCTGCTGTTGTAGAACACGCGTTCAGTGGTGAGCACGGACGGGTCGAACGTGAGCTTCGGCGCATTGAACGGACGGCTCGTCTGCCGGTCCGCGTCATAGACGTACGCGGTGGACGGCTGCAATGGCGATGTGAACGAATAGAAGATCTCGGGGCGATCGAAGCGGCCGATGAGCCCGCTGGCGCTGCCGAGGCCGGGCATCTCGATCGTGGTCGACGACCTGCCATCGAGGGAATAGAGCTTCATGACGGACGCGACATCCTCGAGTGTGAGCACGCCGATCCGGCCGGCCACGAGTGACGCGCCCTCGACCGGCTGTCCGCCTTCCGGGATGATCGTCTTCCACGATGCGGGTTCCGGGTGCGCGAGTGACACGGCCACGATCCGTCGCATTGGCGCGTCCCTGTCCGTCAGGATGAAGACCACATCGTTCACGACACCGAGCGCGTTGTAGTTCGCGTCGTGGCCCGTCACAATGGGTCGGATGCGGGCGTGGACGTTGGGGTGCATCGGATCGCCCAGGTCAGCGACGTACAACTCGTTCCTGTCCGTCCCCTTCGACGTCATTATGAACAGGTAGCGGCCGGTCTCGTCGACACCGCCGAAGACGAACCAGCCGGGATTGTCGGACCGCGCGTAGATGACGGAGTCCGCGGACTGTGGCGTGCCGATTCTGTGGTAGTAGAGTGTCTGATTCTCGAGCTTGGTCTCGAGCTCCTTGCCGGCCGGCGGCTGCGGATAACGAGAGTAGAAGAAGCCCTGACCATCATGTGTCCACGAAGCGCCGCTGAACTTCACCCAGCGAACGGTGTCGGACATTGTCCGTCCTGCCGCGGTGTCACGGATGTAGATCGTCTGCCAGTCGGAGCCGCCCTCACTGAGACTCAGGGCATAGTGTTCGCCATCAGGCGAGGGGCTGAATCCGGAGAGTGCGGTCGAGCCGTCGGGTGAGAGCTTGTTGGGATCGAGCACGAGCGTTTCCGTGCCATCGAGCGTCTGCCGCGAGTACCACACGCTCTGGCGCTGGAGTCCGGTGTTGCGGGTGTAGTACCAGCGGCCGCCCTGATAGAACGGCACACTCGACCTCGGATAGTCGTAGAGTTCGGTGATGCGTTTCCGGAACGCTTCGCGTCCGGGCAGCGAAGCCAGGTACGGCATGGTCACCGCATTCTGCGCCTTGACCCAGGCGGTGACTTCCGGAGCATCGATCTGCTCGAGCCAGCGATACGGATCGGCGACACGCGTCCCGCCATACACGTCGACGGTGTCGACCGTACGCGTGGCCGGGTACCTGACTGGAGCCTGCTGCGCGCGGGCGGCGGCCGGGACGAGCAGGACGGCCAGCGCGAGGCGGGCTGATCGAGCGATGAATGAAACGCGGTGCATCGACGCCTCCGAGGTGGTGACGGAATCGGCCGGTTCGCACCGGTCGCCGGACGGTAGTCGATTCCGATCAGCGCCGTCAACCGTTACCGGTCGGGATCGTCGTCTGGACAGCCGGTAACGCGACCCGGACTGCCGGCCGTCCACTGGATGCCGGAAGCGAGTTCAGTGCGAGCCCGGTGGCCCGGGCCGGGTCTGTCCGCGACGCATCCCGCCCACCGTCCCGCCTTGCGGCCTGATGGTGCCGGCAGACATTCTGCGGCCGGTACCTTCACACAACCGGACGTGGGCGAAGTGGACCCTGTACTGATCGTATTGCTGTACTCGTCGATAGCGGCGTTCGCGGCCGCGCTCGGCGTCCTGCCGATCGTCGGCCGGCCGTCGCCACCGTTGCGATGGATGGGCTGGGCGAACGCGCTCGCGTCCGGCCTGATGCTCGGTGTCGCCTACTCGCTCATGGTTGCCGGCCTCGAGGGCAGGCCGCTTCATGTTGGCGGCGGCGCACTGCTCGGCGTGCTCGTTGTCTGGGCGACGCACGCGCTCACCGGGACCGCCGACCTGGACCTGAACCGGCTCGATGAAGGTCGGCCGGAATACGGGTACCAGGTCATCCTCGTAAACATGCTGCACGCCGCGCACGAGGGTGTCGCGATCGGCGTCGCCATGGCGGTGAGCATGTCGTTCGGCATCCTCATGGCGCTCTCGCTGGCGGTCCACAACATCCCGGAAGCCACTGTGATGACGACCGTGATCAGCAGGCGTGGCATCGGGCTGCGCAATGCGACGGTTCTGGCGATCGTGGCGAACGGGCTCCAGGTGCTCAATGCGATCGTGACGTTCGCGATCGTCGTGGCCGCGCCGGTCCTTCTGCCGTGGGCGCTCGGCTTTGCCGTCGGCGCGCTCGTCTACCTCGTGCTGGTCGAGCTGCTGCCCGAGTCGTACCGCCAGGCCGGCCACACCAGCATTGCGCTGGTGACCATCGCCGCGATGGGCGTCGTGGTTCTGCTCCAGGGCCGGGCCGGATGACGTCGCATCCCGTGCTGCTGGTCTTCGTGTACGCCCTGATCACGGCCGTGGCGACGGGGCTCGGCGCCGTTCCGTTCGCCTTCATGCGACGACTCTCGCCCGAGCTGATCGGATGGGCGAACGCCGTCGCGTCCGGCCTCATGATTGGTGCCAGCTTCGGGCTCGTCGCCGAAGGCACCGGCTACGGCAGTCTCCAGACCGTGGGGGGCGGGCTGCTCGGTGTCCTGTTCATCCTTCTCACTCAGCGGCTGCTCGGCGAACACGAGCTCGAGTTCGGCGGCATGTCGGGCGCGAATGCCCGACAGATGCTGCTCATGCTCATTGTCATGACCGTGCACTCGTTCTCGGAGGGCGTGGCCGTCGGCGTCGCGTTCGGTGGCGGCATGGCTCTGGCCACTGCGATCACGGTCGCCATTGCCGTGCACAACATCCCGGAAGGCCTGGCGATCAGTGCGGTGATGCGGCCGCAGGGCGTGAGCGTGCTGAAGTGTGCCGGCTGGAGCGTGTTCTCATCGTTGCCGCAGCCGATCATGGCCGTACCGGCGTACATGTTCGTCGAGGCGGTCCGGCCGGCCCTGCCTTGGGGCCTCGGCTTCGCCGCCGGCGCCATGCTCTTCATGGTGCTGGTCGAGCTGCTACCCGAGGCGTACGGCCGTAGCGGGAAGCCATCCGTCGCCGTGATCGCGACACTGTCGCTGATCGGGATGGTCCTGTTCCAGCACTTCTTGTGAGCGGCAGGTCGCGACTCCTGCTCACGGCCGCGGGCGCGCTGGTCCTCGGCTACCTGATCCGTCACATCGGCGCCGGCACGATCGTCGACTACGGCCGGCAGACGGGCTGGTACGCGGTCCCGATCGTGCTCGTGTTCCTGCCCGTGTACCTGTGCAACGCGTTCGCATGGCACCTCGTCATGGCCGCATCGCCGGTGCGGCCACCGTTCCTGCGCACGTTCATTGTGACCGTGTCGGGTTTCGCTATCAATTATGTGACTCCGGTAGTCAGCCTGGGCGGCGAGCCGTTCAAGGTGGCGGCGGTCTCGCCGTGGACGGGACGGAGCCGCGCGACATCATCGGTCATCGTCTTCGGCATGCTGCACGCGCTCAGCCACCTGTTCATCTGGCTGACCGCGGTCGCGCTCGCGTTCCCCGTGCTTCGGCCGCACGGCGCCGGCACGGCCGCACTGCTCGGCATGGGCCTGTTCCTCCTCGTGCTGATCGGTTTCCTGTTCGGCCGGCACCGTGCCGGTGCGCTCGAGGATCTGCTCGACATCCTGCTCCGGATCCCGCTACTGCGACGAATCGCCCGCCGGTGGGAACCGCGCCGGCCGCTGCTCGCCCGCATTGACGAACAGATCGCCGGGTTCTGGCTGCACGACCACGCTCGTTTCTTCACTGCGCTCGGCAGCGAGTACGTCGGCCGCGCGATCTCGGTGATCGAGTTCTGGCTGATCCTGATCAGCCTCGGCTACCATGTCGGCTACGTTCACGCGTTCCTGATCGGCAGCTTCGCGTCGTTCGTGCTCAATGTTCTGTTCTTCATACCGTTCGCGCTCGGCACCAAGGAAGGTGGCGTTCTCGCCGTCGTGACGGCGCTCGGCATGCCCGCGGGTGCGGGTGTCTACGCATCACTGGTCACACGGCTCCGCGAGCTGACGTGGATCGCGATCGGCCTGTCGCTCATTCCGTTCGCGGGGCCGGGCGTACGAGCCGTGACGTCTGACGACGACGCGGCATGAAGGCGCCACGCGCGGCGCCGCCGCGACTTCGCACTCTGCACGCCCGAGGAGGCGAGATGAACCGCTCCGCACGCATGGCCGCATCGTTCGCAAAACCCGCGTCGGACAGCCGACCGGCGGGTGGACGGCGGACGCGACGTCTCGCTCCGGGTGTCGCCCTGCTCCTCTTCGTCATGAGTTGTACAGGCGAGTTCCCGGGCGCGATCGCGATCCGCGAGAACGAGATCCGCCAGGACCTCGATGCGCTCGCCGGCGATGCCATGCGCGGCCGGGAGGCCGGCACGATCGACGAGCTGCGCGCTTCCGGCTGGATCGCGGAACGCGCCCGCGAGGCCGGCCTCGAGCCGGCGGGCCGGGATGGGAGCTGGTTCGAGTGGTTCGAGGTGAGGCGCACGCGACAGTCGGAAACGAGCACCATCGAGCTGGCCGGCCGACCGCTCGCGCTCTGGACTGACGTGAGCGCGGCCGGCATCACGGAAGCGGATGTCCACGGCCCGGTCACGTGGCTGGGAACCATTGAGAACACGGACACTGCGGGCGTCCGGTTCGACGGCCGCGTCGTCGCAGCGCTGCTCGAAGGTGCCGGTGCACCGCCGCTCACCGATGCACTCGCGGCACGACGGTGGATCGGATCCGCGCCGCAGCGGCTCGCCCGGCCGCTGATCGGCCGCGGTGCCACCGCCGTGCTCGTGATTGCCGATTCCGCCGCCGATGCGCTGTTCGAGCTTGCGGCCGGCAATGCGCGGCGTGGGCGCTACGCGCTCGACACCGGTGAGCCGGGACGGCGCCGCACGGCCCCCCCCGTACTGCTGGTCCGCAATGCGTACCGCGATGCCGCCGCCTCACCGGGCGCGCGCTTCACCGCCCGGTTGACTGTCGACGACTTCACCTACCCGTCCGTCAACGTGATCGGCAGGGTGGCCGGCACGGATCCGACACTGCGTGACGAGTACGTGCTGTTCAGCGCGCACCAGGACCATGATGGCGTACGTGCCGCAATCGATGGCGACTCGATCTGGAACGGCGCGGACGACAACGCGTCTGTCGCCGTCGCCGCGCTCGCGATCGGCCGCGCATTCGTTCGGCATCCCGGCAAACGGTCCGCGCTCTTCGTCTGGCACGGCGCCGAGGAGAAGGGCCTGCTCGGATCGCGGTACCACGCGGAGTCGCCCGTCGTACCCGCGGAGTCGATCATCGCCGTGATCAATGCCGACATGATCGGGCGTAATGCGGCGGACACGGCTGCACTGCTCGGCTCGATTCCGCCGCACCGCAACTCGACTGCGCTCGTCAGCATGGCGATCGAGGCGAACGACAGGCTGAGCGGCTTCGTGATCGACAGCTCGTGGGACCGGCCCGATCACCGCGAAGGCTGGTACTTCCGCAGCGACCATCTGCCCTACGCCCGTGAGAATATCCCGGCGCTCTTCTTCACTTCACTGTTGCACGAGGACTATCACACGACGCGTGATGGGCCCGAACGCATTGATGCGGGCAAGCTCACGCGCATCGCGAAGTGGATGTACGCCACGGGCTGGCTCGCGGCGAATGCGGCGCAGCGCCCGGCGGTCGATTCGGGATTCAAGCTCGAACGCTGAACGTGGCCGGCGACGATTCGGAGGCCGGTAGTCGCCGCCGTCCGGCGGCGCGAGCGGCGCGAACATCGGCCGTTGCCTGCGGCGTTCGGTGCGAGCCGTCGAGTCCACGCCCCCGCGGCGTCCACACCGGTCGGGCGGGCCGACCGCTCTTGCGGGATCCCGACTCGCCTCGACCGCCGCCCCTTGTCGTGAGACGATTGCCCCGCCTATCCTTACGGGCCTGAGGCGATGCACCGCCCGCCTCTGTCCGCGCAGTTGGAGACCGAATGCGACCGACCGACACCAGCGATCCTGCCTACTACCACCGCGTCGTGGACTGCCAGTGGGGCTGCCCCGCGCACACGAACGTGCCGGAGTATATCCGGCTGATCGCGCAGGGTCGATACAGCGACGCCTACATGCTGAACCGGGAATCCAACGTGTTCCCGGGCATCCTCGGCCGCACCTGCGACCGGCCGTGCGAGCCGGCGTGCCGCCGTACGCGTGTCGATGGCAAGCCGGTCGCGATCTGCCGGCTCAAGCGCGTCGCGGCCGACCTGCGTGATGACATCACGGACCGCCTGCCCCGGGCGGCTACCGAGAAAACCGGCAAGCGCATTGCCTGCGTGGGCGCCGGCCCCGCTTCGCTCACGGTCGCCAACGACCTCATGCCGCTCGGCTACGAAGTCACGATCTTCGAGAGGCTGAGCCGGCCCGGCGGTCTGATGCGGACGAACATACCCGCATTCCGACTTCCCGGCTCCGTACTCGACGAGGAGATCGACTACATCGTGCGCATGGGTGTCGACGTCCGCTACGAATCGCCGGTCGAGAGTATGAAGGCGCTGCTCGAGGGAGGCTACGACGCGGTGTTTGTCGGCAGTGGCGCGCCGCGCGGCAAGGACCTCGATATCCCGGGCCGGCACGATTCCGACCGCATCCTGATCGGCATCGACTTCCTCGAAGCCGTTCACTTCGGCCACGTCGACTCGATCGAGCCGCGCGTCCTGATCATCGGCGTCGGCAACACCGCAATGGACTGCTGCCGCACGGCGAAACGCCTGGGCGGCACGGACGTCAAGGTCATGGCCCGTCGCGGCCGCGACAGGTTCAAGGCATCGCCATGGGAGCTCGAGGACGCGGAGGAAGAGCGTGTCGAGATCGTCGAGTTCCACTCGCCGAAGCGGTTCGTGATCGAGGACGGCGCGCTGACCGGCATGGAATTCGACATCGTCGAATGGTACGACGACGGCGGCCGGCAGAAGGCGCGCACCATTGATACCGTCACCATCCCGTGTGACGCCGTCATCCTCGCGATCGGCCAGGACAACGCGTTCCCGTGGATCGAACGTGACATCGGCATCGAGTTCGGCAAGTGGGACATGCCCGTCGTCGACCGGACGACGTTCCAGTGCACGCGCGAAGGCGTGTTCTTCGGCGGCGATGCCGCATGGGGCCCCGAGAACATCATCTGGGCCGTCGAGCACGGCCACCAGGCCGCGATCTCGATCCACAACCACTGCAACGGCATTCCGCTCACGGACCGGCCTGCCCCTGGCATGAACCTGACGTCCATGAAGATGGGCATGCACCAGTGGAGCTACAGCAACTACTACGAGGTCGCGCAGCGCGCGAAGATGACGCACGTCGACCTGCGTGAACGGTTCGAGCGACTGAACATCGAGGTCGAGATGGGCTTCTCGGCCGATCAGACGGCGCGCGAGGTCGAACGCTGCCTGAACTGCGATGTGCAAACGTACTTCACCACCGACCTGTGCATTGAATGCGACGCGTGCATCGATGTCTGTCCGGTCGACTGTCTGACCATCACGAAGAACGATGACGAACCGGAGCTGCGCGAGCACCTGACCGCGCCCGCTCGCAACCTCGCCCAGCTGCTCTACGTCTCGGACGACCTGGCGCAGACCGGCCGCGTCATGGTCAAGGACGAGGACCTCTGTCTGCACTGCGGACTGTGTGCTGAACGCTGCCCCACCGCCGCGTGGGACATGCGGAAATCCGAGCTGCTCCTGCCGTACGCGGGCCGGCCCGCGCCGATCCGGCGGCGCAGCCCGCAGCCCGTTTCGTGACGCGCGATACCACCGGCCCGGCAACCGGCCGGCCGACTTCCAGCGGAACATGAAAGTCAACGACTTCGCCTTCAGGATCGCCACGGTGAACGGCACCGGCTCGGCCAGTGCGAACGGCCTGCTGATGCAGGCCATCTTCCGCATGGGTGTGCCGGTCTCAGGCAAGAACGTGTTCCCGTCGAACATCCAGGGCCTGCCGACGTGGTACGAGATCCGCGTCAACCGTGACGGCTACACGGCCAGGACGCCGGAATTCGACCTGGTCGTGGCCATGAACTCGGCCACCTACGACCGCGATGTCGCCGACCTCCAGCCGGGCGGCTGGTTGATCTACGACTCGAGCTGGCCCATGCCGAAGGCGCTCGAGCGGCCGGACATCACCACGTTCGGCGTGCCGCTCGCACGCATGTGCAATGAAGCGTTCGACGGCAGCCGCGAACGCATCCTGATGAAGAACATCGGCTACGTCGGCGCACTCGCCGCACTCATCGAGATCGACCTGAGCATTCTCGAGCAGCTGCTCGAGGAGCAGTTCGGCACGAAGAAGCGGGCGCTCCTCGAGTCGAACTACAAGGCGCTCCGCCTCGGCTACGACTACGCCCGCTCGACTTTCGACTGCCCGCTCCCGATCCGGCTCGAGAGGATGGGCGAGCCCGATGACTTCATCCTGATCGACGGCAATACCGCGGCCGCGCTCGGCTGCGTCTACGCGGGTGCGACCGTCGGCGCGTGGTACCCGATCACTCCATCGACATCGCTGATGGACGGGTTCCGCGCGTTCTGCGAGCGATTCCGCAAGGATCCGGAGACCGGGAAGAACCGGTTCATCATCGTGCAGGCCGAGGACGAATTGGCCGCGGCCGGCATCGTGATCGGCGCCGGCTGGGCCGGCGCGCGCGCGTTCACGCCGACCAGCGGACCGGGCATTTCGCTCATGAGCGAGTTCATCGGTCTCGCCTACTACGCCGAGATCCCGGCCGTCTTCTTCGATGTGCAGCGCACGGGCCCGTCGACCGGCATGCCGACGCGGACGCAGCAGGGTGACCTGCTGCTGTGCGCGTTCGCCTCGCACGGCGACACGAAGCACGTGCTGCTGTTTCCCGCCGACCCGAACGAGGCGTTCCACTTCGCGGTCCGCGCGTTCGACCTGGCCGAACACTTCCAGACGCCCGTGTTCGTGCTGACCGACCTCGACATCGGCATGAACGACTGGATGGTGCCGCGGCTCGAGTGGGACGATGCGTACCGGCCCGACCGCGGCAAGGTACTGACCGCCGAGGAACTCGAGCAGATCCGCGTGTTCCACCGCTACCTCGATGTCGATGGCGATTTCATCGCCGCGCGCACGTTCCCCGGCGTCCACCCGAGCGGCGCCTACTTTACGCGCGGCTCCGGCCACAACAAATGGGGCGGCTACACGGAAGACGCGGACGAGTACACGGAAGTCGTCGACCGGCTGGCCAACAAGATCCGGAGCGCGGCCAATGCGGTGCCGCAACCCGTCGTCCGCCGCAATGATGGCGCGACCATTGGCATCATCTCGATCGGCGGCTGCGACGGCGCAATCATTGAAGCCGTCGACTGGCTGGCCGCGCGCGGCATCCCGATGGATTACATGAGAATCCGTGGATTCCCGTTCCCGGCCTCCGTCAATGCGTTCATCGCGGAGCACGAGATCATGTTCGTCGTCGAACAGAACCGCGATGCGCAGCTGCGCTCGTTGCTCTGCCTCGAGACCGGAGTCGCCGTCGAACGGCTGCGCTCCGTGCGGCGGTACGGCGGACTGCCAATGAGCCGGAAATACGTGGTCGACGGCGTGCTCGAACAGCTCGATGATGAGCGAGCGCCAGCCCTGCTCGACGAGAACCACGGCGCTCGGATGGAGGTGCCGGCATGACCACTTCCATCAGCAAGCCACGGGTCCACCATCCCGGCCTGCCCGTCAACGCCATCGGCCTGACCCGGCGCGATTACGAGGGCTCGATGTCCACGCTCTGCGCCGGCTGCGGCCACGACTCGATCACGGCCGCGATCATCCGCGCGTTCTTCGAGCTGGACATTCCGCCACACCGCGTCGGCAAGCTCAGCGGCATCGGCTGCTCGTCCAAGACGCCGACCTACTTCCTGCGTGAGGCGCACGGCTTCAATGCGGTGCACGGCCGCATGCCGTCGATCGGTACCGGCGCGAGCGCTGCCCGGGGCGACCTGGTCTACATCGGCGTGTCCGGCGATGGCGATTCACTGTCGATCGGGCTCGGCCAGTTCTGTCACGCGATCCGCCGTAACGTGCAAATGCTGTACATCCTCGAGAACAACGGCGTCTACGGCCTGACCAAGGGCCAGTTCTCCGCGTCCGCCGACATCGGCTCGAAGCCGAAGCGGGGCGCGCCCAACCGCCAGGCACCGATCGACCCCGTGCTGCTCGCGCTCAGCCTGGGCGCGACCTTTGTCGCCCGCAGCTTCTCGGGTGACAGGGAGCAGCTCGTGCCCATCATCAAGGCTGGCCTGCGACATCGCGGTTTCGCGTTCATCGACGTGATCTCGCCGTGCGTCACGTTCAATGATCACGAAGGCTCGACCAAGAGCTACCGCTTCACGCGAGAGCACATGCACGAGGTCGTGCACGCCGACTTCGTGCCGCCGCAACGCGAGATCGCCGTGCAGTACGCGCCGGGCGAGAGCACGCCCGTGACTCTGCACGACGGATCCACCGTGACCCTGCACAAGGTGGCCACCGACTTCGATCCGACCGACCGCGACGCCGCGTACTCGTACATTCGCGCGCACCAGAACGCGGCCGAAGTCACGACCGGGCTGCTCTACCTCGGGCCGGGCGCGCCCGAGATGCACGAGAACGAGAACACGGTCGACACGCCGCTCGCCGAGCTGCCGTTCGACCAGCTCTGCCCCGGCAGCGCCGAGCTGGACCGCCTGATGGACCGCTACCGATAGGGAGGCACGACACGATGCAGGATCCGTTTGCTTCTTTCTTCTCGACGCGCATGATCCCGGTCAAGAATGGTGAGGACCGCAGGATGGAGGCGATCCGGGTGGCCGCGTGCGCGCTGCTGCTCGAGCTCGCGTACGCGGATTCCGACTTCAGTGAAGCCGAGCGGATGCACATCGAGGCCGTCATGCGCCGCCACTTCAACCTCGACGAGCAGACGGCGAAGGAGATCATCGAGTTGGCTGATGCGGCCCGTGAGCACGAGCCGGATGTGCTGCGCTTCGCCGCGCTGATCCGCGACAACTACGACCTCGGCCAGAAGACACTGCTCGCCGAGATCATGTGGGGACTGGTGCTTGCCGATGGCGGGATCGCGCACCGCGAGGCGTACCTGCTGCGTCGCATTGCGAACCTGCTCGACCTCGAGGCCGGCTACCTCGACCGCGCCCGCAACTCGGCGACCGACCGCATCCAGCACTGAACCCGGACCTCGCCGGCCGACACCGGGCCGTGCCTGCGCCGAAACACCGTCACGACTTCGGCACCTCGCTCATCAGCGCGAGCAGGTTCGATTCGGTGTCCTCGAGAAACGCCAGCCAGAGCACGCGGTCGCCCAGATCCGCAACCTTGTGCGGCTCCGACTCGAACACCGCACCCTTCTCCTTCAATACCGCGGCGGTCGCGTGGATGTCCCGCACGTCGTAGTACAGGATGGACGCCGGATGGTTGAACCGATCCGATTCCGCCAGCCCCAGCATCAGCCGGACGCCGCCGCAATCGAAGAACGCCATCTTCGGCATCTCGAACAGGAACCGCAGCCCGAGCACGTCGCGATAGAACGCGACCGCGCGCGGCAGGTCGTGCACGTTGATCGCGATCTGCCCGATCCGATCCGGTCCCCGGCCCTCACCGTTCTCACCCATGTCGCCGCTCCTCCGTCATCGGGTCGATCACTGTCGCGCGATCAGCTCGAGTAATAGGCCGCGTTCTCCTCGATGTAGCCGGCGGACAGATCGCAGCCCCACGCGATCGCGTGTCCGTTGCCGACACCGAGTTCCACATCGATGTCGACCGTGTCGCCACCCAGCGCTTCGCGGACCGCCGATTCATCGAATTCGACGCGTCGCCCACGATCGACGACCGGTGTGCCATTGATGCGTGCACTTGTCGCCGCCGGCCGGATCGTGCAGTCGAAGCACTTGCCGATCGCCATCAGTATCCGGCCCACGTTCGGATCCGCGCCGTGCGCCATTGTCTTGATCAGCGGCGAGTTGATGACGGAGCGGGCGACACGGCGCGCTTCATCCTCCGTCGTCGCACCACTGACCGCCACGCGCAGCAGCTTCGTCGCGCCCTCGCCGTCGCGCGCCAGCATCTCGGTGACACGAACGCAGCCGGCGATCAGCGCCGCCTCGAACACGGCGGCGGGTACCGGTCCGGCCAGACCGTTCGCCATGATCGCGCACGTGTCAGAAGTGCTCGTGTCGCTGTCGACGGACAGCATGTTGAACGAACCGTGCACCGCGCGCCGCAACATGCGGTCGAGCGTCGTCGCCTCGATCTCCGCATCCGTGAACATGAACACGAGCATGGTCGCCATGTCAGGCTGGATCATGCCCGATCCCTTCGCGACCCAGGTGATCGTCGCGTTGCCGGCCTGAACGGACAGCGCCTTCGGCCTCGTGTCCGTCGTCATGATGCCGCGCGCCCCGGCCAACGGATCGCCGCCGAGCGTGCTCGCCATGCCGCGCAGCCCCATCTCGATCCTGTCGACGGGCAGCGGCAGCCCGATCACGCCGGTCGAGCTGACCAGCACACGGTCGGCCGTGGTGCCCAGCTCGCTCGCCGCGGCCATTGCCATCCGCCGCGCATCCTCGAGACCACGTTCGCCCGTCGCGACATTGCTGAACCGGCTGTTCGCGACGATCCCGCGCAGCACCCCGCCTCGAATGGTCTCACGGCCGAGCGTCACCGGTGCGCCCGGGAAGTGGTTCCTCGTGAAGACGGCGGCCGCCGCCGCATCGACCTCGCTCGCGAACAGCGCGAGATCGGGCTGGGCCGGCTTGAGGCCGCAGTTCCTCGAAGCACACCTGAACCCGCGCGGAAGTACGGGAGGTTCGTGGAATCGCATTGGATCGCTGGAGGTCGTTGCGCCGGTCGATCGGCTCACATCAGCCGCAGGATTCTATGACCGGAACCGGGGCCGCCGCCACGTCGCCCGCCGCCATGGCGGGCCACCGCAGCCCGAGACGGTGGGTCTGGCAGCCGCAACCATGGATTGTTATTGTATTTATCTGGACCCCGGTGGCGCCGGACTGTGCGGCCTCGCCGCACGTGAACGTGACTCTGCACGTGAACGTGACTCTGCAAGGAGGTTGCCGGCGCATGGCGAAACAGGAAGGCATCGAGATGGAGGGCGTGGTCACGGAAGTACTGCCGGACCGCAACTTCCGCGTTCTGCTGGACAACGGACACACCGTCCTGGCCTACTCGGCCGGGAAGATGTCGAAGTACAAGATCCGTGTGCTCGTGGGTGACCGGGTCTCGCTCGTGCTCTCACCCTACGACCTCTCCCGCGGCCGCATCACCTACCGCCACAAGGCAGGCGGCGGCCCGCCACAACGGTAATGGCGATGCCGCGCCGCTGCTCCCCGTGTCGCTAGACCGGGCTGAGGAGCCGCGGCAGGCGGCCGACGTCCCGGTGGACCCCACCGACTCGTCGGCCGGACCGAGCGGCTCCCCCGATACGTCTGCCACACCGCCT
>Ga0055448_10000077_pt1 | contig 21027 bp, 16 predicted proteins | sample China_Galinas_PW_4_FD_57744 | JGI IMG/M metagenome (GOLD analysis project Ga0055448, IMG submission 57744) | Wetland microbial communities from San Francisco Bay, California, USA, that impact long-term carbon sequestration - China_Galinas_PWA_D2 | ecosystem: Environmental > Aquatic > Marine >... | reverse complement strand
AGCCTGTGCCCGGGACGTTTCCGCTGCCCGGCGCTGGCCCGTTCACGCTGCTGGCGGAGAGCGAGGCGAACCACTGGGGCAAGATGGCGTTCCGCTGGATCTACTGGAATCTGTTGCTGAAGGGTGCGGACCTGAGCGCGATCGGCCCCCGGATGTCGTTGGCCGGCAAGACGCTCTGATCAGGCGCACGGACCTCGGGAGACGAGCAATGAGCACGGTATTGCGACACGACGAAGCGGTGCCATGGGCGGTACCTGACCGGACCGACGAACTCCGCTCCGTGAGCGAGAAGCTGGACCGCATCGCGGAATCCGTCGAAGCGCTCGACGCGCGGCGGCAGGAACTCGAAGAGCTGTTCACCGACCTGATGCCGGCCGTGAACGGCGCCCTCGGGATCGCGATCCGGCAACTCTCCGAGCTGGAGCAGGACGGGAGTCTGGCATTCGCACGCGAGGCCGCTGGCGCACTCGGTCGCATCGCGCGAACGGTCGAGCCGGGACGCCTCGAGCGGATCGCTGCGAACGCGGATGCCCTGATGCGACTTGCCGAACTCGCGGCTGCGCCCGAACTCGCCAACATGCTCGAGCATGCGGTAGTCAGCCTCCGTGAAGCGGACAGAGGAAAGCCACCGCGGTTGCGACAGCTCGCGGGCGCAATGCGCGAGTCTCGCGTGCGTCGCGGACTGGCTGCGATACTCGACATCCTGCGCGCCATGGGCGGCGGCACACGGGGCCCGGTCGGAAGCGCGGCAGTGCCGGTGCGTCCACCCGCCCCCTCCGCCGCTCCAGCCCCTGCGCGCAAGGCCTCGCCGCATCGGCCGGCCGCCGAATGCATGTCACCGCCAGCGGCGACGGGCGGTGGCTCGACGCGCGTGCTCGCGGGCGTACCGGTCGCCTTCGATGCAGAGGGCTTCATGGCCGAGAGTCGAGCATGGACAAGGGAAATCGCCGTGGCGATCGCCGCGGAGAACGGCATTTCCGGGATGACCGATGAACACTGGAACGCGATCGAGTTCTGTCGCAGGGACGCTGCTGCGAGCGGTGTGCCGCCCGGCCTCCGGCGAATCACGACGACCCTCGGCATCTCGCCACGCGACATGTACAGGCTGTTTCCGAAAGGGCCGGGCATGCTTGCCGCGCGCATAGCGGGCCTGCCGAAACCGAAGAGCTGTGTCTGAGGAGGACTCGCCATGACGACCGCAATAATGGACTATCCCGCCGCTCCGGACAGTGTGCAGTCCGGCACACAGCGGAAGGTCGCGATCATCTGCTCGAAGGGGTCGCTCGACATGGCCTACCCGGGTCTGATCCTGGCCAATGCGGCGCGAATGATGGGGATCGACGCGGTCATCTTCTTCACGTTCTGGGGGCTCGACATCGTCCGCGAGAAGACGGTCGATGAGCTGCAACCCGGAATTGTGGGCAATCCGGCCACGCACATGCCCACGATGGTGGCCGGCCTGCCGGGCATGTCCGGCATGGCTGCGAAGATGATGAGGAAGAAGATCGCCGGCATCGACGTACCGACCATCCGCGAGCTCCTGGAGACCCTGGACGAGTCCGGCGCCGAGCTCTATGCCTGCCGGATGGCAATGGAGATGATGGACTTCACCCGGGATGATCTTGTGCCGCAGGTCCGCGACGTCATCACGGCAATGGACTTCTATACGAAGTCAGAGGGCGCCCAGATCATCTTCATCTGATCGTCGGATCCTTCCGCATCTACGATGATGCGCTCATCGTGCTCATCGGCGAGACACGGCTCCTGACTGCATGCAACGGAGTCAGTGAGCTGATGTCTCGCCCGCTATCGACGCCATGGGTGTGGCGCGGTAAAGGACCTGGATGTTGCCGCCGACCTCGAGATGCCAGACGGCGGAACCGTCCGGACCTGACTCGTAGACTTCGACTGGGCCGGTCGAACCGCCGAGGCCCCCCGACATTCCGAAGGTCACCAGTGTGTTGCCGTTGGACAGCCTGCGAGTGGAGCCGACGGCGCGCGACCAGTTGTCGCGCTGCGGGCGGAACTGCCAGACGCTGTGGGCCGAGTTCGCCGACAGCTCGATTTCGAGGCCGCGCGAGTACGGTTCGCTCCGCTGGAATCCGTTGTCGAACACGATGACCCGGCCGGGCGCGATCTCCGCCGCCGTGTGCTGGCCCGAGAACCGATCCGCTCCCGTAACGGGAATCGTCGCGTTCGTACCTCCCAGACGCCACTCGAGTGGACCGAATTCCGGCCCGATCGAGATCACCTGGTCGAGATGATGGAGACTGACGACCACGTTGCCGCGTGGGCCGACGTGCAGTGAGTTGGCGTGCAGCCAGTCGGCCGCACTGTAGGTCGAGCCGCGATCGGCCACCGGATCGAGCCCATTGAACGATGACCAGCGCATCATCGCCGTACCCGCCTCGGGATCCCATTCCCAGATCGCCTCACCGGCGACAACTGTATCGTTGACCATGCGGCGATCGTTCCGCAGGGCCCACAACAGATCGCCCGGCGCCACTATGACGTCGTGGTGCAGGATGCGGTCCGGGTCCTGCGGCAGCGTCGCGACGATGTCACCGGCCGTCGTGACCTCGAGCAGGCCACGCTCGGAGTCCAGGAACACGAAGTTTCCATTCTCCCGGCGAGTCGTTCCGGTGATCGCGCTCGGCGCGCGGAAATACCAGACGACGTGGCCGCCCGCGTCCACGATCGCAACGCCACTCCACGCGCCAGACCCGCCGAGTTGCGCGAACTCGAGTCGCGCGAGCGGCTGCGTCGGTGCGCCCGTTGCCACGAATTCGACCGCCTCGAGATCGGCTGGCAACACGTCCGTGTCGAACTCGCCTGTCGCGATGTCCGCACCGGCCCGAACCTCGTACTCGTAGTGCCGCCCGGCTCGCAACCTGGTGAGCAGCAGAGCGTGATCCGTCGAGGCGCCGGCGGACTCGACCATGAGGCGATCGTCATCCGGGCCGTAGACCACCTGCACGGCGCTCGCCTGCGACACGGTCACGTTCAGCCGCTTGACCAGCGGACCGGCATCGACGACCTCGTGCGTCACGATCGCAACAGCCGGTCCGGTCGAATCGCCGCATGCTGTGATGGCCGGCAGCAGACAGATCGCCAGCCGGATTCGCGCCGTCATCGAGTCGATCCGGCCGTTGCAGGCCGGGGAATGCAGGATCATGGGTGCCGCAACGACTTCCGGGCGAGGTTGAGCGGCGGCGACACGGCGACTCGCCATGGAACCGCCACATGCGGGAATAGAACGATCGACGACCCGTGAACACGACATCGGACGAACGATAACTCAGTTCCCGTCCGTCCCCCGCAGCAGGCGTGTAGCCGGAGAACCCGCGCCCCGTTCAGCGCTCCCGGATCGTGCCCTGCCGCAGATACAGTGGATTGAAGAAGAGCATGTGGATGCCGACGATGAGCCAGCCGGCGAAGGCGAGGGCCAGACCCTCGAAGATCCTGCGAGCGGTGGCGCCGGGATCCTTCGCTCGCATGACCCACGGCCCGAGCACGGCCGTGAGGGCCGCGCCGATCAACGTCGACGCGACTGTCCCCACCGTGACGAGCGGCCGGTCACGATACAGCAGGGCGAGCGCACCGACTCCCGCCAGCGTGGTCAGGCCAAGTATCGCGGCCAGAACCCGGAGCGGCCTGACCAGCCGCCAGACCCTGAACAGCCGGTAACGGCCGACATCGAGCAGGCGCATCAGTCGCTCCATCCGCGATGGTACCTTGAGATGGGTCTCGATCTCGAGGAACGTCCATGGCTCCCGTTCCGCCGATACCTTCGGGATCCAGTTGAGAGCCGGTGATCCGAATGCCAGATCCGTCATCCGCCAGCCCGCGTACATCAGCGAGAACGCTTCCGCCTCCGAGAACGCATCGAGGTCCGTCCGGATCTCCGAGAGCCTCTGAAGCAGGGCCGGTGGCAGTCCATCGGTCGGGCCATCACCGGTCTTGCGCGCGGGAGCCGCGGGACTGGCGGATGGATCCTCGCAACCGACCCAGTCCACGGTCCGGGCAGCCAGTCCCTGCTTGAGGTGGACGAACATCAGTCCGCGCAGCAGCCGGCTCCGATACCTCTCGCGCAGCTCGTCGTATTCTCCCGCGCGGACTCGGCTCATCAGAATCGAATTCGACCGTAGCGGCACGCCGACGACGCCCCTGCCCGGCACGTCCTCCGTACCCATCTGCCCGCTCGCGTCGCTGACCAGGACCACCGAGCACTCCTGGTCCAGCAGTGCCGTCACACCCTGGTTGTCGTGGACGCCGCCATCGACGAGTCTGACCGTGAGACCCGGGTACAGCCCATCGAGCGTGATCGGCTCGAACAGGCCCGGCACACACGATGATGCGGCCACGGCATGGCCCAGGCGAACGCACCGGTAACGCTCCGGCGCCTCGTGGTGATACATCCGGCGAAGCGTGTAATTGGTGTCGATCGGTGAGTCCGTGTCCGCGGGCGGCTCTCCCATCCACGAGGCCGTGAACTGCCAGTTGTGACCCGTGTTGAGCGTCGTCGCATTGAAGATGATGTCGGGCACTTTCGCGTGACGCCGCCAGTTGTCACGCTTCGGCCGGAACCCGGCCGTGCCGGCCGGTCGCACGATCAGGTCCGTCAGCCAGCGCGGCCGTTGACCGTTTCCGTCCGCGACCTGCGAGTAGAGGAACCGCTCGTACAGCTCACCTGCTTTCAGTGTTCGGGAATAGTCACGCTGGAAGATCATCCTGACGTTGCTCGCGAAACCGCCGATCACGCGCAACCGGATGTTCTGCGTCACACCTTCGAAGAACGCCACCTCCAGCCGCCGCACAATGGCGATGTAGTCCTCGCGCGTGATCTCGTCGTCCGGCTTCGTCTCGAGCAGGTGCTTCAACTCGAGATAGTAGTGTGCCCCGACTATCGAGCCACCCGACACGCACGACAGCACCTCGACATGCCGCAGCATGTCCATCTCGGCGAGCGCCGCCAGCACGCCAATGTGATAGAATGATGCGCGAAACCCACCGCCCGACAATGCCAGCCCCACCTTGCCGATGCTCGCGCCGCGCAACGCCGAAGACCGATGCCCGAGCAGCCTGTCGAGCACCGCCGCCGCCCGCGAATGCTCGAACGCTTCCGCTCCCCGCGGCAGATCGGGCTGGACACGCGCCAGTGAAGCGAGCTGCACCGCCGTCGCCCGCTGCTCCCAGTCGGGGACCCCTTCGATTGACATCGCGGCGTCCGCGCAACGGACCGCCTCGTCGTATTCGCCGAGCCCGAAATGTGCCTCGATCAGCGTCGCGTGATACCACCACTGCCCGGCCAGCCACTCCCTTCCCTCTTCTCCGGGCAGTTGTGGCAGGACGCGAACCAGCTCCTCGCGGATCGAGCGCGCCTCCGCTCGCCGCGCGGCCGCGATCTCCGACTCGACGTTCGCCGTACACGCGGATTCCTCCTCGAGCGATGCGAGAACGTCGAGTACATACGCCGCGTTGATGCTGGTATAGCCTGTGTCACCTCGAACGCCGACCGCATGACCCCGCCGATAGTAGTGCAGCGAAAGTTCGAGATGTTCGCGGCGAACATCCAGTTGCCAGCGTTGCTTGCAGATCGAGCCGGCCAGACCCAGCGTCTCCTGATCCGTCGTCCCTTCCAGATCCTCGCCACTCGCGAGTATCCGCATCGCGGCTTCCAGTCGCTGCTCGGCCGGCAGATCCGTGTCCTTGAACGTGCATAGCGCATGTCGTTGCCGAAGCTCCCGCGCCAGTGACTCGTCGCTGATCGACCGCGTGCGCGCAAACGCCAGAATCCGTCGGGCGTGACTGAACCGGTCATCCGCTTTCAGCCGCTCCGCCAGCTCGTACAACGCCGCCGGCGGCGGCACATTCACTTCGCCGCGCAGAATTGCCCGGGCATTGCGAATGTCCGGCGTTTCGCTCGACCGGGTTGGAGTGCAGAGCGTCTCGCGCTCCTTCATGGCGAACCTCCGGGGGCGAATCGACTGGCCTGAACGCGTGGATCGGGCTGTGGGGACTGCTTTACTCAATGCGCGGCCGGTCCGTTCGACAGGACATGCGGGATGGCTCAACCATGCGGCCGGATGGCACCACCGGGAACGTGGGCCGACGCGCTCGCACTCGCCATTGATCGACCGATGATGGACCGATGATGGACCGGTCGCGAATGCGGCAGGTGATCAGCGCCGGCGGCGGCTGGAAGGTCACACGGGCCGGGGCGCCACCACACCCCGATCCGCAACCCACTGATGCTTCGCCCTACATCACCAGCAGACCGGCCGCGCCGATCGCGAGAATCGTGATCAGCGCCAGCCACGCGACTGGCCGCGCGTACAGGGGCCGGATCGCCTTCCGGACGTCCGGAAGCCTGTCGTCGTTGATCGCGATCGCCAGTCGCCCGCCTTCATCCTTGCGGCCGTTTATCAATCGCTCCTGCAACAACGCGTTCACCGCGGCCTGGTACTTCGCAGGCTGCCTCTCGAATCCTGAAAGGTCGCCCGGCCGTGTGTAATCGTCGTTGCCCGAGCGACGAATCCGCTCGAGCTCTCTCAGAATCGTCGTGCGTGGTGACATCCGCTCCACCCGTTCCAGTCCGTTCGGCCGCGCGTGATCCACCCGGCCGCAGCCACTACGGCGGACAACTCCCCCCGGTTTTCCCCCCACACTATCACCCCTCTCCTGGATGGCGCCATGATGCCCGGAGGTTGCCGGCTCCTCCTTCCGGACGTCCCTCGCCGAACGATCCCCACCACCCGGCGGTCCGTGCAGATACGTGCGACCCGGCCGATGCGCCAGCGGCGAGACCCGCAGTCGAACAGGCGGATTCTCGCGATTGCTCCGCGTTCCCGCTCCCCGGCCGCTGCAGCCCCCGCAGTAGGAACTGCGGATTCCGCACCATCTCGTTCTGGCGGTCAGCCATAACTGGTTGTAATACAATCACATGCGATCAGGCACGAGCAATGCACTACCCCCTCGTTGAACGCCGGCTTCACGCCGGTCGGGACGAACACCGGAGTGCACAACATGAAGAAGAAGATGACGGTCGCGCTGGCTGTGCTGGGCATGGCGGCCGTGACCATAGGGTTCCTCTTCCGCCGGGACGGCGGGGCCACGAGTTACCGGTTCGTGACGGTGACGCGGGGAGATGTCGAGTCGACGGTGAGCGCGACGGGCGCGCTTCAGGCCGTGCGCACGGTGCAGGTCGGCACGCAGGTCTCGGGGCAGGTCGCTGAAGTCGGAGCCGACTTCAATGATCGAGTGAGGAAGGGGCAGGTGATCGCCCGCATCGATCCGACGCTGCTCGAGCAGCAGGTGCGCGAGGCGGAGGCGAATCTCGAGCGGGCGCGGGCCGACCTCGAGCAGAAGGTATTTGCGCTGGATCAGGCGCATGCGCTGTTCGAGGAGAAGATCCTTACGGAAGCCGACTACCGGGCGGCGGAGTACAACCACACGGTATCGAAGGCGAACCTGGTCTCGGCGGAAGCGGGGCTGGACCGGGCGAAGCGGAACCTCGAGTACTCGGTGGTCCACGCGCCGATCGACGGCATTGTGGTGGAACGGAACGTCGAGCCCGGCCAGACCGTGGCCGCGAGCCTGTCTGCGCCACAGCTGTTCCTGATCGCCGAAGACCTGACGAACATGCAGATCCTGGTGTCGGTCGACGAGAGCGACATTGGCAGGATCGCGGAAGGCCAGCGGGCGCGATTCAGCGTGCAGGCGTACCCGGAGCGCGCGTTCGAGGGCACCGTGCAGCAGGTCCGGCTCCAGTCGACGACATCGGAGAACGTGGTCAACTACACGGTGGTAGTCGGCGTTTCGAACCCGGATCACAAGCTGCTTCCCGGCATGACGGCCACGGTCACGTTCGTGATCGACCGTGCGGCCGATGTGCTGCTTGTGCCTAATGCGGCGCTGCGGTTCCGCGCGTCGGCGGAGATGCAGGCGGAGGTCCGCGAGCGGATGGCGGAATCGGGTCGTGCGGGCGGCCAGGATCGGTCGGCGGCCGATTCGTCCGTGACGACCGGCTTGCGGGCTGACCGGTCGGCTGCTGGTTCGCGGACTGCGGCGGGCCAAGGCACGTCTCCGGCCGGAAGCGGCGCGAGGGGCTCGGGGCGTGCTTCGGGTAGGACCGGCACGCGGGCATCGGCTGGCGACAGTGGGAGCGGCAACGCCGCCCAGCTCTGGTACCTGGATGCTCAGGGCCGGGTGGCGACGGCGAGGGTGAGGACGGGGCTGACGGATGGCCAGAACACGCAGATCAACGGGGGACCGGCGATCGTCGAGGGACTCGACCTGATCGCGAGCGTATCGGAATCGGGTGCCGCCGCGACGACACCGACGACGACGAATCCGTTCCAGCAGTCGCGGAGCGGCGGTCCGCAACGCCGGCCGGGAGGGTTCTGATGATGACGGAACCACGAGAAGTAATCCGCGTCGCGGGCGTGAAGAAGCTCTATGCTACCGGCCGGACCGAGGTGCTGGCGCTGCGTGGCGTCGACCTCTCGATCCATCGTGGCGAGATGGTCGCGATCATGGGTGCGTCGGGTTCCGGCAAGTCGACGCTGATGAATATCCTGGGCTGTCTGGACCGGGCGTCGACCGGCAGCTACACGCTCGATGACGCGCGCGTCGATGGACTCGAAGCGAACGAGCTGGCGGACATTCGCAACCGCAAGATCGGCTTCGTGTTCCAGGGCTTCAACCTGCTGCCGCGCACGACCGCGATCGACAACGTCGAGCTGCCGCTGCTGTACGACCGGACGGGGCGGCGGCTGGACACGAAGGCAATGGCGCGGGCTGCGCTCGAGAAGGTGGGTCTGGGCGATCGTCTCGACCACGAGCCCAGCGAGCTGTCGGGCGGCCAGCAGCAACGCGTCGCGATTGCGCGCGCGCTCGTCACCGAGCCGGCCATTGTCCTGGCGGACGAGCCGACCGGCAACCTCGACAGCCGCACGTCGATCGAGGTGATGGCGCTGTTCCAGGCGCTCAACGACCAGGGCATCACGATCCTGCTGGTCACGCACGAACCGGACATTGCGCTCTACACTCGCCGGATCGTCGAGCTGCGTGACGGCCGCATCATTCGCGACGAGCCGGTGAAGCACCGGCGGATCGCCGCGGATGACCTTTCTCGCCTGGCGGTCGAGCCCGATGCGGGACTCACCGACGAGCTGCTGGCGGAGGATGCGCTCGAGATGGCAGGTGCACGATGAAGGCAATGCGTCTGATAGATGTCGCGGTTCAGTCGATTCGCAAGAACAAGTTGCGCACACTGCTGACCATGCTCGGCATCATCATCGGCGTAGGCGCAGTCATGGTAATGGTCGCGATCGGACAGGGCGCGAAGTCGCAGATCCGGAAGCAGATCGACAACCTCGGCACGAACATGCTCGTAATCACGCCCGGCTCGACGAGTGCCGGCGGTGTGAGCATGGGCGCGGGCAGCGGCAACAGGCTGACGCTCGACGATGCCGAGATGCTCGCGCGTGAGAGTTTCGTGCTGACCGCCGTGTCGCCTGTGCTGACGACGTTCGGCCAGATCGTCGGCGGACAGGGCAACTGGCGCGCACCCGTGCACGGCGTGTCCACGGACTATGCGATCATCCGCGACTGGCGAGTCACGTCGGGTCGGTTCTTCGATCAGTCCGATGTCGTCTCGATGCGGCGGGTGGCGGTCGTGGGCGCGACCGTTGCGAATCAGCTGTTCCCCGACCAGGACCCGGTCGGCCAGCAGATCCGCGTCCGGGACGTGCCCTTCGACATCATCGGCGTGCTCGGAGCCAAGGGGCAGACCGCGGAAGGCAATGACCAGGACGACGTGATCCTCGCCCCTTACACGACTGTGAGGACGCGACTGTCGGGCCGCAGCTTCATCCCACAGATCGTCGGCAGCACAGGTCTCCAGTCCGACATTCCCGCGGCCATGGACGAGGCAAGGCAGATCCTGCGTGAATCGCACGGGCTGACCCCCTACGAGGATGACGACTTCACGGTCCGCGACCAGACGCAGCTTGCAGAGGCGGCCCAGGGCACGGCTGAAGTCATGACGCTGCTGCTCGCCGCGATCGCGAGCATCTCACTGCTCGTGGGTGGCATCGGCATCATGAACATCATGCTCGTATCGGTGACGGAGCGGACGCGTGAGATCGGAATCCGGATGGCGGTCGGCGCGCGCGGCTCCGACGTCCTCACGCAATTCCTGGTCGAGAGCATTGTCATGAGCGTGCTCGGTGGTGCGGCCGGTCTGGCGATCGGTTTCGGCGGCGCCGAGCTGCTCGGTCACATCACCGGCTGGAGTACGGCGGTCTCGCCATTGACGGTGGCGGTCGCGATCGGATTCTCCGCCGCGGTCGGCATCTTCTTCGGCTTCTATCCGGCGAGGAAGGCGGCGGCTCTCAATCCGATCCAGGCGCTCCGCTACGAGTGAGACCTATATTGAGAGTACCGATGAGAACCCCACGGACGGGCCGGTGGGCGCGCTGGGGCTGGCTCGCCACGACGTTCGCAATGGGCGTGGCGTTGCTCGTCACCTCGTGGGCCGGCTACCGCAGCGCGCAACAGGCCGCCTCGACATTGAACCGCGGTCAGGGCGACGTATTGCTCGAAGCCGCGCGCCAGACCTTGCGCGCCGCGGCGGCGGGCAGCGAGAAGGCGGCGCTCGATTCGCTGCTCGCGGATCGTCAGGACGCCGGCCTGAGATACCTCGGCGTGTACGACGACGGTGCGCCCGTGATGCAGGCCGGGTCTCCCGTCGAGCCCGTGGTCCTGCCCGACGTTCCGAGCCGGGGTGGCCCGCCGTCCCCGACAACGGCGGTGGGCTCGCGCCTGCGGCTTGTCACGTTCGTGCCGCGGTCCCGGCCGGGGCCGCCCACCGGCCGGCCGACCGAATCGGCGACCGCGGACCGCACCGGCGACCGGACCGACGATGCTGACAGCCGCCGTGGTGACGGCCGCGAGCGCCAGGCGGACCGCACCGGTGGACGGCCGGGCACATCCGGCTCGCGCCAGCCTGCACTCCTCGTTCTCGAGTTCGAGCCGGTGATCGCGGAACAGCTGACCGCGCGGTCGGCCCGCACGCTCGGACTTGCACTGCTCGGCACGATCGTGCTGCTCGCCGCGGCTCTCCTGTTCTGGCGCCTGTCGATCGTCTACGAACGCGAACAGCGCACGTTCGAGCAGCAGCGCCGGCTCGGCGCGCTCGGCGAGATGTCCGCGGTGCTCGCGCACGAGATCCGGAATCCGCTCGCGTCGCTCAAGGGTCACGCCCAGCTGCTCGCGGAGAGGCTCGCGCCCGACTCACGCGAGCGGCGGAAAGCGGACCGCGTCGTCGGCGAAGCGAAACGGCTCGAGAACCTCGTCACGGACCTGCTCGCGTTCACGCGAACGGCGCCGCTCGAGCGCAAGCCGACCGATCCTGCCCGGCTGGTGCGCGCGGCAATTCGCGAGGTCGGTGCAGATGCGTTCACCATTGACGACACGGCCGCGCCGGCCACGTGGTCGCTCGATGCCGACCGCATCGGACAGGCGCTCATTAACCTGCTGAGGAACGCCTGTCAGGCCTCACCCGAAAGCGAACGAACCGGGATCCGCATTGCCGTCGAGAACGGCAGGCTCGCCTTCTCCGTGCGCGATCACGGCCCCGGCCTGCCGGCCGGCGATGAGACTCGCGTATTCGAGCCGTTCTACACGACGCGCACTCACGGCACCGGCCTCGGCCTCGCCGTCGCGAGTCGCATTGCGGACATGCACGATGGCTCGATCTCCGCCGCCAACCACCCGGACGGAGGCGCCGTGTTCCGCCTCGAGATCCCACGGAGCTGAACCGGATGGCACACGTTCTCGTTGTCGACGATGAGGAAGGCCTTCGGGACTTCATTGCAGAAGTGCTCGAGGATGTCGGCCACGACGTGACCGTTGCCGGTGATGGCGCCGAGGCCGCGGGCCGACTGGCCAACCGCGGCTTCGACCTGCTCATTACCGACCTGCGCATGCCCCGCATGGATGGCATGGCGCTGCTGCGGCGTGCACGAGCCGAGCAACCCGAGATGGAAGTCATCGTGCTCACGGCGCACGGCACGGTCGAGACCGCGGTCGAGGCAATGAAGCTCGGCGCCTTCGATTACCTCGAGAAACCGATCGGCAGTCCCGACCAGCTCCGGCTGATCGCGTCGCGAGCGCTCGAGCGCCGCGCCCTGCGCGCGTTCCGCGACCGCGCGACCCGGGATGCCTCCGCGCTGCCGCCGCTGACATGGGGCGACCCGGTCATGCAGCCGGTCGTCGACTCGTTGCGGCGCGTTGCCGGCACGAACACGTCCGTCCTTCTCAGCGGCGAGAGTGGCACAGGCAAGGAAGTCGCCGCGCGTACGCTGCATGCGTGGAGTCCGCGAGCCGCCGGCCCCTTCGTCGCCGTCAACTGTGCGGCCATGGCCGAGACACTGCTCGAGAGCGAGCTGTTCGGTCACGAGAGAGGCGCCTTCACCGGTGCGACCGCGGCCAGACGAGGCCGCATCGAGCTGGCCGATGGCGGCACGTTCTTCCTCGACGAGATCGGCGAGATGAAGCCCGACCTCCAGGTCAAGCTGCTGCGTGTGCTCCAGGATCGCCGCTTCGAGCGCGTCGGCGGCTCGCGCACCATCGAGGTCGACGTTCGCTGGGTCTCCGCCACCAATCGGGACATCGACGCGATCCGCGAGACAGGCCAGTTCCGTGACGACCTCTATCACCGCCTCGCGGTATTCCCGATCCGCGTGCCGCCGCTGCGTGAGCGCAAACAGGACATCCTGCCGCTGGCCGCCACACTGCTCGACCGCATCACTCGTGACATCGGCCGGGGCAACCTCGAGCTGTCCGGCGAGGCACGCGATCTGATCCTGCTCTCGCCGTGGCCCGGCAACATCCGTGAACTCGCCAATGCGCTCGAGCGCGCCGTCATCCTTGCGGAAGGCGATGTCATCCGGCCGGATCACCTCCAGATCGAAACACCCGTCGGCACTCGCTCTGCCCGCAGGACGCTCGAAGACATCGAGCGAACCGCGATCGAGAATGCGCTCGCGGCGACCGGCGGCAACAGACGGCAGGCCGCCGAACGCCTCGGTATCGGGCTGCGCACACTCTACGACAAGCTCAAGCGCTACCGCGAGGAAGCCGGCGACCACTGAATCGCAATACGGCAGTGGCCGCGCGGCCACTGATTGAGGTCCTGTCGCCCTGCCGGTCACCAACCGGCACCACGGTCACCCGGCATTCTCTTCCGGTTGTACCGCGCTGCCTCCACCGCTAGCTTGTAATTATCCTCTGTAGCGGCCCGAACGGAAAAAGGACGGCATGACCCACGCAATGTCTGCGACTGCCGGTGGCGATGCCGCCACCGAGGATTTTCACGACGACATCATATATCCCGCCGCGATACCGTTCCTGATCGCGCACCTGGCCTGTTTCGCCGCAATCTGGACGGGTGTGACCGCTCAGGCGCTGATCGTCTGCGGCGTGGCGTACGTCGTCCGCATGATCATTGTGACGGCCGGCTACCACCGGTACTTCTCGCACCGGTCGTTCAAGACCAGCCGGGTCGGCCAGTTCATCCTCGCCGCGCTCTGCCAGACATCAGCACAGCGTGGCGTCCTGTGGTGGGCCGCGATCCACCGCCATCACCACAAGCACTCCGACACCGAGTTCGACATCCACTCGCCGAAGCACCGCGGCTTCTGGTTCTCGCACGTCGGCTGGATCTTCTCGCCCAGCAAGAACGAGCCGGACTACGACACGATCCCGGATCTGACGCAGTATCCCGAGCTTGTCTGGCTGGACGACCATCCCTACGTGATGGCTGTGCTCGCGGGCCTGGTGTTCTGGCTGATCGGAGGCTGGCAGCTGCTCGTCGTAGGGTTCCTGTGGAGCACGGTGCTGCTCTACCACGGCTCGTTCATGATCAACTCGGTCGCGCACGTCATGGGCAGACAGCGCTACGTGACCGGCGATGACTCGAAGAACAACTGGATCCTCGCCTTCTTCACCATGGGCGAAGGCTGGCACAACAACCACCACGCGTATCAGCGATCGACACGGCAGGGGTTCCGGTGGTGGGAGATCGACGTCACCTTCTACACGCTGACCGTCCTGTCCTGGCTCCGCGTCGTTTGGGACCTCGGCAAGCCACCCGTCGAGGTCGTCCGCAACGAGCACCGGCTCGGCCGCGCCACCATCGAGAAAGTCGCGCATCAGCTCGCGGCCAGCGTGCCGACGGACCGGATCGCGTCACAATTGCGGGAAGCACTGCCGCACATGCCGCAGTTCCCCGAGGTCCGAGAGAAGATCCTCTCCGCCGGAACGCAGGCGGCCGCGCTGCTCGGGGAACTGCACCTGCCCCACGTTCCAACCGTCGAGGACCTGAAGCAGCGCGCACGCCACACGTACGCCAACTCGCCGTCGCTCGACGAGATCGCGGAACGCGCACGTCACATCATCCTCGATTCGCTGGCCGTGGATCTGTTCCCTGAAATCCAGCCGGCGGCAGGTTGATGTACGGATGCGGAACGGCGTGAAGTCGAGACCCGGGGCGCGATTCGAGTTCGTCCATTCCCCGGCTCGCCGCTGATGCACCGATGTGGAACGGGTTGAAGGCGACACGGTCGATCACGATGTCGCCTTCGGCCTCGACGATCATCGAACGCGAACAACCCCACCGCCTCGCGGGTACCCCACGCCTGGATGACTCGATCAAGCGCACCGCCGACCTGGCTGAACGGAACGACATCTCATGACACGAGCGATTCTGGCCGGCCTGCTGGTGGTCGGCATGGCCGCCGCCTGTGGCGACCCCACCGCCCCCGATGACCCGACTCAGCTGACCTACGCCCCGGAACTCGGCATCGATTTCTCCCGGATGACACTCACCGACTCCGGTCTCTACTACCAGGACACGGAGATCGGGACAGGCTCGAAGGTCGTGGCCGGTGACCGCGTCCGCGTGCTGTACACCGGGTGGTTGCCCGACGCCAGCATCTTCGACTCGAACGATGACGCCGACAACCCTCTCGTCTTCCGCGTCGGCCTCGGACAGGTCATTGCAGGGTGGGATGAAGGACTGCTCGACATGCAGCCGGGCGGCGTGCGCAAGCTGGTCATCAGACCCTCGCTGGCCTACGGCAAGCGGTCCACTGGTGTCATCCCCGCCAACGCAACGCTCATCTTCGAGGTCACGTTCCTCGGCTTCGACGACTGACTCAAACGCTGACGGCGTCGCGAAGCAGGTTCTCGAAAGTCACCGCGAAGCCGCGGATCGTGTCCGCCTGGTCGAGTCCGTTGATCATGCGCCGCGCGTTACGATAGTCGCACGTTTCGCCTGAAATGTAGTCGCCCAGCTTCTTGCCCGTGAACAGCCCCTTGCGCATCCCCACTGACATGATCCGATACGCAATCTCCGGACGCAGCGTCTGCTCGGGATCGTCGACGAGGCTTTCTTCGGGACTCAGCCCGAGTGCTTTCGTCATCCGCTCGTAGTTCGCGCGGCCCGTGATCTGCACGTAGCCGCGGCCGCGGTAGCGCCAGCCATCACCGGGATCGCGGTTGCCGAGCCGCTTTCCGAGTGCCGTGTCGGCCTCGTACTTGTCGAAGTACGACCGCTTGCCGAACTCGATGATCGGGTGCCAGCGGTTGGCACACTCGTGTTTGACGGTCGCCAGCATGTACGCCGCCCACCTGAGGTCGGTAAGGTCCGGATCCTCGGTCATGTGCCGGCCCAGCAACTCGAGGCCTGTCACCGTGCTCTGCCGGAACCGCCCGAACGCCGCGCGGTAGCCGTCGAAGAACGCCTTGTTGTCGACCTGCATGCTCACTCCTCCGTTGTTTCTCTCCGGTCACCTGATGGTGCGCGGGATCGAGCGGACACCGGTCAGGTCGGGCAAGCGACAACTCACACGCGTGGCCGACGGCTGCTCCTTCAGGAATCCCACCGCGATGCCGGGCGACTGTTGCTTCTTCAGAAGCCCACCACGATACCGAGAGATATGATGGGATACAGCTTCACCACGTCCGCATCGTCCTGGATGTTCTGCTCCTCCATGCGGAGGTTCGACTGGAACGCCGGTTCGTTCGACAGCGGGCCGGTCGCATTCAGCCGCACATCCGGCGCGCCGACCAGCGCAACGCCCAGATCCAGCGTGAATCCAACGCCACGCCCCGACGCCTTGCCGAGGCCGAGCCCGAACCACGGTGCCACGTTCCGGGTGTCGAACACGCCACTCAGCGTGCCGATCTCCGACGGCGAGTACGTTTCGTCTCCGATCTCGACATCGGCCGTCAGGTCACCGGTCACTTCAATGTCCGAACCCAGCGCAACCAGCCCGCCCGACAGCCGGAACGGCCCCGCAAGGTAGACGTCCAGCGTCCCCGTGAACGACGGCGACGGCAGATTCAGCTCGAAGTCGATCTGGTCGAGCTCCTGTGTCGGCTTCCACGGCTGGACGTTCACGCCCGCACGCACGCCCAGACGCGGCGCAATGCCGATCGACACGTCCGCGCCGAGCCCGAGTGTTCCCACGTGCCCCGACACCGCCAGATTCTGCGCCGCCGCGCCCGCGCTGGACAGTGACGCGAGAACCAACGATGTGATGACTGTGCGAGTCCCCATCTCCACCTCCGAAAACGGTTCGGCCTGGCCACCGCGACTCGCGGTGCCGGGACCAAGTATAGTGCACCTGTCCCTCATGCGGGTCCTTTTTCGGCAAGGCCATTGGGACAGCCGGGCCCCGGACTGTGGTGCCCGGCCCTCATTGTGCGCTTCAGAGCTGACTGTCCTCTGCGGGACCATCACGGTACGCCCGCTTGAGCACTGTCAGGTCACGGCGGGCCCATTCGGCGCACGGCTCGCCGGCGTGTCGCCTCACGAATCGAGCGAGCTCGACAACGGCCTGATCGTGACGCCCGAGTTTCCGAACGAGCAGCTCGACGAGTTCGCGGACTACGTGCTCCTCGGCCGCCGCATCGGTCGCCGCATCGCGTGCCCGGGCGAACCACTCGACGGATCCTTCGGACTGATTCAGTCGATCGCGCATCAGGCGAGCAATGCGTAGCAGAGGCTCCGGATCCACGGGGTTCGTCGCCGCAAGGTGTTCGTATTCCTCGAGGGCCTCCGAGTATCGCCCGCGCACGACCAGACTCTCCGCATACGAGTGATCAGCGGGTCGGTGTGCATCACGGGCCTGAGGATAGAACAACGAGCTGACGATGCCCGCGAGCGAGCCGCTGACCGCAGCCGCGACGATGTACACGACGAGCGCGCCGAGAAGGAACCCGGCCACCGGCACGAATCCCGACGACCAGCCGGCGATCGGTGAGCCGAGCGTCGCGAAGAGCGCACCCGCCGTGCCGCCGAGTGCCGCCCAGGCCAGCAGGCGGATCTGATTGGCCCGGTCAGCGGAATTGAAATCAGGCCTCATTCGATGCGCCTCCGATCCCTGGTCGGCCGCGCGCGGGCAATCATGCTCCGGTCGGCGGAATCGATGTCACGGTTCCATCCGGTCTGCAACCGGACAGCGGTCGGCTGCCAGCGGCAATGATACACGCGGGGCCCTGCGCAGTTGATGTCAACTCGCTGACACGCATTGCGGCGAGGTCCCGACGTGATGCCCCACCAACCGGGCGATGGATCGCGAACCCCGGACCGCCGGGCAGACGGGTGATGCCTGACCACCCATACGGGTCAGGGGCGGCCGCGGACAGAGCATCTCGACCGCCTGCCGCGCAATGGTTGTCGTGCGTGGAGCCGGCGCGGGATTCAACCGGACTGTGCGGTTCACCGGCCCGCGTACGGGATTGCACACAATTGGCAGCCGTAAGACCCGTTCGCCAAAGGGGTTGCGCGTGAACTCCGGACGCCTCACAGTGTAGCAGACGGATCGAAGCGTCTGCTCAGGAGGCAGTATGATGGTCCCCCTGTTCGTGCCATTGGTGCTCGCCGCGGTTCCTGCCGGTCCCGCCCCCGGTGCAGTGGAGGATCCACCGATTCAGGTGTGGTTCGACACGGACCGTTACGAGCAGGGTGATCGCGTGCGTGTCTACGCGCGTGCTCTGAATGACGGCTACATGATGATCCTGCACGCTGACCTGGATGGTCGCGTGCGGGTTCTTTTTCCGATGGACCCGGTGCAGGATGATTTCGTGCGCGGAGGTCAGACGCTCGAGATTCTGGGTCGCGCGTCCGATGATGGTGCGTTCGCGATTGTCAGGCCGGAGGGATACGGGATGGTGCTGGCGGCGTGGTCGCCGGACCCGTTCGACCGGGATGGCGTTGTGCGCGGGGACCACTGGGACTACCGCGTGATTGCGCCGGACGGTGTGGCGGCGGATCCGGAAGCCGGCCTGCTCGACATCGCCCAGACGATGGCACGCGGGAATCGTTTCGAATACCACGTGGCACAATACATCGTGGGTGCGCCGGCGCAGGAAAGCAGCGGCGCATCCTACGCGATCGGACTCCGGAGCAGCGTGTGCGTGGGCTGCTATGAGGATTGGGGCGCGCGGTCCGGCTTCAGCTTCGGAATCTCGATCGGTGGACCGTCGTGGAGTCTGTGGTACGCTTCCGATCCGTGGTTCTTCCCGCAGTACCGTCCGGCATTCAATTACGATCCATGGTATTACCCGTACCCGGTGTACCGGCCGGTCGTGTGGTATGATCCGTGGTACGACCCATGGTACGACCCGTGGTGGACGCACCCGATTCGATACCGGCGTCCGCACATCGGCATCAGCATCCGGTACGCGAGCTGCTGGGGTGGCTGCTGGGATCCGTATGGCGGTTTCCGCAGGACGTCCCGCCCGGGGCACGCGACCGGCGTTTCGATCGGCCACGCGTACTGGCGCTACGCGGCGGGGCCGGGGTCACGGTCCGGCGGTGCCACGGGCATCGCGTGGAACGGCGGCAACCGTGGCGGCGCTCCGGATCGCGGTATCGGGCGGACCACGCAGCCCACGCGGTACGCGATTCCGAAGGGCGGCTCGACGGGCGGGGCCCGCGGTACGGCACAACCGTCATCGCGTAGCGATCGGACGGTCACGATTCCGGCAAATCCACCGCCATCGAGAACGCGCGCGGCTCCGGACAATCCGGTCAGGACCCCTGAACGGAATGACCAGCGCATCCGCCGGGATGCACAACCGTCGAGAATGCCGGTGATGACGGGCGCACCACAAAGGACTCAGCCCACACGGCCGGAGCGCTCGGCCATCGTGCGTTCGGGAACGCAGGCGACACCTCCGTCCGAGCGTCCCGACGCCAGAAGGCGAATCGGCCAGTCCAGTACGAATACGCGGGTCGTGCCCGAGGCCAGGACGAGCAACGGAGTGGCGACTCGGCCGAGTGAGCGGGCGGCAGCGGCAAGGAACGAGGCGCTGCGGGGCTCGACGGCGCGGTCGAATCAGGCTCGGTCTTCCGGCAGGAGCAGCACGACGGTCGTGGTCCCGACACAGCACGTCGGATCCTGGCCCGGTTCCGAGCCTCCGCAGTCGACGCGTTCTTCGGACCGCGCCGTGCCGTCCCGTAGCGGTTCCAGCACGCGCGTCGTCCCATCGACACCGCGAATCGGCACGCGGTCAGCGCAGCCTTCTCGCACGGCGCCACCTGCACGCTCGTCGGGCACTGCGTCGCGGATCGGATCAGTACGGTCCCGTGCGACGACCAGCACTCCGCCCGCCCGCTCGGGATCGACGTCGCGTGCGGCGCCTGCGCGTTCGAGCGGCGCTTCACGATCGAGTCCGCCGGCGAGAACATCGTCAAGTCGGTCAGGCAGCTCCGGAAAGGCGAGTGGCAGCAGGGCGGGCGGCAGCCGCGGCAGCGGGAAAGTCCGATCCCGATCCGGCTCCGGCGGCTGAAACAGTCTCGCCCCAGGCTCGCTCGGCCGCGCCGCCTCGCACCGGCGCTACTCGGCGCGTAGCGCCTTGCCGGGGTCGGTCCGGGCTGCCGCGGCAGCCGGTACGCAGGCGGCAATGAACGCGGCGATGAGCAGGGCGAGTACCACAACACCGAACGTGAGTGGATCGGTCGCTCCCACGCCGTAAAGCAGTCCCTGTGCCAGCCTCGCCAGGAGCAGTGCAGCCAGCAGCCCGGCGAGCGTACCGACCGCGACCAGTCGCATGCCGCTGCCGAGCAGCAACCGCATGATGCTGGCGCGACTCGCGCCGAGCGACAGCCGGATGCCCACTTCGTGCCTGCGTTGTGCCACACTGTAGCTGATCAGGCCCCACAGTCCGACAGTCGCAAGGGCAAGGGCGAGTACCGCGAACGCCGAGACGACCCATGCGGCGAGTCGGCGCGCGATCAGCTGCGTCGCCAGATGCCTGGCCATTGACTTCGGATCCCACGTGAAGACGTTCGGATCCATCGCGTGCGCCGCCCGCGCCATCTCGAGCGCAACCCGGTCCGGCTCGTTCGACACGTTCGCGATCACTGTGAAACTGCTCGAGTACTGTTGAGCGAACGGACGATACAGCTGCGGGCGTGGTGATTCGCCGATCTGCCGCACCTTCGCGTCCGCCGCAATGCCGACGACCGTGACTTCGTCCCCGCTGGTCGCGTATCGGAAGGTCGCGCCGACTGCGTTGCCGTCAGGCCAGAATCGTGATGCCATCGCCCGGTTGACGACCGCGACCGCCTGCGTTCCCCGTCGGTCCGATTCCGTGAATCCACGACCTTCGAGAATCGGAATGCCCATCACCTCGAAGAACGGCGGATCGACCGGTGTCCAGTCGACTACACTGGCGCTCCTTCCGGGCGGTGGTTCGATGCCGGCAACGACGATGTCGGAACTCATGTTGTTGAGCGGATCGAGATGCAGGCGGCCGGTCAGCGCGACGCGTTCGACACCCGGAATCCGGTTGAATCGCTCATGGAGCCTGTGGATGAACTCCTGACCGGTTTCCGCGTCCCAGCGATCCGAGCGTAGCGTGAGCCAGACGAGGGCGGACGGGGTTCCGCCGAAACCGGGGTCGACGGTCTGCGTCGCCCGGAAACTGCGCGTCAGCAGACCCGAC
>Ga0055448_10000074_pt1 | contig 21415 bp, 21 predicted proteins | sample China_Galinas_PW_4_FD_57744 | JGI IMG/M metagenome (GOLD analysis project Ga0055448, IMG submission 57744) | Wetland microbial communities from San Francisco Bay, California, USA, that impact long-term carbon sequestration - China_Galinas_PWA_D2 | ecosystem: Environmental > Aquatic > Marine >... | reverse complement strand
CGCATCGTTGCTGAGGCCGAGCACGACCCGCGCAAGCGCGATGCTACCGAATATCATGACTTCGATGACCGTCTTCTAGTCGACCGGTTGGCAGGTGGTCGAGACCAGCGGCGCCGCCGCTACGCCTCGCCTGACGAGGGCGAGCTCCGGGTGGGAAGGCGACGCCCACCGAGCGCCCACGCGCCGGGCCCCGCAATGGCAACGCAGACCAGTCCGCTGATCAGCGCGAGGTGGTACTCGAACCCGTAGGCGAGAGGAACGTTGGGAACTGCGACAATGAAGAAGCCCTCGTGCACATGAAACATCACAACCGCAGCCGCCATTTCCAACGCCAGTAGTGCGCTTGCCACCGATGCCAGGAAGCCGGTGAACAATGCCACGGCCGCCAGGACTTCGAATACGGCAATGATCCACAGCAAGCCGGATGGAAGGTTCCAGCCGGCCATCGCCAGCATCTCTCGTACGAACGAAATGTCGTTCCCGAACAGCTTGGCCGCACCGTGGAGAAAGAAGACCGCCGCGAATGCGACTCGAAGCACAAGCAGGCCCATCCCGATACGGCGTTCGCTTTCCAAGGTGCCCTCACATTCTCAGATGTCGTACCGGCCCCGCTGGCCCCGGCTGCGTGCGACCGACGTCGATGGGAGCACGGTGGATCCCGCTCCGGTCATCGCGTTGACGTCAAATCCTGATGCTGGAGAGATGGCGACGTCTCATGGAGGATGACGGCCGAACCCCGGGGACGATGTCGGCCGATCCAGGAACGGTGGCCCGCGCATTCGAGGTCCGGAAGCAGACGGCCAATGTGTGCGGCCCGGCGGGCCGGGCCACACCTTCGCCCGGGCCGAGTCGCCATTGAGGATCGCCGCAACTTCCGCGATATCCACAAGTGGCCGATCATCGACGAAGCGAACCGCAATGTCGGCGTCGGCGATCATGACCATATCCGCGCCACCGTCGCTCAGTTTCCGGAGATACGAAATCAAAGAGTCGATCTCCGCTGGCTTGAGGACCGTGCCGAAGGCAGGCATCGACCGTTTTCCCTTGGTCAAAACCTCACGTAGCTCGGCGTCCGTCAGTTTTCCGATCCCTTCGGGGTCAGTCAGATTCGCTGGCGGAGGGTTGAAAGCCACCGCGGCAGGTCCGTCTCCTTTCCCCTTCTCACCATGACACGGGACGCATAGCCTTTTGAAGGTAGGCGGCGGGTCCGGCGAGCCTCTGTCTTGACGTAGCACGCTCGCCGGGGCATATGCCGGCGCCAATTCGAGCGAAGTCCACGGCGCCGGATGGCGGACGAGCGACGCGCCAATAATCGGGCTCACCATGCAGAAGCACACAGCGCCCTGTCCCGCGAGTCTCTTCATACTGCCTTCATCGCTCCTCGCGCCCCTCCACTTCTGGGCCCCGAACGTTCCGCAGTCCGTTGGCTGCAGATCCGGCACGGCTGTCAGGGGGTGCGACGATGGTCGTGCACACTCCCCTTCGAATGTGAAAGTGGCAATGGTCGTGCCTGGCCGCTCTGAACGACAACAACTCCATGACATGCATACAGTTGAAGAGGATCAGTGGTCGGGGATAACGGTAGCCGATCGGGGGATTTGCCCCAGTCTTGTCCAAAGTCCACAGTCGGGCCTGCTGGATTTCCCCCACTCGGCGGTGGGGGACGCACATCGCCCGCTACCCTCGCTCAACATCTTCACCACGAACAGAAGGCGTTTCAAATCGCCTGCGGAGTAAAATGAGGCTCGATTGGAGCGATACGGCCTGGACCGGGCCGCCCTTCTCCCTGAGGCGTTATTCTCGTCCGGAGACCAGGCTTCTCAGATACGCGGCCAGATCCCGCATCTCGTCTCCCTCGAACTGCGGCCACGGGATGCCAGCCTGTCGGGTAGGCTCGTACATGCTCGGCGCGTGATTCCACATGGCCGTGGCCAGTTGCAGTGGCGTGGCCACGGCCTGAGATGTGCGCAGATCGGGCCCGATGGACGGGTTCTCGTGCAAGGCGTGGCAGCGGGCACACCCCTTGGATTCGAACAGCTGCATCCCGGCTTGACGTCACCCCCCGTCTCCCCGAAACGCAGGAAATACAGGGGGGCGATGACATCCGCCAACTCGGTGTCCTCAAGCTCCGGAAAGGGAACGCCGCGCCGCCGCATCGTCTCGGACATGTTTGCCGAGTGGTTCCAGAGCTCTCCCGCGATTTCGGAAGCTCGCAGGTGCTGGATCGCCGTCCGCAGATCGGGACCGAATGCCGTGCCGCGGCCGGAGGCCCCGTGGCACTCGGTGCATTTCTCGGTGACGACCAGGCGCTCGCCCCGGGTGGGATCCGGCGGTACCAGCAGCACCACCTCGCGCCCTCGAACGTGTGCGGCCTGGCGCACCGCCGGCGTACTCACCCATCAGCCGACCCATCTTCCCCCGCGCCTCGATCGCCGGCAGACCCGTGAACTCGACCAGTTCGGTAGCTGACAGCACGCCCCCGCCTCGCCCGGATCAGCTCGATCTTCTCGCGGTCCCGCGCCGCCTCGTCACGACCGGCCGGTCCGGCCGAAAACGAACGCGAACACCTTCTTGTAGAACGGTACCTCGACCTGCCGGGAACCTTGCCCATCGATGGTCGTAGTAGGACCGGCCCTACCGCCAGTCACTGGTCCAGAAGATGTACCACAACCATAAGGTAGGCAGCCGCATGCGCGGACCGCGACGCGAGCAGCCACCACCGCGGTCACCCGACATTGCCGCCACCAGCGCCGCCACGACCAGCGCATTGATCCGGCTGTTTCTGGTGCTCGTGCTGTTCGTGATGGGCGGCCCGGCAAGCGCATACGCGCGGCAGGCACCCGGCGACACCGTGCCATCTGTCGTCGCGGTCACGATCGGCGCAGGCGGTGGCGGCCCGGATGCGGGGAGGCTCTTTCTTGCCGGCCTCGAGGTCGAGCGCTCCGGGAACGCGATATTCCCGTCCGGCGATGTGTTCGTCGGCGCGCGCCGCTACTTCCTGGACATCGCGCTGAACATCGATCCCGGTCATGGCGACCCGGGGCGCGCAATCCTCGGTCTCGGCCCGATCTTCATGCACGGTCCTGACCGAACGCGGGTCGCGGGCATGGCGAAGCTGGGCGTGGACCTCCGCCTGTCCTCGCAACTCGGCCTGCGAGCGGACTTCCGCGGCATCTTCAATGGCGGTGCCCCCGACGCCGGCCTGATCGGAGCCGCATTCGTCGTGCTCAGGATCGGGCCGTGGCCTGGGCCATGATCCGGTCGGGTGGTCGTCGGCAGCACGGTCAGGCCCGTCGGGCTGCTGACCACTCGTGACGTCCAGGTCGGCCAAGCGGATTGCCAGCCTGTCCGGGCGGATGACCTTGCTCGGCGCTGCCGTCAGCGGTTCGAAACCTGGTTCGACCGGTCAGCCAGCGACAGCAACCGGGACACGCTGACAATGCGGACTCTGGGAACATCGTCGAGTGTCCGGAACATCAACCTGTCGCCGAGCCCACCCGGCAGATGTACCGGGTCCTCGGTTGATGCCATGCGACGAGACCGCGTTCTATCCCGGATGTACAACTCGTTCAATACCGGTCATCGATGCGCGTGGGCATTACGCTCAACACCCACACGATCCGGCCGTCCGTGACGGCAAGGCCACCGAATATCCTGTCACCTGAACGGATTCTCATGTTGGCACGCGGGACAGCATTCATTTCCGGGACCGGAACTACAACAGGTGGCGCAGTCCGTGCAGAGCAGTCGAGCAGTACATGACTGCGTGGAACGCTGTATTCGTCCTGGATCGTGATGTTCCGGCCATCCGAAGAAATCACGCTCTTGCCGAAACCCCGGCTGGCCCGCGAAGCCGTGTCACGAAGCAGCACGGTCGGCCGATCCACGAGAAGCGAGTCGTCCGTCGTCTCACAGGCAATGAGCCATGGTCGTCTCTCTTCGGCTGACTGGAGGACCGGACCATGGACCACCAGGTCGTCGCCGCAGCCGCGCGCAATGACGATGACGCCCTGACCGACATTCACTTCGGAAAGATAGTCACCATCGGGGTCGAGCATCTCGAGCCGACTGCCGTCGCCGACAACGAGTCGGCCAGTCCGCAGGAGGCAAGGGTCTGCGGAAGACTGATTTCACCCGGACCACCGCCCTTCGGGAGGAACCGTTTCAGAAGCGATCCGCGGGCATCGTAGTGCCGGATAAACGGTTCAGCGCCATCCAGAACGTAGGTGCCCCCTTCCGGTGACAGTCGCCCTTCGTTGACATCAGCAAACCAGTCGGTCGAATCGGTCGCCGAGCCCAACCACAGCTCGGTCGCATCATCGAGAGTAATCCCCTGGCGCACATCAGTTGATTCAGTGCCGCACGCGAAGACACGCACGATGACGATGCTCGGCAGAACGAACTTCTCACGTGCAGGCATCATGACTCGACCGCGTCGAAAGGGACACGACCTTTCTCTGGAGCTGGCATACCGTTACACAAGGGACTAGCCGGGCGCATCTTCCTTCCCTCAAATCAGCGGTACATCCCTGGCCCGCATCGTGGTGCGACTGGATCCGATCCGGCTCGTTGCCGAAGTGACGGAGGCGACGGTGAAACAGCGCAGTCGATCCACCGCGCTGTTCAGGTCCTGACGCTGAGGAACGCCCGATCGTCGAAGGACACGTCGCCGGGGCGGGTGCACTTCGTCGAACGATAGTGTCGTATGCAGAGCGGGTCGCGCTCCAGAACGCGTTCGAGTTCCGCCTCCGATTCGGCGAGCGTCGCACGCAGGAAGGGGTATCCGTCGGTGGCCAGGACGACCGACGTCACATGATCCGGTACCGGAAAGATCCTCATGCCTTCTCCAGGCACGGGGAAGCCATCGATGACAGGATACCAGAGGGGACCTGCCGACAGGTTGTTCTGCAGGATCGCCTGACTCTGGAGAAGGGGACGGATGAACTCCCGGCCGGGATCCGTCTCGCGCAGATCCCGGATCGTGGCTCCGTCGGCGAGCGCGATTTCGAGGAATGCGGCTCTGGCTCCGGCGAGAAGCACGTCGATCGCTTTGCCGGTCTCGATCGTGTGCTTGCCGACCAGCGCTTGACAGTCACCGACGAGCCACACTTCACGCGCGTGTCGACTGAAGACCGCGATCGAAGCGGTGAGGCGCTCCCCGGGCGTTTCCCGTGCCACGTCTTCAACGCCGAACCGGCGATATGCATCGAGAGTTGCAGCGGTCAACCGGTCGACTGCCTCGCGCGCGTCGGCTTTCGCCGGAACGCGGTCGAGCGTTGCCGCCAGGACGCGGGCCGCATATCGGCCGCGCGTCTCGCCATCCCACAACGCGTCGGTCTTCCGAGTGGCCCCGTCGATCACCGCCGCGAAGTCGCGGCCCATGTAGACGAGATCCTCGCAGTCCTCCGGACGCCCCGTCTTCGAGACCAGCGCTCGCTCAAGGATTTCCACCGGCCCGGACATCAGCGGTCCCGCCGCCAGTAATGTTTCCTCTTGATCTTCACGCTGATCGGATATCCGTCGCGGACGGAGCATTCGACGAGGATCGAGAGATTGAGCTCGTCCGTCACGTCCGGATCCTCGTCAATGAGGTTCTCGATGAAAAACTTCGCCGCAGCCATCGTTCCGTGGGTGTGGCTACCCGCGAGCAGGACGGCGGTGCGGTCCGCGTTCGTGAACGGGTTCCGCGCCCTGACAATGAGACCGTAGTCCGAGTGGACCATGTCGTTGCTGGTCTCACCATGGAATTCTTCGGCGTCTTCGCCGGTCCATTCATCGTTGCTGCGCTTGCGCCACAACAGGGTGCTTCCTCGCTGGTCCGCAGGCTGGACGTCCGCCAGTTCTGCGAGGAACTCGCCGGAGACCCGGTTGTTCTTGGGTCCGCCCAGGATGATCAGGTCCTGTTCGCGCCGGTCCTGTAGCGGTTCGGTGGACAGATAGATGTTCCGGATCTCCAGATCATGGTACGCGCGGCTCAACGAGCAGATCGCATAGGCGAGACCGCGGACCTGTCCGATGCCCGTCGCCGGCCGGTTGTACTCACCGGTCGCGGCCGAACTGGAGGCCGAAACCACGAACACGACGCGCGCTGGATTGCGAAGTTGCCAGAGATTCCGCGTCGCGCCCTGACCCTCCGATGTCGACGCGATCTGTTCACCCGGAGGCGCCGCTTCGCGAACCGTCGGGCCGACGGCCGGCGATCCGGGTGTCGCGAAGGCGCGACCCTTGTTCGCCCATTGACTCCGATCACCTGGTGCCCGCAGTTCGATTCCGCAAATGGCCAACCAGAGACGTTCATCTTCATTGACGTCCGGATTGATCGCGATGCTCTCCGTCAGGTAGGGCCCCAGCACGCCGTTGTCCCACGGCACATGCAGAACGGGAATGACCCGCCCGCCGCGGGATTCCGCTTCCGCGAATAGCTTCAGTTCCCACCGTGTCCAACTCTTGCCGAGCCAATGCTCGGTGATCCAGACGAGGACGCTACGCGATGCCGCGATACCCTGCTGGATCGCTTCCCTGGGCTCGAAGCCCGGCGGCATTCGCTCCTCGTCGAGCCACACCCGCTGCCCGGCGGCGTCGAGACGTCGGGCGAACGCTCGAACCGCTTCATTGTCCTCGCTTGCGTGGCTCAGAAAGACGTCGAACGCAGGTGACGGCTTCCCTTCGTTCATGATCGGCCCCATGGTGACGCGGATCGAGTGATGGCGAACACGTCGTGCACGGAGAATCCCGGCGGCAGTTCCATCTTCGTTTCGACCTCGAACAGGAGCCGGGATGCGCAGCCTACCGTGCCGCCGTTGCTGCGTCAACGCTACACAGCCGCCAGGCCGCCGCTGGACGAACCGCGCTGGCGAGGATCCGCACGCCAATCACAAGAGACCCGGCGTACTGAAGCGGCGGGGCGGGCGTCACAATCGGGGAATGTGCCGATGGCGTGCGCGGCGAAAGGCGACGCCCGGGCGTCGCCCGATCGCGCCTCGGCTGGAGGAGCGGGCGTGCCCGGCGTGCCCGTTGCACGGCCACACCGGTGTGGGCGTGGCCTCATCCCGATTCGCTCAGACAGTCGGCAAGGCGGAGTCGTCTGTGCGTGCGAGTGGTGCCGACAACGGCTGCACGCGGCGGTGGTCATCGCGGCGTGCGCAGGGTTTGCCGCGGAGAGCGCGGTCAACGTGTCACGGCACGTCCACCGACCTGTGCGTGCGCAGGACTTGCCGCGAATAGTGCGGTCAACCTGGCACAGGTAGCCTCGACGCGCCGCCCGTGCAGCGTTTGCCGCGAATGCGCGGCCGCCGATGGAGGCATCGGCGCGGCCGGCACCCGTTTGGCTCGGGCACGACGGACGACGAGCATCCCCCGAGAGCCCGGGAGCCCGAGAGGGCTTTGACATCAGATGCGCAGCGGGACTGGCGGCCGTTGCCGTGGCGAGGTATGGAGGCGCCCCGGCACGGAGATCGTCTTCACCCGGCCGGAACCGCGTGCTGAGATCCGTTCCCTTGAACGGCGAACAGTGCGGCCAGACGACCCGGAGCACACCGAGCCCGAGGTTGTTGTTGCGTGTCAACCCGTCCGCCACCCAGCGGGACAGGGCGGCACAGCGGCCATCGTGGGGCGCGGACAGCCGGTCCACGTGACCGATCCAGGGCGCGGGGCTGGCACCGAGCATCGTCGTCGCCTCAGCCTGGCGGCCCATGCGTATGTCCTGCCCGAGCCGGCAGACCGCGGAATTGCGTACCGGCACCCGGTCGAAGGCTGCGCGTCCGATGATCGCGCGGCTGGAGAGGCTGTCACGTGACGTACTTCGAACATGCGCCGGAGTCCTCAGGACGAGACCCCGATGAATCACAGTTACGGCCCGCGACCGTCACGGTGCGCGCTCATTGATGGGCCCGGTGACGCTGTGCTGTTGCCGTACCGCTTCGAATCCGGCCGACGGGGGTTGAATCGAGGTGCGTGTGAGGTGCGCAGGCGGAGCGGCAAGGCTCCAGCGTCCGGATTACTACCCGCTTGTCGGGTAGGGAGGCTCCCGACAGTTGCGCCGAGCAATGCCTGACGGTGGCAGTCCGGCAGCGACCTCAATATGGATGAACGGATGCCGGCCGGGACTCGGGGCGACGCCGGCGGATCGTCGGTGTCGTCCGGGACCGGCGAGCATGCGTCCTCGATCCTGAAACGGCAGGTCCATGGCAGACTCACGAACTCTGCCACTCGTGCTGCCGGTCCTGGCCGCGTTGGGCATGCACGGCTGCGGCGATCCCGTTGCGTCCGGCGGGGATGTCCAGTGGGTCGCCGCGATCGAATGGCTGCAAGCGCCGACGGAAGGAGTGACCGGAGAGAACCTGACGATCCGGTTCCGGCTCGTTGACGCGTCGGGCGGAGGCCTGGCAGATCGGACACCCGTCGCCGAAGTCGTTCTGGGCGGTGGCACTGTGGACCCCGCGCGACCGACGACCGGACCCGAAGGTCAGGCGACCTTCACCTGGACGCTCGGCTCGACGCCGGGCCCGCAGCGGCTGCACCTCGTCGCGGACACCGTGTCTGCCGACCTGGAGTTGATCGCGGTCCTGCCGCCACCGAAGATCTCGTTACTGAAACTCACGATGCCGGCGACGGCGACCGGGCGACTCGGTTCCGTTGTGCCTGTGAACGTCATGGCGGAGGACCAGTACGGCGCTGCCTTCGATCTGCCGGCGGACACACGCATCGAAGTCGTGAGCACCTCACCGTTCTTCCCGGGAAGTGAGGTCGTAAGGGCGACGGGCCAGGCGCCGGATCTCGGCCTGGAACTCGTGTGGCCCGGCCGTGCGACCATTCGCGCGGCGGCACTGACAATCAGGTCGGCACCGATCGGTATCGAGGTGGCGCCCGCCGAGCCGGTCGTCGGACAGCTGGCCCCATCCCGTGTTGCACCGGGTGACACGGGCACACTCTCCGGCTACCGTCTCGACCTGCTGGACCCGGCCGCGCTCCAGGCGGACGGGCGACAACTCGATGTCGTGAGTCAGGACGCCGCGACGCTCCGATTCCGTGTTCCTGACCTCGGGGTTTCAGCGATCGGCTGCGATCCGGCGTCATCCATCCCGTTGACGCTCGATGGGGTTCGTGTGTTCGGCAAGACGCCTGTGCTTCGCTACGGCACGGGCCAGCCCGTAGAACTCGCCGTCGGCGAGTACGTCATGCTTGGAACCGCGGGCTCCGGCTGCCTCGAGTTCCCCGACGACATCGGCACAGAATCGAAGTACACGCTCGTCTTCATGGACGGCAGACCGATCCGGGAGTCCGAAACCGGGCCCGAAGGCGCGAGCACGAACTGGACTTTCGCGTATCTGAGACTGATGGTGACGGATCGGACTGTGGACGCACCGTCGGTCACGACGATCGATGCGCGAACACCGCGTCCCGCCGTCGGCGGGGAGATTGCCAATGTTCTGCAGCCACGGGACACAATAATGGCACCGCCGCGGTTGTCCGCGGCGATCAATGCGGCCGTCGCCGGTGGTCGGGCTGACGTCACCGCGGACCTGCCGCCCACCGACTATCTCGGTTACTTCGCGCGGCCGCTCGAGCTCGGCGAGACCGTCTCGGTCGATGCCGATTCCGCCTTCACGTACGAAGCCGCCAGAGTCTTGAAGCGGTACGGCGCGTCGGGCGAGGTCGTGCTGTTGGGTCTCGAAGCGGAAGGGGCGACCGCAGACCGGGTCGGGACATCCTTCCGCGTCGATGCAGCAATGCAGGCTCTCGCCGAACAGCTTCCATTCCTGTCGCGAGCCCTCTCCGACAACTTTCCGGACCACTACCAAACAGGTCAGGTGATATTTCTGATACGGGCCTACCGCGGCGGTTTCCCGGGTGTGGCGATCGCCTCTACGGGGGAACGGCCGGGCGGCACGCCGTACGGTTACATCCTCTTCCAGATGACACAGACCGCGGACTGGGCAACAGGTGGACCGGAGTACAACCTCTACGCTCTGGCCCACGAGACCGCGCACCTCGCCCAGATCTCGCGTGACCAGGACCTGTGTGACCTCGATCCGGAAACGTCGTGCCCGTTCTGGGGCACTGCCGGAACGTGGGCCGTAGAGGGCGGCGCGGATTTCCTCGCAAATGAATCGGTGCGGCGCGCGGCCGGCCTCAGCTTCCAGGGCAACACGTTTCCGGCGGCTCGCATCCACGCTGGCGCGGGCGGAGCGTGGCGTGTGGCCGGCCCGCCCGCCTACCCGTTCGGACGTGGGTACGGATATGCCGAGTGGTTCATGCGCGATCTGCTCCAGAGGGTTGTGAGCACCGGCATGAATTACGACGATGCCGTGGCGCTGGTCGGCCGCGCCACATATGAGCCGTGGTACGGGTGGGTGTCGTTCCTCTACTGGGACCCGGTCGAGCGAATGGTCAGGACTTCGCCGCCCCACCAGCCGGTTCCTGGTCTCGTCGCTCGCATACGGCAAGCACTGGGCCCGACCTGGGATCCGATCCCTGCGTTCCTGGTCGGCGCCGCCAGTCAGGCCGTCGATGATCTCACGTCGAATCCCGAACTTCAGAACGTGACCCACGGGTTGGCCTGGGAGCTGTTCGATGGACCGTTCGCCGAGATCACGCTCGGCACCGGCCAATCCGTCGACCACACGACCAACGCATGGTCGTTCGGGTGGGCCCACATCACGGCACCCACCGGAGGCGGCGAGCTGTCCTTCGGCTCGCCCGCCCCCGACATATACTGGATGCTCATCCGGACCCACTGATAGAGACGACCGCGACGTGGTCGGAGTTCCTGGGTTCGCTTCAGGAGTCGACGCGGGAGCCGTAGTTGCTAGCCCACCAGCCCGGGATGGCAATGCACTGGTCACTGCGATTGCTGGCGGCCACGGCGATCGACTCTGTCACGTGCGCCGGCGTGTAGTCACAGGCGTCCTTGCCGTCGTTGCCTGCCGCAACCACTACGGTCACTCCTTTGCTGCGGGCATCCTTCGCGGCATCATCCACCGTCTGCCCGCAACCGAAGAAGCCGCACTCGCGTCCTGCGCTGTGGCCGGCGACTGCTGGCCGTGGACTGTGGTCGCCGATGAACTCGAAAGCGAAGGACGAGGCGCCAGTGCTCGAGTTTCCGTCGCAATCGGCGTCCGGCGCCTTCGCCAGCGTCTGCCGACCCGATCAGGCGCATGCGATAGAGCCCCGCAACCGGTTTACCGGTCCCGCCGACATCGATTCGAACCGTGACGAATGCTGAATCAGAAACGAACGCCGTAACGAGGCCGTCGACGTCCAGCGTGCCGCTGTAGCGGCGGTCCGCATCCGAAACACGCGCTGACCGGCGCCGTGCGTCGTCAGCTCCGGCGCACCCCCGGCACAGCACGAGGAATGCGAGACCACGGCGTCGCGGTGCGTGCATGATCCGTCCGGTCGCGAGGACAAGGAGTTCGACGATCGGTATTCTGGATGTTTCGGTCACTCCCCATAACCGCGATGTCTGCCGCGGTCGATCCGTTGCAGGACCCCCGGCGCTTCAGTGTGCTGTCAGTGCACGCGCCCGCGCCTTGACAGACCAGCCTCTTCGAGGACTCGCTCGACGAAGCCCGTCTTGCCCTCGATGTAGGCGGGACGGTCGCGAGGGTGGCGCCTCGCCAGGTCCAGCTTGAGTGCCGCATACTCTCGAGCCCTGCCCGCGTCCGCGCGCAATGCGTCACGAAAGGCCAGCGTTGCCCGATGGTGCCAGGAGGAAGGCTCGGCAAGGGAGAGATGATGGGTTCTCACCGCGCCGCGGTGTCGCCTGAAGAAATGCCGATCGGCGATGTCCTCATCCGGGCGGAACTCGTACCCGAGGGCCTCAAGGCGCGGGACCAGGTCCGGTCCACGGTCGAAGTCGGCAATCGAGACCAGCACATCCAGGATTGGCTTCGCGCACAGTCCGGGCACGGCAGTGCTCCCGACGTGATGGATCGCGCGGGCCGCGGGACCGAGCGCCTGCCCGAGTTCGCGCGCTGCATCGGCGAACAGGACGGCCCACCGCGGATCATGGAGGACGACCCGAACGGTGCCACGCTCCAGGCCAACTGCATCTGATTCAGGATTCACGGCTTTCGTCACTCGTGTCCCGTCTCGGATTTCTGTTCATCCCGGTCGTTCAAGCATACCAGCCACAGGTCGAATTGAATCGGGGGCTCTTGCCAGTGTCGCGCGGGCGTGCCGGTGGCGTGATCGTCAGCTCACGGTTCCCCGAACCGCCCAGGCCCGAGCGGTGAGCATGAGCGTTCCGTCAGGCCCTCGTCGCAACCTCTCCTGGAGTTTCCGCGCCAGGATCGTACGGCGGTCGGCGTCAAGCGATGCAACGTATGACGGCGCCGGACCGGTTCCGCCGAGGAGGGGCCGCCAGTAGTCATCGAAATCGGCGAACGGGGTCGGAATCTCGATCGGCTCGCATTGTACGTCATCAAGGCCGCCAGCGCGGAACAGTGTGATTAGTGCGTCGCGACGACAGAGCGGGAATCGCCGGCCTTCGTCGAGTTGCCGCGCCGCCGGATCCAGCGCCGCGGCCGCATTCCAGAAGAAGCGCAGGAACTGCATCCCGTCACTGTAGTCCCACACGCACGCGGACACAGTAGCGAGAGAAGTGGCGACGGACCGCATTTCGTGAACGGCCGCTTCGGGATCCGGGAAGAAATTCAGGGCGAGCAGGGAGGCAACGCAGCCGTACCCATCGGGTCGGCGGGGGAGGCTTTCGACGCCGGCCAGGACGAAGGACAGCCGGGGATCGCGGTCGTGTTCCCGAGCGAATTCGACGAGGGGGCCGGCCGGATCGCAGCCTGTGACGGATGCCGGGTCGGCGTGGTCACAGATCGCACGGGCAAGCGATCCAGTGCCGCACCCGACATCGAGCCAGTCAATGCCGGGAGGGATTCGCAACCAGGACACGAATCGGGGCGCGAGGCGGCGGCTCCAGCGTCCCATGAAGTCCTCGTAGGTCGACCCGGCCGCCCACTGATCCCGGACGTCTGCCATCCCTCTCGTTCGCCTCTTCTCGTTGCCTGATCCCGTTCGACCGAGCCGCGCGAGAAAGATGCCGGATCGACGTCGAGAGCCGCAACGGCAATGGGCGATGGAGGCCGGCATCGGCCGGCGTCGTCCAGGCTACTCGTTGAGCAGACACTGGCGGAAGACGTCGCGGTAGGTGCGGCTCAGCGGGACACGGGCGGACGTTGTCGGCAATTGGCGGCGGGCGCCATTGCACTGCCCCGCTACAACATGACGCTCATGACGACCCTCGCCGGCATCGCACTCGTGCTCGCGCTCGCCGTCGTTTCGCTTGCCGCCGTCTACCTGCCTGTACGTCGCGCAGCCGCCGTGCAACCAATCGAAGCGCTCCGTGTAGAGTAGCACCGCTTTCGCTGTTGCAGGCCCGGGCCGAAACGTGCATTTTTTTTTCGGGACGGGGCCTCGACGGCAGGCCCGGCTGAATCGCACGATCGGAGGCATGCCGATGAAACTGTTCGCTCTGCTCCTGACGCTCGCAGTCTTTCCGTCCGCCGCCCGCGCCCAGCAGGCCGACCACGCCCGGGCCGATCTTCCGAGCATACGGGCACTGGGCGATTCGGTCGCCGGTTCCGGCTCCGTGCTCGTCCGCACCCGACGGCTGGTCTACTGGATCAACGACCGCTTCGACTGGTCGGCCACCGACTACCAGCGTCGAACGGTGAGCGAGATCATCGCGCGGCGTGCGGGAAACTGCGCTGAACTGGCATCGGTGCTACACGTGTTCCTCGACAGCCTCGGAATTCGCACCCGCTGGATACACGAGATCAACATGCAGCCGCAGCCGACACCGGCGCGGCAACAGAGCGCCGCCGCGATGGTCGCCGAGAGCGGCGACAGGTACTCCGTGTTCGGCCTCCAGCACAACGACCACGTCTGGCTCGAAGTGTGGGACGACTCCACGCGCGCGTGGTTCCCCGCCGACCCCGCGTACGGCGTCGCCGGGCTCGCGGACTGGTCGGCCGTGCGTCTCGCGATGGAGCATCGCCCGAAGCCACGGGTGAAGGCGGTCGAGCCGATCGCCGCCGACATGCTCGTTCCATTCGTGGTCGTCGCCGGCGACCAGAAGACCGGCCCCTACGATCACGACCGCACGAACTTCTATCTCGTCAACGGGTTCGAGCGCCTGTACGGCGACGGGTTGCAGAGCCTTCCATCGTGGCCGGCATGGGTTGAGGAAGTCCAGGCTCTGGCGCCGCACGCCTGGGCCGCCCTCGACGGCCGGGAGAACCTGCACACCCACACCGACGAGATCGCCACGCTCAAGGCCATCTACGACCGGCTCTCTGGCGAGGCTGCCGAGCATCACCTGACTTGGCAGCACTGAGGCGCTGACCTCGCTCGGTCCGGCCCCGGCCGGAACGCGGGCCGACGGCTCGAGTTCGATCGTGAACGCAGAGCCCGGATCCGGCGCTCGGTGATCGGCCGTGAGCGGAATGCGGGGCGGACCGATCGAGTGCGCAGTCTGCTGCCGGGATGGCGTTGCCACCGGGCCTGGCCAGGCGACTTCTCGATCTCACGTTACCGGCGGACGAGCGCGGCTCGATCCCGGCGGCCCGATGACGCTCCTCCCCCGATGCGTCATCTCCTCCTCACTTCACCCGGCCTCCACGCTGAAGATCGTCGCCGACGCGGGTAACCGAACGGTATGGCCGAATGGATGGCGCTCGATCGTGACACGGAGATCAGGGCCGATGGCGTTCAGTACCTCGGCGTCGTCGTCCAACGCCAGGATGACCGGCCGGATCATTGCTCTTCCGGACCGTCGGACCCGGATGCCGGGGACTCCGACACCGGCAGCGTCACGCGGAATTCCGTCCGACCGGGGCGCGAATCGAAGTCGATGTCGCCGCCGTGCCTCCGAAGGTGTGCACGCGCGACGTCGAGGCCGAGGCCGGTGCCCTTGCCCGGACCCTTCGTTGTGAAGAAGGGATCGAAGATCCGGTCCTGATGTTCGGGAGGGATGCCGGGACCATCATCGATGATGCGCACGACCAGCGAGTCGCCCTCCGGCTTCGCCGTGACGGACACCTGACCGCCCGGGTCGACCGCGTCCAGCGCATTGTCGACCACGTTCATCCACACCTGCTCGAGTTCGCCACCGACGGCGGCGACGCGCGGCAGGTCGGGCGCGACGTCGAGCCTCAGGCTCAACGACTTGTCTCTCGCCTTGTGACCCAGGACCATCAACGTGTCACGCAGGCCCTGCTCGATGTCGATCGCCTCGACCGCCGGCGCGCGATCCATGTGCGTCAGCCGTTTCATGGCGCTGACGAGGTCCGAGATCCTCGACCCCGCGCGCTCGCTCTCGGACGCCAGTGTACGCACCGCGCAACCGGCCGCGACCCACTCGAGCGCGGCGTCCAGCGCCTCACCCTCGATCCGGCCCGCAAGCTCATCGAGCACATCCAGCGTGACCGACGTCTCCGCGAGCGCGTCCGCGACCGATCTATCCGCGCCGTTCGCTTCCAGCCAGTCGGTGATCTCGTCCTCGCGGTCCGCACGCTCGAGCGGCGAAAGCGACACGGCCGTGGGATGCTCCATGCACGCTTCGCGCACCCTGTCGACTGCGTCCAGCTGGGCCTGCGTGAGCCCTACACGCGCCAGGGCGCCGGCCGCACGATCCGCCTCACCCATCCGGGCCTGGAGCAGGCGCGCGCTCCGGGCCACCGCCGACGCCGGGTTGTTCAGCTCGTGCGCCAGACCCGCCGAGAGTTTGCCGAGCGAAATCATTTTCTCATCCTGGAGTTCGCTCGTGTTGAACACGCGGGCCCGGTCGACCATCGTGTGCACACAGATCTCGGTGATGGTCGGACATTCCCGGATGAGATCGGGAAAGTGGCCCGAATCGAGCGAGAGCGTCTCCATTGCAGTCTCGGCAATCGTGCCCCCGCGCGAGACCTTCATCCGCGAGAACGGCAGCATACCGGTCACATCGCCAGCCTGCCATTCCATGACCTTGCGATGGCCGGCGCCCCGGTCTCTGTAAACGGCCATTCGCCCGGTCAGTACTATCTCGAGGCCGAACCCGGCCTCGTCCAGATCCTGACCTTTGCGGGCGACATATTCGCCCGCATCGAACCGGCGCAGCACGGCGCGGCTGGCCAGCCACGCCAGCTCCGCCTCCGGCACTCGCGCCAGCATGCGATGCCGACGCAGGCGCTCGATGATGTCAGGGGAAGGATTCTCGGCGTTCATGCCGCCTGATTCTAGGAATGCCCCCGACCGAGGGCAACCGATCGGGTGCAGCCGGCGAGCCCGGAATCGCAACGTGCCAGTGCGATCGGCGAGAGTTTCCTGCCGGCTTGACGGTGCGCTGCGGTTGGTCAGTTGCGACAGGACCGGATCGGTGGGAACGCTACTCGGCACGACGACATTCGCACTCCGGTTCGGACCGTCTGACGACGGCGTGCCCCCGGACCACGCAGGCCCGGGGGCACGGCGCAGATGAAGATCGGCAGACGATCAGCTTCCGCCGATCGTCACGCCAACCATGATCGGAATGAACTTCGTGTCGGCTCTCGCGACGTATCGGGCTTCCGCCCAGAGCGAAGCGCTGCCTATTGGAATCACGTAGCCCGCGCCACCGCCCCAGGCGAACTTGGTCTCCGACTCGCTGTCGAATCCACTGTCACCGGGCGAATAGTGGTGCACGAGCAGGCCCGCGGCACCATAAATATAGGGTGATGGGGCCGCCTGCATGAACTGGTAGCCTACGTTGCCGAAGGCGCCATACAGATTCGTCTTGTCCCCGGTATCGTCGTCGTGCTTGTTACTGCCGTACATTGCGTCAGCACCGAACCACAGCCTGCCGTCGGTTCCAACCGGCATGCCTGCACCACCGTCCACCATCCAGCCCGTCTTGGCATAGTCCCCGTACTCGCCTGTCGGCAACGTGGCGCCGGCCCCGAGGAAATAGAACGGGCGATTCTGGGCTGCCGCCGGCGTTGCGACGGACACGGCGGCAAGCACGAACGCGATCGCTGCTGCGACATACCGTGACATGGGCATTCTCCTGAACGTGCGGGTTCGACCGGCGTGGCAGCTCCATTGCCGCCTGCGTCAGCGTACCTACGCTGTGGGCGCCGCCACAGAAGGTCAAGGCAAATCTCGTAGCCGGAAGGCTGGCGCAGGCTCGCGCGACAGATCACGACCCAGTGAGCGGCGCGCCCTCGCTATTCAGTCCGGAGCGTCGCCATCGGATTCGCCTGCCCCGCCCGCCGGGCCGGGGCCCAACTCGAGAGCAGCGCCACTCCCATGAGCACGGCCACGCTCACAGCGAACACGCCTGCGCCACGCGGCTCGATCCCGGCGACGATACTGTCCATGGCGCGACCGGCCATCCACGCGCCCACACCACCCAGCGCGATCCCCCCCAGCGCGAGGACGAAGCCCCGACGCAGCACGGACCCCTCGATACTGGCCCGGGTCTCCCCCAGCGCAACGCGGATCGCGAACTCACGGTTGCGCAGGCGGACGTTGTAGAGGAGCGTGCCCGCGAGCCCACCGGCCATCAACGCCAGAGCGACGGCCCCGAATACGCTGAATAGCGCCGACAGGAAGCGCTCGCTCGCTCGGGCGCCTGCGGCCCAGTCTCCCATCGAGCGGACAGTCGGAACCGCAAGCTCGGGCTCAACCCGCCAGACTGCCCGGGCCAAGGCCAACGGAAGACCCGTCTGCTCGCGGTCGACGCGCACTGCCATCGTGAGATTGCCCGGGGCGAAGTCGAGCGTGGTCATGGGGATGTAAGCCGCGAATCCGTACTCCTGATTGGGACCGTAGTGCCGGTTGTCCGCGACGACTCCCACGATTGTGTAGGTTCCGGACCCCGCCGTCATCACCTGGCCGATGGCCGCCTGCGCGGACCCGAATGCGCTACGGGCCAGGTGATCCGAGAGGATGACCGGCTCGATCCCCGCTGCCGCCTCAGTCCGTGTCCATGCGCGTCCTGCCAGCATGCGCAGCCCGAAAAGCTCGAAATAGCCCGCGTCCACAGGGTGCATGTCGGTGGTGCGCCCCTCACTGTCGCCACGGAAGTCCGGGCGCGTGCGCCAGCAGCAATGGTTGCCGCCGGTGTACTGGAGGGGGACCGTCAGACCGAAGCTCGCTGCCCGGACCCCGGGCACCGTCTCGAGTGACGCCCGGATCGCCTCCGCTCGACGTGCGAACTCTGCCGGCTGCTCGATGCCGTCGGTCGTGAGGGGCAGCGTCCAGATGTTCTCGGTCCGGAAACCCAGATCCACTCCATGCAGCTCCGCGAACCCCTGGATGAGCCACCCGGCCTGTGCCGCGAGCACGAGCGAGAGCGCGATCTCGGCGACCACGAGCACATGGCGAGCCGAGTGGGCACGCCGGGTGGATGTGCTCCCACGAGCGGCCATCCGGAGCGGATTCTCGCGTGTGGTCAGCGTGAGGCGAAGAACCGGCAGCAGCCCGAATGCGAGCGCAGTGAGGGTGCCCACCGCCACCGCAAACGCGAGCACGCGCGTGTCCACCGCCAATGACTCCATGCGGGGGAGAGAGCCCGGCGCCAAGGCGCGGAACGCGCGCAGCGCCACCACCGTCAGTGCCGCCCCAAGCGTAGCTCCCGCGAGTCCCACGAACACGCTCTCAGTGGCAAGTTGCTGGGCGATTCTGGCGGCGCCAGCGCCCAGCGCCCGCCGCACCGACATCTCCCGCGCTCGCTCGATCCCCCGGGCCACGAACAGCAACGCCACGTTCACGCAGGCCACGAGCAGGAGCACCGTGACAGCGGCGAGCATCAGCAGGAGCCCGGGACGGGCATCGCCCGCGGTCGCCTCCTGGAGCGGGACCAGCCGCAATGCCGCCGGCGCGCCGTCCGGGCCCGTGAACCGGTCGGGCAGCAACGCGGCTCGCTGAGCGGCGACAGCGTCCGCCTCGGACTGGGCCTGCGCAAGGCTGACTCCCTCTTTCAGCCGTACCGCCAGCGAGAAGATGTGGTAGTTCTCGTCATTGAACTCCTCCTCCGACCAGTTCACGGGCCGCCAGAGGTCCGCCTCGCCTTCCAGCGCCTCGGGCGCCACGAACGAGGGATCCAGCACACCCACCACCACGCGTGGCCTGTGGTCGATCCGCACCGTCCGCCCGAGCACGGAGGAGTCCGCGCCGAATACGCGCCGCCATGCAGCGTGCGAGACGAGCACCGCCTCGTCGAACTCGAAGTCGGCCGGCACCAGCAGCCGCCCCAGCGCTGGTCGAGCGCCGAACATCGCGAAGAAGCCCTGCGTGACACGGGCCTCCCGGAGCCGCACCGGCTGCTCCCACCCCGTGAGATTCACCTCCTCCGTCGTGACCGCCGCGGCCGATTCTGCCATGCCCATCGCGCTCAGCCGTTCGAACGTCGGACCGGAATGGGCACCGTTCCCGACCGTCACCAGCCGGTCCGCCGCCGGGTACGGCAGTGGCCGCAGCACCACGTGATCCACCACCGAGAAGATCGTCGTGACGGCGCCCACCCCAAGACCGAGCAGGAGCACGACGCTCCACGTGAACGACGGCGTGCGGGCCAGACTCCGAAGGGCGTGGCGCGCTACGCTTCCCCATCCCTGCATACGGTCCCCCTCGCGCCGCGGCAGGATGCGGCGCAGGCTCAGGTGGTCTATCCATTCCACGACGATCAACACCGGCAACCGGCCGAACGATGTCAGCAGCACACGGAACCGGCGCGCCGGTGAGCGCGCGTCGCGCCACAGCACCGCGAAGGTGTCGGCGATCTCGTCACGCTCTCTTTCGCTGATGGACGGGGGAAGTGCGCCGAGGGTGCGACGGAAAAGGCGGGGCGAGGTCACGCCCCTCCGCCCGGAAGCCCAGGTCGGACATGCGCCAGAAGAAACTCCAACCGCTCCACCTCCAACCGCAGAACGGCGCGCCCGCGCGGTGTCAGACAGTAACGCCGACGCCGGTCGTCCCCGACCTCCACCTCCACCGAGTCATCCGCAACGACCTCCACCCAGGTGTCCCGAAGCATCCGCCGAAGCACCCGGTAGAGGTTGCCGGGGTCAAGCAGCGGTCCGAAGTCCTCCTCCACCGACTTGATGATCCCGTAGCCGTGCCGCGCCTCCCCCGCGAGGGCGGAGAGGATGAGGAGATCGCGGGGCGGCAGCGGTCCGGGTACGGTCATGAGATCCAACGGTGTGGGTATCTGTCAAACGACGATAATTCGACGCGCTCGCAATGGCAAGTCGTTGCCGGAACACAAGTCGTTGCCGGGACGGAGCGCTGACCCGTGATTGCGGCCGCGGCCGCGTTGATTGCCATCGAATTCGGTCCCGCGGTACGTTCCGGACCTCGATCTCACGGTGTCGCGTGATTGATGTCCCGGGCAGGCTGCAACGGTGCTCGATTGATCGCGGCACGATGCTGAAGCGGCCATTCACGGGATTTGAAAGGGGTCACCCATGAGCCTCGATCGCCGTCAGCTCCTGCTCAAATCGCTGGCCGCGGGCGTGACCTGGAGCTGGACTGGCTGCGGCGGTCCGGAATCGGCCGGGTCGGACACAGTGCGGCATGATTCAGGTGCCATCCGGACTCCGGATGGTCAGGTCGACTGGCGAGCGGTGCGTGCGCTGTTCCCGCTCGCCACGGATCGGGTTCACCTTGCGAGCTTCCTGCTCGTTTCGCATCCGAAGCCGGTGGCAGAGGCGATCGCGCACTTCCGCGAGCGGCTCGATGCGGACCCGCTGTGGCTCGAGGACGCCGCGTTCGGCGAGTCGGAAGGGCGGCCGTTCACGGCCGTGAAGACCGCGCTGGCCGGGTACATGGGCGGGACGCCGGACGAGATCTGTGTCACGGGGAACACGACACAGGCGCTGGCCATTGCGTACCACGGGCTCCGCATCCGCTCGGATCAGGAGATCGTGACGACGGAGCACGATCACTACTCGCAGCACGAGTCGATCCGCTACGCGGCCACTCGATCCGGCTGCGGGGTCCGCCGTATCGCGCTGTACGACCGGAGCGCCGATGCAAGCGCCGCGGACATCGTCGAACGGGTCGCGCGAGCGATTCGACCGTCGACTCGGGCCGTCGGCATCACGTGGGTCCATTCCTCGACCGGAGTGAAGCTGCCCGTCGGCGCGATTGCCGAGACGGTGGCCCGCGCGAATCGGGGCCGCGCGTCTGCCGACCGCTGCCTGCTCATCGTCGATGGCGTGCACGGATTCGGCAACCAGGACGTGGATGTAGCCCGGCTGGGCTGCGATTTCTTCGCCACTGGAACGCACAAGTGGCTGTTCGCGCCGCGCGGCACGGGCTGTCTGTGGGGGCGGAGCGACGCATGGACCGAGTTGCAGCCGACCATTCCTACGTTCGACCCCGAGGCACCCGAGCCCTGGGACGCATGGATGGAGCGCTCCACGCTGCCGCCGACCCG
>Ga0055448_10000072_pt1 | contig 21540 bp, 22 predicted proteins | sample China_Galinas_PW_4_FD_57744 | JGI IMG/M metagenome (GOLD analysis project Ga0055448, IMG submission 57744) | Wetland microbial communities from San Francisco Bay, California, USA, that impact long-term carbon sequestration - China_Galinas_PWA_D2 | ecosystem: Environmental > Aquatic > Marine >... | reverse complement strand
TGTAGTTGATTTCTTCAGGAAAAATAAGATCAAAATTTCATTTTCTCCCTATTTTAATAAAGCAGCAGGTGATGCGATGGTTCAAAAATATTTTCAAGGAAGCGTTACCCGTGCACAACTTGCCAATCGCATCAATACTGATCTGAAGAAATTTTTTGAATCTGTACGCAGCACCTTTTTATATACTCCATATCCGCAACTTGAATTATTGTAAGTTTTACAATAAAACATTTTTTAATTAGGATTCGCTCAGGGCGAACGGGGTGTTTTATATCATTGTGTTGGAGCATTGCAGTTTTAAATTAATTAAGGCAGACAAGGAGACGATATGAGCTATAAAAGTATATTAATTATGGCCGTTGTATGTTGTATGGGTAATTTATTTGCAGAAGAAGTTCTTATTAAATTATATATTCCTACAGAAGAATCAATTATTCATGGTACACAGATTTGGATTAATACCGATAGATTAAAAGAAAAGGGATGGGAATCGTATGTATTGCGAGTAGCTCTCAAAGTAAAAGCGCTTGTTTCATCTACAACATGGAAAAAGAAAAATTGTAAGTTATTTGTATCGGGTGATTCTTGCACTGGTTTTGGATCTTTTGTCTTTGGATCTGATGATAGAGGTGATTATGTGGGGCGTAACTTGAAAAAATTAGAGACCCCTGATGAGGTTTGTGGAGCATTATTTATGCTTAATAAGAAGATAGTATGGAAAAATGCGCATAATCAATGGGCTGATCTTGGGTTGATTAAAGGAGAAGATGATGAACCTACCTTCGAAGAAGGAAGAGCTCCATCTGAATAGATAAATTGCTTTACAGATATAATGATTTTGATAACCTGTTGACACAATTTTAACCTATAACATAGGGGCTTTTATGAATAAGCTGCGATTTATCAGTGTGGGGATACCATTGATATTAACTTGTGTACTTGGTGCTATGGAAAAGGGTGTTAAAGATTATCTTAAAGATTATCCTGGCAGATTTCTTAAGGGTGGATTGTATACCCTGTTTATGAAGTCAGAAGAAGAATGCAAACGTTTTACAGTTTCAGCAAAAAATGATCGAGGCTATATTTTACAAGAGATGGTTCCCCTTGATATAAAGACGCTGAAAGAAGATGAAGAGAGAGGACTTTCACATCTATATAATCAAGCATCGCTTATATTGAGTATGAAGCTAAGCAGCGAAACATATAAAATATGCCATGCAGGGACAGATTCAGATCCTGACCCAGAAATAACAATCGCTGATATACTTGAAAACCCTACTAAGACAATATGGTTTGTAAAAAAATCGGGTCTTGTTTCTAAAGAGTAATCGATATATAGCATTGGGCTAACAATTTAATGGATATAGGTTTATGAATAAGTTACGATTTTTCATCACAGCATTTTTACTGATATTAACCGGTGCAATTGGCGCTATGGAAAGTCTTGAGTTGCCAGTTAGTGTAGAAGGAAAAGATGGCTATATACTTTGTGATATGATTTCATTTAATGTAAAACAATTAAAAGAAGAAGAAAAAGTATATCTCTATACTCAAGTGAACCAGAAATTTTCTGATCGTCATCATTGTGAAAGCATAACGAGCGAAACATATAAAATATATCAGCATGATGATATTGAGAATGAAATAACAATTGATGATATATTAAATAAAAATGTGAAAGAATTATACTTTGAGAAAAATTCATCTACCAAATAGTGATTTAATCATATTTACAATGGTGCCTACCACTTCTTTCAAGGCATTGATAAGCCAGAGAATGAACGCTTTAATTTGATCAATAAAGCCTGAGCTTCCAGTGGGTACTATATTTTCTTTTTCTACCACTATTTTCGAGATTTCTGTTGTTGGTTCTTGCTCGATAATAATTTCTGCCTGTTTCGGTAGTGGTGCTGTTTTACTAAATGAATTTCTGATACTGTTTCCCATATTTTCTTTAAATCGAGCAATATCACTGACGCCAACTTCCTGATTAACTACGTTGTCATTTTGGAGGTATAAGAATGTTGGAATGCCAGCAACGTTAAATTGATCAGCAATTGGGCCGTTTTTATCAATATCAATTTCAATAAAATCAATTGTGTTGAATGTTGGATCCTCAGATATTTCTTTAAATGCCTCTTTAACTGTATCGCATACGCCGCACCAATCAGCATAGAATTTAACTATCATCGGATTACCTTGTTCCATTTTTTGATCAAATCGCTTTTTGCTTGTAATCGCTGTTACTTTGGCTGTTGCTGATTGAGAAGTCAATAAAAAGAAAAGAGGAGGGAATAACAACAATTGTACTGATCGATAAAGCGCTTTCATACTTGTTCCTTTGAAAGATAATATCTACTGCTAGCATCCTATCATACCGATTCTCTTGATTGTCAATATAAAATAATAATTTCCTGTTAGGTTTTTGTTTTGTTTTTCATTTGCAACTTTTTACTTCTTTATATTTATTTTTAGATCAATTAATGGCAAAATAAGGATCTATTACCGCTTTAGAAAAATAAGCTCAAGGGGAAAAAAATTTGCCAAGTGAAAATTAACTGTCATTTCTTTGTATAAAAATTGAAGAATATATTTTGAAGAAAAAAAGTTTAAAAAACAGTTGATTCTAGCTTCCTAACCCGGTACAGTATCTTTTACACCACTGTCAGTGGCTTTTCATATAGTCAACTATTTTAAATTTGACAAAGGTAAGCGCGATGAGCCGATGTCGAAAGAGATCGCTTATGGTGAAAGGGGAGAAGTGTCGTTTTTTTGAGTGTTAACCATTTTATGCAAGGGGTCGCTGCATGGAAAGAGAAGAGAAATTAGTTGCCGGTACCACAGAACAGTTATATACCCGATTAGGGATGGATCCTGAACGTATTTCGCGCTTATTTGTAACGCGTGAAAATGGAGAACAAGACCCATGGGATATACAAAAGATACGTTCAACGCTTGATTGGGCATCGCGTGGATATGAATCAATTATTTCAATAGATTTACTTCTAAAAGAAACTTTACGAAACGTATTTGAAGGCATCTCGGCAGCAGAAATAGATGATGCATTACTTCTTGCTTCGATTTCCTTCATCGAAATAGATCCAGCCTATGGGTATGCAGCTGCACGATTGCTAAATAAAAAATTATTCAAAGAAGTAACGGGTGTTTCTTTGCGGCGTGCCAATGTTGAGCAGCTCTATAAAGAAATGTTTGTAAAAAATATGGAGCAGGGAATTCAAGAAGGTATATTTGATCAACGTATGCGTGAATTTGATCTTGAAGTACTTGCGCAAGGATTATGTCCAGAGCGAGATAATCTGCTTGATTACATGGGTATGCGTACACTGTATGAACGGTATTTTACCAAAGATGAGCAACAAGTTCGCTTAGAACTTCCGCAAATGTTTTGGATGCGGGTAGCAATTGGATTAACACTCAATGAACACAATAAAACGGCACGAGTGTTGGAATTTTATAATACGATGTCTCAGCTTGATTATGTACCAAGTACGCCAACGTTATTACACTCTGCACTCACCAGACCACAATTGAGTTCATGCTTTTTAGGTACCGTAGAAGATGATTTAAAACATATTTTTAAATGTGTTGGCGATAATGCACAGCTTTCTAAATGGTCGGGCGGTGTTGCCTATGATTGGAGTAATATTCGTGCGATTGGTTCTATGATTAAAAGTATTAAAGTAGAAAGCCAAGGGGTGATTCCATTTTTACGTATTGCCAACGATACCACAGCAGCAATTAATCGCAGTGGTAAACGACGTTCAGCATCAGTAGTGTATCTTGAAACATGGCATTTAGAAGTAGAAGATTTTCTTGATTTGCGGCGTAATACGGGTGATGAGCGGCGCCGTACGCATGATATTAATACGGCCAATTGGATACCTGATTTATTTATGAAACGGGTGATCGCTGATGAGAATTGGACGCTCTTTTCACCACACGAAGCTTCTGATTTACATCATCTATATGGCAAAGCATTTGAAGAGCGCTATGAACAATATGAGCAGATGGCGCGTGAAGGAAAATTAGAACAACATAAAGTGATTCAAGCTACGAAATTGTGGCGTAAAATGTTGAGTCGGCTATTTGAAACGGGTCATCCGTGGTTCACCTTTAAAGATCCTTCAAATATTCGTTCACCGCAAGATCATGTTGGCGTAGTGCATTCATCAAATTTATGTACTGAGATCACCCTCAATACCAGTGCCGATGAAACAGCTGTGTGTAATTTAGGTTCAGTGAACTTAGGTAAGCATATGGTTGAAGGCAGACTCGATGATGAAAAGCTTGCGCGTACCGTTAAAACGGCAATGCGCATGCTTGATAATGTTATCGATATTAATTATTATCCCGTAATCGAAGCAAAAAATGCTAACTTGCGCCATCGTCCTGTTGGTCTTGGCATGATGGGCTTTCAAGATGCATTATATAAAGCAAATATTACCTTTGAATCGCCAGATGCATTTGATTTTGCTAATCAAGCGATGGAAAAAATATCATACCATGCGATTTTAAGTTCTTCTGAACTTGCTAAAGAACGCGGTACGTATACCTCATATAGTGATTCAAAATGGGATCGTGGTATTTTCCCCCAAGATACAATTCGCTTACTTGAACAAGAACGTGATGTACCCATTGAAGGGGTATATGGTGGCGTGCTTGATTGGATGCCAGTTCGTGAACATGTCAAACAATATGGTATGCGTAATTCAAACTGTATGGCAATTGCGCCAACAGCAACTATTTCAAACATTGCGGGCTGCTTCCCCTGCATTGAGCCGATTTACAAAAATCTGTATGTAAAAGCTAATATGAGCGGTGAGTTTACTGTTATCAATAAGTATTTAGTTGAAGATCTGAAGAAATTAGATCTTTGGAGTACTGAGATGCGTGATAAAATTAAATATTATGATGGCAGCGTGCAGATGATTGATGAAATCCCACGGCAGATCAAAGAAAAATATAAAGAGGCATTTGAAGTTGATCCATTTAAACTTGTTGAACTCACGGCAGCACGAGGGCAATGGATTGATCAGAGCCAATCTCATAACGTATTTATGAAGGGAGTTTCTGGTAAAAAACTGAGTGATTTGTATATCTATGGTTGGAAGCTTGGCTTGAAAACCTTCTATTATCTCCGTACCTTAGGAGCAAGCCAGATTGAAAAATCAACCTTAGACGCTAAAAAGTATGGGTTTACCCAAAAGCGAAATTATCAAACGTTGGATAATAAACCGAAAACTGCGGTAGCACAAAGCGTTTCACCAGCAGAAGATGTGGTTGATATTGAATCAGCTGAAGAAACGTTAATGAGTAAAGCATGCTCATTATCCGATGATCCAGAGTGTGATGTTTGTCAGTAACATTTAAACCATTACTTCCATTTTTCTATGCTCCCCCACCTATTGCTAGCTAAGCGGGGATATTGCAGGATAAACGGAGGTCAACCAACAAGAGGAACACCATGAAAAAAGATGGCATTTTAAATAATTCCACCGTAGATCCAAATAAAATTTTGCCTATGAAATATCTCTGGGCACGGCAACATTATAAAGATGGTGTTGCCAATAACTGGACGCCGGAAGAAGTTTCGATGCAGAAAGATATTGAACAGTGGAAATCTGATAGTGTGCTCAGTGAAAGCGAACGCCGCATGGTATTATGGAACATGGGCTTTTTCTCAACGGCAGAATCGTTAACGGCAAATAATTTGGTATTAGCAGTCTATCGCCATGTAACAAATCCAGAATGTCGCCAATATCTATTGCGTCAATCATTTGAAGAAGCGGTACATACCGATACATTTATTTATTGTTGTGATTCATTTGGTTTGGATCCAGATGAAATTTATCGCATGTATGAAACAATTCCATCGATTAAAGAGAAAGATGAGTTTGTTATTCAATTGACCACCTCACTTTTTGATCCAAGTTTCACCACTGATACGCCGGAGAATATCCAAAAGTTCTTGCATGATTTGATTGGCTATTACGTGATTATGGAAGGTATCTTTTTCTACGCTGGTTTTGCCATGATGCTTGCCCTTAAACGCCAGAATAAATTGGTGGGTGTAGGCGAACAGTTTGAATATATCATGCGCGATGAAAGTATTCACCTTGCGTTTGGATGTGATTTAATCAATACCATTAAAGCAGAAAATCCCGAAGTTTGGACGTCGGAATTTCAAGCAGAGATTGTTGAATTAATTAAACAATCAATAGTACTTGAAAAGAAGTATGCATTTGATGCGTGTCCAAAAGGAGTGCTTGGGATTAATGCGCAACAATTTGCTGATTATGTTGAATATATTGCTGATCGCCGTTTAGAACGTATTGATCTGCCAAAAGTGTATGGCCGTGAGAATCCGTTCCCATGGATGTCGCAAGCAACTGATTTGAATAAAGAGAAGAATTTCTTTGAAACGCGGGTGACTGAATATCAGTCTGCCGGTTCATTAGAATGGGAGTAAAAAAAAGGGGCCTTTATGGCCCCTCAATAATTTTATATTAACTGTACTGCTATTCAGTGAGTGTTGCTATAATAAGTACACCACCCAAGGCGTAGACAATGCAGTACTGAGTAAACCGCTTCCAATAAGAGCCATTCTCCCCATTTATAGTGATAGGATGTGCATGAATTGGTGGATAAACATGTGTTCCGATAAAGATGATAGTTGCAAGTAAAGCTACTATTCGTTTATTCATTGAGGCTCTTAATATTTCTTTTGGTAATAATATAATATTTTAGAAAACAAATTATTTGTCAAAAGATTTGGGTTTTTCTTGGTATTTCTCGATGATGGGTTTAGACAAGAAATAGGTACAACCCAGACATACCGCACTTGTAAGGATAGTAGCACCAACATACCATGTTGACCATGCCATATTAACACCAAGATTTTTGCAATATATATTTCTATTTGTTGGATCCAGGATGTCACTTACTGTTTGATTTATATTTGTAGTAAGGTTGGCGTAACTTAATGAACCCGAAATAACAGCACCTGCAGCTAACAATCCATACTTCCCTGCTTGTAATACTTTCTGATGATATTTTTTTCTTAATATGTTTTTTGTTTTTTGCGCATACATAGGTTGTATACCAAAACTTGCTACTAATGCGATGCCCAATAATTTTTTCTTCATAATTTTACTCCATGTTCTTATCGAAACCATGATTTAACTGATTGATATACGTCCCATAAACCAAGTACAACCAAGAGTGCACTGGCTGCATAACTGGTGTTTACCACCCATTTATACGGATCAACATAAGCAGGTACATCAATAAGAAAATGCTCGATTCTTCCTGCTTGTAATGGCCGAACAAACATTTCATAGCCAGTTTTCCATGCAACAAGTAAGAGAAAGCCACCAACTGATAGCTCAATAAGAGCACGAAGTGCTTTACGATAGTTGAATTTTTTTAATAATCGTTCCATTTTTGAACCCCCATTTTTATATAATACTAATTGTAACTATTTTACAGGTTTTGTCAATCGGTTGATTGGGGTACGCCGTGCTAATGTACGGGTTGAAAATTGTTCATTTGAGCTCTAAACTCATTGATAGCTATTCTACTGCCATGAATAGTTGCCCCTACAGTTGCGCCACCAAATAGACCAGCAAAACAAGAAGCTATCCAAAAGGGGGATTTATGACCTCTAGAGATAAACATAGAATGGCGTTCTACCCAAGCGATCATAGAGCAGCCTATAAATCCCTGAGACCAATCAACTGCCTGATTAAGCCAAAAGCTACTTTTAGCGATCTGGCCAGCTATTTTGAGCTTATCCTTCAAAAAAGGCCCAGAAGCGACATTCTCGCTTCCTAACGCTAAAAATGGGCTATTTAGTATAGATAATGCTAATACTATCCCTAACCTGCGTTTCATGATTTTCCCCACCTAAATTTTACCCTAATACCTTTAGAATCCTATAAATATGGCTATTTTTCAAAAGGTTGGTCAAAATTGCCTACTGATCGACCTAATAGAGCTCTTCCAGGTTCGGTTGCAAGAAGATGTCTATATGGTATAATTATTACAAACTGAAACAATTCTTCAGTGGGGGTTATGATATGAAAAAGTTGTTAAAAGTGATACTTTCTCTAGCTTTTCTTGGTTCTATATGTCCTGCATATGGGATGTTGTGTAAAAATAACATAGCTACAGAGCAGGAATTTGCTGGTGAAATTGCGCGCTTAGCAGGAATTTTTTATGATAAAAATCAAAATAACGAAATGTTATGGGAGGATAAAGATTTTGCTTATTGGTCAGATTTTTATGATCGAGGCCAGGCATCAGATATTTCACTAGAATCAAAGCAAAAGATGAAAGAAATATTCCGCGATTTTTTTGGTGAAGAATTTATTGATCCAGAAAAAAGAAATATTTTCAAAGCAAAAGTTGCTGATGAATGGTCTACGTATGTAGCTCAACTTATAAATAAAAAACAATCATTTTGGCAACGTACAAAACAGGCGATCACCAACAATAAACTTACTTGTGCAGTGGCAACAGCAGTTACTGGTTTAGGATTAACTTATGGTGCTTATAAGGCATATAAAAATTTATTGTATTATCCCATGTGTAGCTATGCTTCAGCTATACAGGAATCTCAGCATATTTTGCATTGGTTTTATAAATAAATAATTCAATAAATAATTAATGAAAGAGATCGGTAACATTAGTTGCCGATTTTTTTTGTTTTCAAAGCAGTTGCGCATAATTCATCCCTTGGATATGGTGAGCACATATACTTTGTTCTATAAGGAGTTTGAGTGATGATGTATAGAATTTTAGCGTTGATGCTACTTTCTAGCATGAATATTCATGCAATGAAAAAAGATAAAGTTATCCCCGCAAGCCAAATTTCAGATGAGTTAGCAAGTGTAAGCGCTAGTTATGAAAGTGATGAAGAAACTGGGTACGAAACTCGAGCGCTACAGTTTGTTTGGGATCTTAAAGAAATGCTCGACATTTCAGATAAAGATTTTGATGAAGATATGCAGAATTATCTTGAGCAGTTAATACAGCGTGGCATTGATCAGATTAATTATTTAGAAGATGGTATAGAAAGCAAAACAATAATAAATTGCTGCGGTATAAAAAAGAAAAAACAGTTGCTTACTCGAACATCAGATAGAATAAAAACACAAAAAGAACGCCTTGAACAACTTCAAACTAAATGTGATGAACGAAGAACGGTTGAAAGTAAAGGTAAAAAGAAAAAAGATCGAATAGGCAAGTTGGTTAGTACAGGAGCTCAAGCAGCATTGTTGGCAATTCTTGAAGAAGCAAAGCAACAAAGTGATGAGCAGGATACCGCATTGCAAGAAAAAGATACAATTCGTAAGCGCTGGAAATATGGATCGATTGTAGGAGGATCTGCAACCATCTGTCTTCTTCTGGTTCAATCAGGTATTATTCCTGCAACAATTGGGCTCGCAACTGCATTAATTGAATCGTATGCTCATTAAATACGATCAACTAATTGCTGCATTTTAGATAAACTCTGTGAACCGACTATACGTTTCACCAGTTTACCGTTATTAAATAATAAGAAGGCTGGAATGCTTTTAATATTATAGCGTTGTGCTAGTGCACGCACTTTTTCGGTATTTACTTTAAGAATGGTTACTTGTGGCCGTGAATTGGAAAGCTTTTGTAGTATAGGGCGCATTCTGCGACATGGCCCACACCATGATGCGTACATATCAACAAGTACAACCTCATTTTGATTGATAAGCGTATTGAACTGAGTAACATTAGTAACTTCTATAATTTGCGCAGATATGGTGCTGGTGATTACTAATGCAACGCTGAATAATAATCGTTTCATTGTTACTTCCTTAATAAAATATTGCTGCGATAGTTATAAGTCAAATGCTTAATTGAATCGGCCAGAAAAACATTTGGAACCAATCAAATAGTTTCATAATAATATTTGCGCGGCCTCTATATATTTGCAGTAATCCTGCATGAAGCACTAAAATTAAGATACCAATATAGGTGAAAAAGAAAAAATATTCAATATAAAGGAGTTTGCCCAATTGGTATTGGCTTCGTAAGGTGCGATGAAGTATAACTAATGCGAAAAATAGACCGGTGTATGCACTTAGTGTACGGAAGCTGGTACTTTTTGGTTCGGCTTTACTTTCAGAAGCGCGTGAAAAAACACTGAAAAGAGCGAACATTGAGATTACTATAATAAGAAGTGGTAAGAAATAAACAATAAATGCGTGAATCAATGAATATGTTTCATAAAAGTCCTGTTAGTTATACAGGACTTTATAAACTAATTTTGTGTTAAGAATTCAAGTATTGATTATTTTATTTTAAATAGTTTTAATGTGAAGGTTTTTTCTTATGCTTAGTATGTGTTCTTGGCGTTTTGAGTAGTGAAGTAGTAAGTTTAGGTCTATCTTTTTTTCTCTTTTCATTTCGTTTAATAAATTCTTCGAGTGTGGATGTTAATTCTTCAGTTGTATTTTCACTTTCTTCAGGCATTTCTGATTCTTCAGTGGTTTCAGATATTACGGTAGAGTGCCCTATATCTATAGATGATATTTTATCTAGTATTACCCCTTGGTTTTTACCTAAAGTGTTTAAACTTGTCACTATTGCATGTTGATTTAAAATTACATCTTCTGTAATAACCTTATATATTTTTTCTTGATTATAGGTAACATTAGCTACGGTTTTTTGTAAGCGAACTGTAGTTTCTGCCAGAGTGGTTAATATCTTTTGAATATCTTCTAATGATTCACATTCAATGGTTCCGCTGCTTGTTTTTGGAGAGGTGCGTGGACTTATGCGTGGACTTAATGGAACTGGCGTATCAGAAGCGGTATAAGAAGCAGAGGGAGTATAAACAATTGTTGGAAACGTATTAAGTATAGTGCTATCTCTCTCTATTCTATCTTTATGTTCTTCATCAAAAAAGGGAGGGCATGGAAGACTTGAACTTTCTTTATCTTCTTTTCTTTTATCAGGGTGAGGAGAAGGATTTTTCTTAATTTTATTTTCTTCATCACGGGGAGAACAGGGAAGGCTTGAACTTTCTTTATCTTCTTTTCTTTTAGCACGAGGAGAGTGAAAGTGTTTGCGTGTACGGTTCCAGGATTGCGATCGCCTAAAAAGATTTTTATTTTTTTTATCTTTTGATGAATTCATGGAATTTGTAGTATTAAAACTCAACATACCTATTATCAGTAATAAAGCGATGTACATCCTTCCCCCTATAAGTTGATTGTTATTGAGCAATTTTTTTTCGGATCCATTCTTTATCATTGCTAGTCTCAATCCATACGTATTCTGCTAATGAACGCGTTTGTGGTTTAAAGGTAAGATTGATACCTAAATAATTGTAGTTATTCAATGATTCAAGTTGTGCTAGTATTTGTTCTTTCGTATAAGGGGGTGAAAGTTTTGTTAAATTATCAAACAAAATACATGAAGTAATATAAGATTCAAGTGAAAAGACATCATAGGGATGACTTAAAACATCCATAGCTTTGCGATATTGTTCTACAATAGGAAGTTTGCTCAAATATGGATTTGGTACTACTGCACCAAATAATATGTTGAGCCCTTGATTTTTAAGAAATCGTCGGAATAATGGTTCGCCTAAAAATGAGATACCAAATAATGTTTTGCTAGTAAGAAATTCAACGCCCACCTGAGAGATAAATTCTCGGGTAGAGAATGCGGAAGAAAAAAAGCCGATCGCATCAGGCTGAGCTTTTAACAACTTTTCTTTTTGGGTGTCAAATTCAACGGAAGAACGAGTATACGGAATGTCCGTCCAAGTAGTTATATTATATTTTTTAAGTACCTCATGAGCGGTTGCTAATGGCCCAAGACCATACGCATCATCTTGATAGAAGAAGGCGAATTTGCGTGCATTATAATTAGTTACCAGTGTTTCAATTAAAGCGATAACTTCATCTGAATAAGTTGCTCGGAAGTTAATAATATTAGTGAGTTCTGGATTTCTAAACTTCTTTGCACCAGTAATAGGAAATAGTACGGCAATTTGTTTGTCTTTAACTTTATTAAGATAGCCTTCGAGCGTAGGAGAACCAACTGGGGATACAATGACATTGCTGATTTTATTATCAAGGAAAAAGTTAATATTTTTTTCAGCAAGAAATGGATTATAATCATCATTGAGGGCAAAAAATCGCAGAGGATAACCTTGTATACCGCCTGAAATATTTTGGCTATTAACTTCAGTACATACGCCACGCTTGATTCGTTGTCCTAAAACAGGAACGCCGCGAATTAAAGAAATAGATGAGCCAAATGAGATAGAAGGGATTTTACTTGCCATAAAATAAGGAGAATCAGAATCAACCCCTAAAATAAGATCAAGTGTACGTACTTTTTTAAAAGCACGTTTAGTATGTAAATTTTGATTGTGCAATGCAATACTGCTTTCTCGTAATGATTTCCCAATATTTACTTCAGCAAAAGCATCAAACCAGAAGCTGTAATATTTTTGATGAGTTGGAATTGGTGACGATAAGATAGACCATGTGGTAGCTCCTTCGTCTTGATCAAGAAGTGCAAGGCCATCGAGAATCCTATGTTCTTTAAGCCATTCTTCTGTTTCAATCATTATTCGTACATCAACATACGTTGGTACCTGTTGTTTATCCGCAACATCATATAAAATAGTTTGATCAGTATCAGGGCTTGATTCAAGGATTTTAGGTGGCGTTTCAAAAAAGGTACCCATTTCTTGCTCATTAAGTTTGATTTTATCACGCGGTTGATGGGAGAAGCGCATAACTTCATATGGTTCTGCCGGGGTATTAATATAAAGAGCGAGTGGTAACGTTTCAAAAAAATCATTGATCTCTTTTTCAAGTGGAATGCGCTTTGCTGAAATATGTGCAGCCCGAATTTGAAGATCTCTTTTTAAAGCAAAGTTTTCCCAATATTTATTAGTTTCATGTTTGCCGCGCATATAAAAAACATTGGTTGGATTATGATGGATTAATTGGATGAGCACTTCCAATGTTTCGAGCGTATAAGCTGAACGATTAATACTATCGCCATTAAAAATGAAATAAGTATGGTTATCAATAATTTTAAGATCTTCGGTAATTACATTCATACCTTTGAGATAGGTAAGATCACGTGTTAATGAATGAAAGGCCCCGTGTAAATCAGACCATATAAAAAAGCGTGAAGGTGCTTTACAGGTAACTCGTGCAACATGTTTATTGGGTATACTTCCATCTACTGGTGGATTCATTAAATATTTTCTGATATAGAGGTGTTGCTCTTTTATCACTTCTAGTAGTATTTGTTTAAAATGATTGGCATCCCAATATGCTTTTCTGCCAAAGCCTAGTTTATAAGCAAGGCGTCCCCAAATAGATGAAGGCTGAAGAGAGCGATGATACTCTTCATAGCGGGGATCAATCCAATTTTCATTATTACTTGGGGGATACTCTTCATATTTTTGTGCGTAAGCTTGCAAAGTAGCAAGAGTACCTTTAAACCCATATATGTGATTTCCAATAGATAAACTGAGTAACAAAATAATAAGATATCTATGCATTACTTGTTTTCCTTATTACTAAAAAACAAAGAAATAATAGGTAGCACCAATCACAAACATATGAATGCCCACGACAAATAATTTTTTAACTGTTTTGGGCAGGTGAAATTCAAATGATTCCAACATAACAAGAAAGAAAACAAATACGGTGGCCATAAGAAACATAAAGAAAATATAATCTGATAACATAAAGTAGCCAGAGTTAGGAGATAAGTTCTCAATCACAAAACGATATGCCAAAATAGCAGTAACGCTTCCAGTCGCTAATGAAATAGCGGTGCGATGAGTTGAAGAAAGACTAAACAGTGATAAATAAAATATAAGTAGAAGTGGTAATAAAATAGAAACGATATACCGACTTCCATAGCGGCTGTATTTTAATTCAAATACAACAGTAGGAATCAGCTGTTCTTTATTTTCATCAAATTCATCTAATTGAATATCACTGTACCCATTATATACGTTGGTATCAATACGTTCCCATCCTAAACTTTTTTCATCTGATAAATCAGTGAAATATTGTTGCCATGATTGAAGGTTCATTTCTTCAGGAGAGAGTTGTGGATGAGTAAATATGATATGAATATTATGGTCGTCTATGGGGAAGTAATTAAAATCAAGTGGGCTCGTGAATTGTACACGAATGGGAAATTCTACAAAAAGTTTATTGTCAATGATTTCAGTTTTAGGTTCTCCTTTTTCAAGAATTTGACCTTGTGCAAATTCAAATTTACTTAATGTTTTTAATGAAATAAAGCCGGGATTAAGTAAAAACCATACGGTGCCATTAAAGACAAATTTTTTATTAATAACATCAAATGTTTGAAAATCTTGAATATTTAACCCAACGATAACGGTTTGTGGTAATCCACCAAATGCTATTACTTTTGCGGGAGTGAGTGTTTGAAGAAGGGGTTCTTTTTCGGTATTTCGGTAACTTGTTAGTCCTATAGATATGGCAATAGATATGGCGATTGCGTTTATAGCAATAAGGATTATCTGAAAAATGGGGGAAACAATTGATCCATTATTTTTTTCTTCATCAGCAGCAGTTACCATGATTATTCTCTCCGTTTTTATATTTGAAGCTAGCCAACTTGTAGTCAAAGTCAATCTACGTATGATAGATAAAAATAGTCGTGAGTATTCTAAAAAACTAAGGAGCAGTAAGTATGTCTCATAAATTTAATACCTTAATTCATGTTGATCTTTCAAGACCCGCAACGGATCAGCCAGTTCCGTTGCATAATAGATGGCACCCTGAAGTGCCGGCAGTAGAAACAGTAAAACCGGGTGAACAATTTAGAATTGAATGTGTAGATTGGACCGGTGGTCAAATTAAAGATAACGATAATGCGAAAGATGTGCGCGATGTTGATTTAACGCAAGTTCATTATTTAAGTGGTCCGATTGCAGTAGAAGGAGCTGAACCAGGTGATTTATTAGTGGTTGATATTTTAAATATCGGTTACTTATTAGATTCTCCATGGGGATTTACGGGTATATTTTCTAAAGATAATGGCGGTGGTTTTCTAACTGATTATTATCCTGATGCAGGAAAAGCGATTTGGGATCTTCATGGCGTATATGCAACTTCACGCCATATACCAGGTGTACGCTTTGCTGGTTTCATCCATACTGGGTTAATTGGTACCGCGCCATCACATGAATTGCTTGAAGAATGGAATAAACGTGAAGGAGAATTGGTTGCGACTGATCCTAATCGGGTACCACCCTTAGCAACATTGCCGGAAGAAAAAGGTGCTTGTGTAGGAATGGCAACCGGTGATGCGGCTCAACGTATTATGAAAGATGGCGCACGTACGGTTCCGGGTCGTGAAAATGGCGGTAATTGTGATATTAAAAATTTATCACGTGGTTCTCGTGCATATTTCCCAGTTTATGTTCCTGGCGGTAATCTTTCAATGGGAGATTTACATTTTAGCCAAGGGGATGGTGAGATTTCATTTTGTGGCGCCATAGAAATGGCAGGGTGGGTTGATATTAAGGTTGGATTGATTAAAGGTGGCGTTGAGAAATATGCGGTTAAAAATCCAATTTTTGAAACAGGGCCGTTAGTGCCAAACTACAGCAAATATTTGGTATTTGAGGGAATCTCAGTACAAGATGATGGAAAACAGCGTTATCTTGATGCAACATTGAGTTATCAACAGGCCTGTTTAAATGCGATTGCCTATCTTAAAAAATTTGGATTCACTGGAGAACAAGCATACGTATTATTAAGTACGGCTCCCGTTGAAGGAAGAATCAGCGGTATTGTTGATATTCCAAATGCACTTTGTACACTTGCAATTCCATCAGAGATTTTTGAAGATGAGAACATTTGTCCAAACAGCAAAAAGATAGAAAAGAAAAATCGTGGGCAAATAGCTCAAGTAAAATAATTGCATTTATAATCAGGGTCACGTATAAAAGAAGGGTGCCTCAGTTTTAACCGAGGCACCCTTACCTACTCGTTGTTACACAGGAGTAACGTGTAACACTTTAAAGCGCGTTATATCGTGAAATAGAAGCGCGCTTTATGATCTTTATCATCGGCATTTACTAAGGTGATTGAGAAATCTCGATTGCGCACAACTTTGCGATGTACAAACAAAATAACATCTAATTGCTCACCTGGTTGAATAACTTGATCTATATAGAGACCTTTTTCTTTTATATCATTTGAAATGCGATTATTTGCTTGGTAAGAGAATACGCCATGAACTAATCCAACCACCGGAATTACAATACCCATCACCAATGATTTGACAATACCAGCATGTAGCTTACGTTCAATTTTTGTGGGATTGAGCAATGGCAGCGTAATATTATCCGCTGAAAGTATCCAGCTATGATCACTATTATTAACAACCGATACCTGTATTGGTTTTCCTACTAAACGCTCTTGATTAAAATAGTATTTACATTCAACTAGTGAGAGCTGTTTAAAATGAACGGTGGTTTGTTCAAGTGTCTCAGACTGCTTAGCCGTTGCTTTATGTAGTGATTGTAGTTGTTTTGGTTGGTATTTTAAATTATGAGTACAGCCCGGTAATGCAATCAGAAAACCTACTAATGCCGAACCCATAAGAATTTGAGTTGCTTTTTTCATGTCCCTAAACACCCCTTAAAATTATTCATATAGAAAATGTTTATATGTTTATCTATATACATAAAAGGTCGTTTATTTTTTGCATTTTGTCAAATGGGATTCTATGCTTAACTGATTCGACAACTGTGCTTTCAGCGGTGTAGAGTGTGGCCAAAGGAGAAAAATTATGAAACGGCCAATTATCCATTCAGGTGAAGATACCACACAAGTTCCTTTATTTCAGGTGAAGGAGCATCTCAATCGCCTTGAGCCAGAGATTAAAGGATTGAGAAAGGTATTTAAAGAGGGTAGCTATCTATCGGCATACGGATCAATTAATTGTTGTGCTGATGAAGCAGTACGAAAGCAGGTAGAGGAGCTGGTTGAGAGGCTCAAAAGCCATAACCCAAAGATGGTTATTTTGATTGGTATTGGGGGCTCAAATCTTGGAACCATGGCTATTTATGAGGCACTTTATGGCCTTCTTCCTAGCCAGGAGATGAAATTATATTGCGCCGATACCGTTGATCCCGATTATAATGCTCAATTGATCCAAAAAGCGAAAGAACTGCTTGCTGCCGGGCATAAAATCATATTAAATGTGGTCAGTAAATCTGGCAGCACTACGGAGACGATTGCCAACTTTATGCTCTTTAAATCGTTGCTTGAAAAGTATCATCCTGATTCCTATCATGAATATATTGTGGCAACTACTGATGAAGGTTCTAATTTATGGCAGCTTGCTGAGCAGAAAAAGTATCATCGATTAAAGATTCCAACATTAGTTGGCGGGCGGTATTCCGTATTTTCAGCCGTTGGTTTGTTCCCTCTTGCTTGTATGGGGATCGATATTGCGGCACTGTATGAAGGGGCGCGAGATGCCGTGCATGAATGTCTCAAAGAAGGCGAGCATAATCCGGCGGCAATCAGTGCCTCAGTTTTATGCGAACAATATGGCAATGGTAGAATTATTCATGACCTGTTTATATTTGCCAAACAATTAGAAGGTGTTGGTAAATGGTATCGCCAGTTGGTTGGCGAAAGTTTAGGGAAAGAAAATAAAGAAGGAGTGCGCATTGGTATGATGCCTACGGTATCAATTGGCACGATTGATTTGCATTCAGTTGGCCAATTATATTTTGGCGGTCCTTCAGTACGTTTTACTACGTTCATTTCGGTTAATTGCTGGGCTGAAGATGAAAAAATTCCCCTGAATAGAGAATGTGAAAAACTTGTTGCCAATGTTTGTGGGAAGAACGTATCCTATATCATGGCAGCAATACGTGATGGCGTGCAAAAAGCGTATAAAGAATCAGCATTGCCGTATCAACATATTGTATTGCCGGCGATAACGCCGCATACTATCGGATATCTATTACAATTTCAGATGATAGAAACCCTGTATTTAGGATATTTATTTCAAGTAAACCCATTTAATCAACCGCAGGTAGAGCAGTATAAAGAGATAACGAGAGAGATATTGGCCAATGGATAACGTGACTCTTATTATTTTAGGTGCAACTGGGGATTTAGCACGGCGGAAATTGTTTCCCTCGATATACCGCTTGCTTGCTCGTAATAAATTAAATCAATGTGCAATTATTGGGGCTGCTTATGAAGAGGTAACAGTACTAGATATACTCGAGAAAGTGCGCAAACATATGCCGCATATTGATGAAGAAGTATGGCAACAATTAGTAGATTCATTTTCATATCAACAGCTTAATTTTAACAAACTTGAAGATTATAAACGATTGAACTCTCATATTCAGAACATAGAAAAACAACAAGGATGTCCGGGCAATCGATTGATATATTTAGCAGCAGCCTCCACCTTTTATTGTGAAATTACGACCAATTTAGCAAAATCGGGTATTGCCCATAAAACAGAAACAAAGAAAGTTCCCTGGAATCGTATTGTTTACGAAAAACCATTTGGTCATGATAAAAAATCAGCGCATGAAATTAATGCCTGTATAAAAACATATTTTGATGAACATCAAATTTATCGTATCGATCATTATCTGACTAAAGAGTTGGTAAGTAATATTTCATTATTACGATTTACCAACTGCGTTCTCGAACCGTTATGGAACAATCGGTATATTGATAATGTGCAGATAATATTAAGTGAAGAAATTTGTATGGAAGGGCGTGGTGCCTATTTTGATGCGTATGGCACGCTGCGTGATGTAATGCAAAATCATATGCTTGAATTGCTTGCTTTAGTTGCGATGGAAGCGCCAAAAAAATTAACGGGGGAATATGTAGCTGATCAGCGGGTACAGGTGCTTAAACATGTTGAAATAATTGATGGCATCTTAGGACAATATCATGGGTATCATGATGAGCCGGGTGTAAAGCCAGATTCAACAACTGAAACATTTGCAGCATTATACGCACAGATTAATAATCCCCGTTGGACCGGTGTTCCCTTTTATCTTAAATCAGGCAAATGTTTAAATAAAAAAGAAACAGCGATCTATATAAAATTTAAGCAAGTAGATTGTTTGCTTGCGAAAGAATGCCCGAGCGAAACTAATTCATTAACCATTCGTATTGCGCCTGATGCAAGCTTTATTTTACGATTAAATGCAAAAAAAGTGGGCGAATCAAATGAACTAATTCCCATCGATATGGAGTTTTGCCATAGCTGTGTATTCGGGCGTTCAACGCCGCAATCGCATGAAATTTTGTTGAGCGAAATTATTCGTGGCGAACGTTCGGTATCGGTCCGTTTTGATGAGATTGAATATGCATGGGACATTATTGATCAGATTATTACAAGAAAATTGCCAGTGTATGAATATGAAGAAGGTTCAGCTGGGCCAAAAGAGTTAATAGATTTTGAAAAAAAACATGGAATGAGGTGGCGATCATGAACGTGGGAGTTATCGGATTAGGGCGTATGGGTTTTGCTATTGCAAAACGGTTAATGCAAGCAGGACATACCGTGATTGGCTATGATAGTGATAAAGAAACACGTCATAAAGCGTATGAAGCTGGTATGAATGTGGTAGAACATATTTCTGAAGTGGGCGTGCAAGCGCGAGTTACGTGGATAATGGTACCAGCAGGAAAAGCAGTTGATGACGTATTGAAAGAATTATTACCTAATCTTGAAGCACAGGATGTGATAGTTGATGGTGGTAATAGTTTCTATAAAGATTCAATGCGCCGTGCCCAAATGCTTGCGGCAACTGATATTTGTTATCTTGATTGTGGTACCTCTGGCGGCATGTATGGGGCAGAATATGGCTTTTGTTTAATGATTGGTGGCCATCGTGCAGGTTATGATAAAATTGAGCCATTGTTAGAAGCAATTGCCGCACCCCAAGGATGTGGATACGTTGGTCCATCAGGAACCGGGCATTATGTGAAAATGATTCACAACGGTATTGAATATGCCTTATTACAAGCATATGCTGACGGGTTTCAAATTATTAAAGAAGGGACATTTAAAGAAGAGCATATTAATTTGCAACTCTTATCATCATTATGGCAACATGGTTCAATTATTCGTTCGTTTATTTTAGAACTGATGCATAACGTGTTGGCGCGTGATCAAGAATTAAAAAATATTTCAGGAAAAATTGGCGGCGGCCAAACCGGGCAATGGACGGTTGATGAAGCGCATGAACATCATTTACCGGCAAGCCTTATTGAACGTGCTCTTGAAATTAGAAAAGAATCCCAAAAAACGGGCGGTGATTATGCAACCAAATTAGTTGCATTATTGCGACATGAATTTGGGGGACATGAGATTGAAAGAGTATAAAAAATTATGCAAATAATTGATATCAGTTGGCCGATCACTGCGCAGATGACTGCCTACAAAGATCGCTCAGTGGTGCAGATTAAACCAACAAAAACATTTGCCCAGGATCAAGCACGTGAAGCGATTGTTACCTTAGGTACGCATACCGGAACTCATGTTGATGCACCAACTCATTTTATAGAAGATGGGGAAACAGTTGATCAAGTATCGCTTGAAAAATTGATAGGCAGATGCCGCGTACTTGATTTGCAAAACGTGCAGGGCGGTATTACGCGGAAAGATTTAGCGCAACACACCATTATCCCTGGTGAAATAATTTTATTGAAAACTACCAATAGTTTATTATCAGATGCGCAGTTATTTGATCCTGAATTTGTGTATTTGGCGCATTCAGGTGCACAATATTTAGTTGAATCGAAAATAAAAGCAGTTGGCATTGATTATTTAGGCATTGAGCGTAATCAACCAGCGCATAAAACGCATATTGAATTGCTCAAACATGAGATTCCAATTATTGAAGGCCTACGTTTAGCATTGGTTGATGTTGGTATTTATCAGTTTATTTGTTTGCCGCTCAATATGCCGGGGCTTGAAGCAGCCCCAGCACGAGCTCTTTTACTAATTGATTAACCAACACGTGGTACAGGACGACCATATCGACCTTGTTCAATTACGATATTATTTGAACGCATAGTATATGCACGTCCATTAATCGTAAAGTGCAATGCACTAGGATTACCGGCTAATGTTGCTTGAGCTCCTGGGTTGATAGTTGTGCTATCGCCAGAATCATTACTATATACGCTTACCGGAGCATTGGTGTTATTGATAATATAATATCTTTCATACGCTGGCGCATTTGAACCGCCACCGCCAATAACTACGCCAAATGAAGGGCCATATCCCCAGTAAGGATAACCACCACCCCAGCCCCAACCGCCACGTCTCCAGCCACGACCATGCCAGCCACGACCGCCATGATGACGTCCGCCATGATGACGTCCGCCATGATGACGTCCACCGCCACGATGCCATCCACCACCACGACCCCCACGACCACGTCCACCGCCACGA
>Ga0055448_10000071_pt1 | contig 21553 bp, 13 predicted proteins | sample China_Galinas_PW_4_FD_57744 | JGI IMG/M metagenome (GOLD analysis project Ga0055448, IMG submission 57744) | Wetland microbial communities from San Francisco Bay, California, USA, that impact long-term carbon sequestration - China_Galinas_PWA_D2 | ecosystem: Environmental > Aquatic > Marine >... | reverse complement strand
TGCCGAACCTGCCGCGGCCACGGCCCCGACCACCGCCCGCGGCCACCGCCGAACCGGAGCGCAGGTCCCACAACACCGCATTGAGACCGGCATCGCCCGTACCGCGGATCTGGCGAACGACCTCGCCCGCTGAATTCCGGATCGTGACGGACGTCTCGCCCGCCGAGCCGAGCCAGTACCAGATCTTCGCGGGAATCATATTCGAGAATCCGACGAAGCCGTTCGGCCCGCCTCGCCGTCCGAGCAGGGCGGGCTCGCTCTGCGCCAGTACCGCCACAGGCTGCCGCTGCACGTCGGCCGTCAGCCGCTGGATCGGACGCACGTCCATCGCGAACATGCCGCGCCCGTGTGTCGCCGCAACCATGATATCGTCGCGGGGATGGATGATGAGGTCGTGCACGTACGTGCTGGGCAGGTCGGTCGCGAGCGCGTTCCAGTGGGCCCCGCCATCGAGTGAGGCGTACACGCCGATGTCGGTCCCGACGTAGAGGACGGCCGGGTTCTCCGGATCTTCCCTGATCACGTTGACCGGGCCGATCGGTATGCCGGCTGCGATCGAGGTCCACGTCCGGCCGTAGTCGGTCGACTTCCAGAGATACGGTGCGAAATCATCCTCGCGCTTGCCGTTCTGCGCCATGTAGACGGTGCCTTCCGCATACTTCGAGGCGACGAGCTCGGCAATGAACTTGCCGCGCGGCAGCGTCGTCGCGACTTCGGTCCATGTCCGGCCGCCATCGCGCGTCAGGTGCACGCGGCCATCGTCCGTACCTGCGTAGATCAGACCGAAGCGCAGCGGCGATTCCGAGATCGAGAAGATCGTCTGAAACGGGATGTCGCCATACTTCGTCGAATCGTTGTAGGACAGGTCGTCGCTGATGCGTTCCCACGTCTCGCCGCGGTCCATCGAACGGTGCAGCACGTTGAATCCGTGGTACAGCACGCCGGGGTTGTGCGGCGATATGATGAACGGCGCCAGCCACTGGCCGCGGTATGGCCGTGAGCCCGCGGGCGGACGCGGTGTGACATCGGTGGCTTCACCCGTCTGAAGGTTCGTGCGCGTGATGTTGCCGTAGAATCCGGCAGAGTAGACGATCGAAGGATCGGTCGGATCGATCGCCTGGTTGCTGCCCTCACCACCCGGTGCATTCTCGAAGGCGACCGCCGGGATGTTGTCCCGACCGCGGCTCAGGTCGACAACGCCGCGGCGACTGCCGTGGTCCTGGATCGAGCCGTATACATGGAACGGCTCCGCCATGTCATACTGGACGTTGAAGAACTGGGCAGCCGGGATATCCCCGAAGAATCGCCAGTTGCGACCGCGATCGTACGAGACGTACGAGCCGCCGTCATTGTTGTTGAGCAGATAGTCCGGGTTGAGCGGATCGATCCAGAGTCCGTGGTGGTCACTGTGCATTCCCGTGAGCGGACGCCAGGTCCTGCCGCCGTCCTCGGACACATTGAGGCCGAGGCCCATGAAGTAGACCCTGTTCTCACTGGTCGGATCGACGCGAATCTGGCCGAAGACCCAGCCGTAGGTACCGGAAGCCGTCTCCATGTAGCGGTCGGCCTGACTGACCTGCGTCCAGCTGGCGCCCGCATTGTCCGAGCGATAGATCGTGGCGCCCTTGATGACGGGTCCGGCGGGCCGGCCGTACGCATCGGTCTGACCGGGTTCCGGCTCTCGCGCGACCTCGTAGTTGTCGACGTACGCATAGAGCACGTCGGGATTCGAGCGGGCAATGTCGATGCCGATGCGGCCGCGGTGGCGGGCCTCGGGAAGCCCCGCGTCGATCGGGCTCCAGTTGTTGCCGCCGTCGGTCGACTTCCAGATGCCGCTGTCGCGGTAGTCCGGTTCATTGCGCGGGTCGTTCCACTTCAGACGGATCCGCTGCCACGTCGCCGCATACAGCGTATTCGGATCCGTCGGATCCATGACCAGATCGATCGCACCCGTGCGCTCGTTGACGTAGAGCACCTTTTCCCAGTTGCGACCACCGTCGCGGGTGCGATAGACGCCGCGATCGGGACCGTCCGACCACTCCATGCCGGAGGCGGCAACGTAGACGATGTCGGGATCGGTCGGGTGAATGACAATCCGCGGAATCGTGCCGGTCGCCGTGAGGCCCATATGCTCGAAGGTCTGACCGGCGTCCGTCGACTTCCACACACCCGCGCCCGCGTTCGAGCTGCGGAAGATGTTGGCTTCACCGGTGCCGATCCAGACGATGGCCGGCTGCGATGGCGCGATCGTCACATCGCCGATCGACGTCGTCGGTCCCTGATCGAAGATCGGTTCCCACGTCACGCCCTCATTGACCGACTTCCAGACGCCACCTGTCGCTTCCGCAATGTAGATCGTGTAGCTCAGACCCCGGGGCTGCACGACCGCCGCATCGGTTGCGCGGCCGCTGATGTTGGTCGGACCGATGAACTGCCAGTTCGCCGCCTTCAGAAGTGACGCCGCCTTGATCGCTTCGTGCTTGTGGAACCCCTGCATACGCAGGCCGGGTGGCGTCGGCACGGGTTGCTGCCGCGCGCTCGCTTCGTTCGCGGCGGCGAGGCTCGAAAGGAGCAGAATGGCCGACGCTCCCGTGCGAATGCGGACTGCGTTCATTGGACCTCACCCTCGGCTGGTCGGTGTCGGGCAGGAGAGACGGCTGTTAGCGTACGGGGCCGCACAAGGGCACGCAAGCAATCCGGCGACATTCGGGTTGGTCGCGAGCGTGCGGCCGCAGGTGGTCTGTCGGGTCTGCGGGCGCGTTGTTGCCGCGCCTTGTCGCGCACGCGCGCCCGGCGCACCTTCCTCGCATGAGACCACGTCCCGGCACACCACGCCATCGCAGAACGTGGATCGCATGTGCTGCCGCGCTCGTCCCGCTGTTGCCGGGAAATCCGTCGGCGGCGCGGCAGCGGCCACGCGCGAGCTGTGAGGAACTCGCCCGGATCACCGTCGGCATGGTGGTGACCACCGTTCCACCGGCGTGCGTCACGATCGTGCCACTCGACAATGTCGCGATCACGCTCGAGGGCATCAGCCTGCCGGACGCCGCGATCGTCTCGCGGATCTTGTTCGTGCCGGGTGACAGCGCGTCGGTCGCCGTGATCAGCCTGGTCGTGCCCGCCACGGATCGCGCACGCGTCGTCCGTGACGTTCTGACCGCGGGCGCGACGGTCACGGCCATGCACCGGCACCTTGTCGGCGAAAGCCCGGTACTCACGGTCATTCATTTGACCATGCGCGGGGATGCGGCGGAAATTGCGGCGACGATCCGGCGAGTTCTCGGCACACCCCGCCGGCCGCGCGCACCGACCATCACGGGACCGGTCGGAATGATATCGGGCGTGCCCTGCCTCAGAATGGCGCAGGCTCTCGGCGTCGCGGACGGCGCGGTCACCAGGGGACCGGGATACTGCGAGATCGTCATCGAAGGCGACACGACATCACGCAGCATCGACGGCGCATCCGCACGCGCCGATCTGCTGCTTCCTTCGCGTGTGTTCCTGCGTCAGACCACAGACCGGACGACGGCGATCCTTTCGGCGTCACTCACGTTTCCCGTGCCTGCCACCGCCACGGCCCTTGCCACGCTCGTCAATGCCGGCCTCGATGTCGTCGCCCGGTATTCCGCCGTGCTCGCGGAGCAACCGGCCCTCGCGGTGCTGCACGTCCAGGCCAGTGGCAATCCTCTGCTCATGGTGGAATCACTGAAGGCCGCGGCGGACGCGGCCCGGTCCGTGGCCGCGGATGGCCACGGGAGCGGCGTCAGGTGATGCGTATTCTCGAACTGCGGATGTCGTTCTCGACCGTGATCAGTACACGGTCACCCAGTTGCACGCTGATCGAGCCGCTGTCGAAGACCTCGCGCTCGCCGATCGGGTCTACGCGAATCCGGAAATCGACGACGCTCGGATCGACTCCGATCGGCGTCATCAACTCGATCGTCGTGCCGGTGTGAACCTCGCCCATCCGGATGCGCTGGCCGTTGATCAGCGCGTACACGACGACCGTGGCCCAGTGGTTGTTCTCGACTTCGACCGCGATACGCCGGCTGCTCGACCCGCCCGGACCGCGGCTGGCCGAATTCCTGAAGCAGGCCGACATGAAGACCAGCGCCAGAAGCAACATCGCTACCCGGTTGGAACCGCGCGGGATCGTCATCAGCTGCAACCGTCCTTCCCGAGTCGCCGGCCCCGTCCGTTTCTGTGGCCGTCCTGCCGATGACCAACATACCGTTACCGAAGGGTCACGTCGAGCTTCGGGTTCTCGCACCCGTCACGGGCCCGTCGCTCGGACGGCCGCGCCGCGTCAATGAATGGAGCGGAGTGAATGCCCCGGCACCGGAATCGCCGAACCTACGCGCGTAACCGTGCACCGTGAGCCAGTAGTCCTCGGGATCGAGCGAGTGCTGCCAGATTGGCAATTCGCCGCGACTCCGCGCTCGCAACTGTCCGGCCGAACGACGTGATGCGGTAGACCCGCCGGCGGTCGGCCTCGGAACCGCCGGCTGACTCCATCTCCTCGATCAACCCCTCTTCAACGAGCCGCCGGACGGCCGTGTAGAGCGTACCCGTGCTGAGTCGGACCTGGCCGGAGGTCACTTCGCGGACGTCCAGCAGGATCGCGTACCCGTGTCGCGCGCGCTCGGAGAGCGCCAGCAGGATGTGGAACGCGGGCTCGGTCAGCGGCAGCAACTCGCACGGCTCACGAACAGTCGCCGGTTGCCCGTACACGCCACCATCACCACCCGCGGAGCCCGCACCGCTCCGGTGGCCATTACCGGCTCGCGGGCCATTCGTCGAGTCGCTCATCCCGAGAACCGTCCCTTCGTTCGCACGCCGTCTCAGGCCTGGTAGACGCGTTCGAACAGATCGACGATCGTCGGATCGAAATGAGCGCCTCGCAGCGAGTGGATGTACTCGCGCGCCGATTCCGTGGACCACGCCTTCCGATACGGACGGTCCGACAGCAGCGCGTCCCACACATCGACCACCGCGAACACGCGCGCCGTGAGCGGGATGTCGTCGGCGCGCAGGCCCCGCGGATATCCGGTGCCGTCCCACCGCTCGTGATGGCAGTACGGTATGTCGATGGCCGGTCTCAGGTACGAGATCGGCGCGAGCAGCTCATACGCAAGGACGGGATGCTGGCGCATCACCCGCCATTCATCGTCCGACAGCGGACCCGGCTTCAGTAGAATGCTGTCCGGTATGCCCATCTTACCGATGTCGTGAAGCATGGCGCCTCGACGCATGTGCACGAGTTCGTCGCCACCGATCCCGACCTCGCGGCCGAGCGTCAGTGCAAGATCCGTCACCCGCTGCGTGTGCCCTTCCGTCTCCCGATCCCGCAGATCGAGCGCCCGTGACCAGCCTTCCAGTGTGCTGTCATAGGCCTGCACCAGGTTCGCGTTCACGTGCTGCAATTCCTCGAACAACGTCGCACTGTCGATCGCGATCGCCGCCTGGCCCGCAATCGCCTCCGCATACGCCGACCAGTCCGCATCCGGTTCGAGACGCCCGCGATGGAATATCTCGAGAACTCCCTTCACAACGCCTTTCGCCACCAGCGGCAGACCGTAGTACGCCTCGAACGCCTCGCCTTCGAGAATCGCCGCTCGCCTCGGACACGGATTGAGCCGCAGTGATGCTCGCAACGGCATCCGCTCGAGCACGACCCGGCCCGCATGACCCTCACCGATCCGCATCCGGATGTCGTTGATCTGCCGGCTCCGGAACCCGTGTCCCGCGGCAAACCCGAGCGTCTGCGAATGCCGGTCCAACAGCATCACGGACGCCGCATCCACCTTCAGCTGCCGCACCGTCTCGTGCAGAATCACGTTCAGCGTCACCCGCAGATCCATGCTGCCCGCAATTGCAATGTCGATGTTGCGCAGCCCCTGAGTCATGTGCAGCCGTCGCTGCGTCGTCTCGACCAGCTTCGCGCTCGACACCGCCTGCGTCGCCTGGTCCGCGACACAACGCAGAACATCGAGATCCTCCTGGCTGAACAACCGCCGCTCGTCCAGCGACAGCGCCGCCAGTACGCCCACCGGCTCACCCGCACGCGTCATCTTCGCCAGCGCTACACTGCGCACACCTACCGCAACGTGAATCTCCGCACCCGGAAGGCCACCCTCCCGTACATCTTCGATCACCGCAATCCCGCTCTCCGCAAACACAGCGTCCATCCGCGTGCGGCTCACCGTCGGCCATACGTCGATCGCCGTGGCCGGCATCCCGTGCGCGGCCGTCAGTGCCAGCTGATCCGTCTCCCGATTCGCCAGAAACACCGCCACCGGCGTCCGAAGGCCCCGCGCCGTCTCCTCGCTTACCACCGCCAGCACTTCTTCCAGCGTCGATGCGTCCCGCAGCCGCGACGCCACACGCATCGCCGGATCCCTGTGGCCATTCCGACTCTCGACCCGTGGACCCGTTGCCCCCGACTCCCGGACAGCCTCCACCCGGATCGACCGTGGCCACAGCCAGCCGGCCGCCCGCGCCAGCACGGCCGCCCCCGCAACCGCCAGGATCCGCCCCGCCCATCCCGATGACACGCCCCCGGACGCCCACACGGCCAGCCACCACACGCCGACCACCACGGCCGTCACCGTCGCGATCAGCCACGCGTTCACCAGCCACGACGGCACGCCTGCCACCCGGCCAGCCGGCTCCACCGGCTTCTGCCCCGAATGCAGCGCCCAGCGACCCGCGGGTGCTCGCCACCCATCGTGACGTGCCGGACCCGAACCCGCCCCGTTGCCTCCGTTCACCCCCGTCACACCGTTTCTCTCGGGATTGCCGATGTCGACCTCCCCTCCGGCCTGTGCCGGCGACAACGCAGAATGGCGGACGCGAATCTCCCCCCGGTCCCGCGGGATTCGCACAGCCGCGGCGCCCATCCTGATCCTCGCCTGCCGTTCATGATCGCTTGTTGCATCCACACTACCACGCATGCCGGTAGGGGGAATGGGTAATAATCACCTATTTTGGATCTATACGTATCAAATCATATACATTGGCGGCGACGGGCGTTTCGGCGGCGTTCGAACGGCGGTGTTCCCGGCGGGCAGTTCTGCAGCGTTACTGGTGGTGTCTGTCGGCGGTCGGCGGCGGTGGGCCCGCACGTCCTGACGATCTACGCGACGACCCTACCAGGTACCGTCATCGCCTCGTGACCCGCCCGTGCGGACGGGCACGTTCGCGCGGGGCGGCCGCTCCCAGGCCGAGACCAGACTCTCGACACCATCGGGCCCGACGGCGGCGACACCGAACACGTAGTCGTCGATGGAAACGCCCTCGAGAGTAAACGTGGTCGCATCGCCGGCCCACACCTCGTGCTGCCAGTCCGGTGCCCATGCTTCACGCCAGAACACGCGATAGCCGGCGGCCCCCGGCGATGTATCCCAGTGGAGTTCGGCATCGTAGCCCTCGCCACGGCGCACCATCGGATTGCGACGGCGCAGGACCTCGGGCTGCGGCGGTGCGAGCGCGATCCCCGCGGCCGCCGCCGCGTTCACTTTCGCGTTCTTCGCCAGATAGGCGAAGTCCACGCCGTCCGGCGTGTCGCGCACGGTGTGCTGCCGATCATAGTTCTCCTTCGATTCGCTGATGCGCACGCCCGGATAGCCGTTCTGGTTGAAGGCAGTGTGGTCGCCGCCGCGTCCGAAGCGGTCCTCTCGCGCGATCAGCCGGACATCGTGGCCCGGGACGTACAGAGCCGCGAGTCTCCGCACGTAGCGAGCGAGCTGGCGTGACGGCGAGTCCTCCGGCCCTTCCGAGAAGACACGCAGTGATGCGGCATCCACGGTGCCGTTTCCGCCGTGGCTGTTGCCGATGATGTCGTTGTTCAGGACCGCATCGATGCGAATGCTGTCCTGAGCCGCCTTCTGCGCATGCGCGCGCGCGCCGATCAGTCCTTCTTCCTCACCCGCGAACGCAATGAAGACCAGTGTGGCATCGAACTCGATGTCGCTCTGTGAGAACACGCGCGCCAGCTCCATCGTGAGGGCCGTGCCGCTGCCATCATCGTTCGCACCCGGCGCGACGTTGTCGTCGGTGCCGACGCCCGCCGAATCCTGCGGCGACGGCCGAAGCACGACCGAGTCGTAGTGCCCGGACACGTAGACTCGCCGGTCGCTCCGGCCGGGCAGGACCGCCATCACGTTTCGCAGCTCGACATCGTGCGTGATGCGTCCCGCCCGCGGGATCTGATGTGTGTCGAAGCTGACTTGCAGGCGCGGCGAGTAGCTTCGCATCTCATCCAGTATCCACTGTCTGGCGGCGCCGATGCCGCGGTCCGTCTGCGTCGGCGTCGACAACGTGTGGCGAGTCTCGAACGAGACCAGTCGTTCCAGCGTCGCCTTCAGCCGCTCGGCGGAAACGCCGGACACCAGCTGTTCGATCCGGGCGTCCCGACCGACAGCCATCTGGGCCGAGCCCGGCGCTGCTGCGAACGCCAGTGTCACAAGAACGGCCAGTACTCCGATGTTCGATGCTCTCATGGTGGTCCCCGCTCGCGGTCCTCATCGTGGTCTCCGAACGTAGTGAGGCGGTACATGCGCGGCCAGCGGCCGGTCACGGTCACCGGCGGGCGGCTTGTGGCTGTCAGAAGCGGGTGGCGTGCCCTTGCATTCGCACGAGGAAAACGGCATGCTCCGCTCGAACGTGCGGGCGCGACGCGATCCGGCCTGCTCGTGTGTGACGAGTGCTCCGCTCCCGGTACTGAGTGGAGCCGCGCCCTGCAACCGGGGAGGATCCATGCTCAGGACGCGCGACACCCGTGTCGTGCAGACTTCTGTCCGTACCATTGTGCTCGCGTTCGTCGCCGCCGCCGCCGCGTGCGGCGAGGAGGCGCCGGTCTCGAGCGGACGGATCGATGTCGCCGACGTCGGGTTCATGACTCCCGAATCGATCGTCGCCGACACGATTGCCGACGTCTATCTGGTCTCGAACGTCAATGGCAATCCGTTCGCCAAGGATGACAACGGATTCATCTCGAGGGTGAATCCGGACGGTACGGTTGCCGAGCTGCACTGGATCGACGGTGCGAGTCCGGACATCACGCTGCACGCACCGAAGGGTCTGGCGATTCGCGGCGATTCGATCTTCGTCGCCGACATCAATTGCATCCGCATCTTCAACCGAGCAACCGGCGTTCCGGCGGATGGCGAGTGTGTGGAAGGCGCGACGTTCCTGAACGGGCTCGCGGTCGGACCGGAAGGCTCGATCTTCGTGACGGACAGCGGACTGAAGGAAGGAGAGGGCGGCGCGTTCGAACCGTCGGGAACGGACGGCGTCTACCGATATCCGTTCGTGGCCGGCAGGGCCGGAGCGACGCTCGCGAAGGACTCGAGTCTGGGCCGGCCCAACGGGATCGCCGTCAGCACCGGCCGCATCCTGGTGGTGACGTTCGGTTCGGGTGAGATCCTGAACTTCACGGCGGCGGGCCAGAAGACCGTGGTGACGCAGAGGCCGGGCGGTCAGCTCGACGGCGTTGTGTTCACGAACTCCGGCGGATTCCTGTTCTCGAACTGGACGGATTCGACGGTCTACAACGTGAATGCGGCAGGTCAGCTCACGCGGCTCGTCGAGCACCTCGCCGGACCCGCGGACATCGGATACGATCCGAAGCGGAATCGCGTGCTGATCCCGGTCTTCAGCGGCGATGCACTCGTGTTCCAGGACCTGCCAGCCACGGGCTGAGCGAGGGCTCAGCCCGTGACGCGGTAGACCAGGTCGAACACGGCGCTGTCCGCCGTGCCGCGTTCGGTGCGGACCCGTCGGTGCGACGAAGTCGGTCATTGCGAGCCAGGTGTCGCCGGTTCCGGCACCGGCCTCGGCGATGGGGAACAACCCGAACGGCCGGACGCCGCGGTCGCCGCCATCAGGTGAGTGGCGGGAGAAGCGCCGGGCGCGCAGATCCACGACCGAGAACGATCCATCCGGGCTGACGTCGATGAATGACGGATGGCGGAATTCACCCGGGCCATCACCGGTCCGGCCGAATGCCTTACGAGATCACCACGCGGCGTGAAGACGCGGACAAAGGGCTCGGCGGAGTCGAGCCCCCGGATGTTGCCATCCGGTCCTGTCGCGAGGCGTTCGATGCTCGCGAACGCCTCCGGTCCATCGCAGAGCTCGCAGCCGATGCGCGCCACGGCCTCGATCCGTGGGAGCGATTGTGCGCGTAATGGTGCGCTCGCGCCGGCCGCGGCGCCGAGCAGCGCAGCGGTCAGGATCGTGCCAACGCGATCGGCTACCGGCACGCCGGTCTGTCCGGCACTCGAATGCATTTGCTTTCAGCCCCGGTTGCGAGCCTGTCCGCCGTTTCTTGGACTCGGAGGTGCCGGTCGGGGTTGCGCTACTGTTTCGTCAGCGTCGTCCGACCGCTGGCGCTGCCGCCGCCGGTGAAGGAAACGGTCCAGTCCAGGACCAGCTGCGTGTCGGTGATCGTGCCTGTCGCATCCCAGCGATCGAAGCCGGGTTGCGGGATGTTCACACCACTCGCGGTGACGTTGCCGTCGGCGTCGACGGTCAACGTGGTCGCGCCGTACACGTTGAGGTTGGCCGTTGCAGTGAAGCCGGTTCCTTCGTACGAGGTCATGTTCGACTGCGTCGCGACGCCGCCGGGAACGCCGAGCGCGGGACCGGTCGTGCTGAACGCGATCGTCACCGTCATGGCGCTCTCGTCGGCTGAGATGGTCAGCGTGTTCGTGCCGGTCGAGCTGAATGTCGTGTTGATCCAGGTGCCGGTCCACGTGCCGGCGTACCGGCTGGCATTGAAGAGCGCAGTGGCCGTCGCGCTGAACACGACCGGCGTGGCAGTGGCGGTCGCGGCGGCCATTGCGGTGAGCTGATTGAGACCGGGCACGGAACCCAGCGTCCATGAGCCGACGGCAGCCCGGCCTCCCGCATCGGTGATCTGTGCCGTGCCGGCCGCAGCGCCGCCGCCGAGCGTGACGGCGAAGTTGACGGGGAGTCCGGCGACCTCATTACCGAACGCGTCCCTCGCCCGTATAACGGGAGCGGTCGGGACCGCCGTACCGACGGGTGCGGTCTGGTTGTCTCCTTCGGCGGCCTCGAGGCTTGCGACCGGACCCGCGGCAGCGGTAGCGGTGAACGTCGCCGGGCTGCCTGTCAGACCGCTGGCGCTGGCCTCGAGGGTGTTTTCGCCGGCGACCTCTCCGAGCACCCACGATCCGACGGAGGCGATTCCGTTCGCGCCCGTAGACTGCGATGCACCTGTGACGCTCCCCCCGCCACTGGCCACGTCGAACATCACGTCGACACCTCCAACGGGATTCTGGAACGCGTCGGTGACGAGGACAGCCGGCGCGACACCGATCGGTGTCGCGACGGTGCCGATCTGTCCGTCGCCGGCCTGCTTCTCGACCCTGGCCGCAGGTCCGGCCGTGGCAGTCGCTGTGAACGTGAGCGAGCCGCCGTCGACTTCCCGCCCCTGCACAGTTGCGGTCAGCGTGTTCTCGCCCACGCTCTGACCGAGAGTCCAGCTACCGATGGTCGCCACGCCATCGGCATTCGTCGTCTGCGACGACCCGGTGACGGACCCGCCACCCGACACCACGCTGAACACGACCGTGACGCCCTGGACGCCGCCATTCGATCCGCTCACGCGAACGCTTGGAGCGACGGCAACGGCCTGACCCGCGGCTGCGTTCTGACCATTGCCGGCCAGGACCGCGAATGCCAGGCGTTCCGGGCCTGAGCCGTCCTTGCAGCCGGCGGTCGCGAGCAGCAACCCGATGATGATCGTGCCGGTCGACTTCTTCATTCTCGGTTCCTCCATCAGGGAGCGGATTGAACAACGTGATGTCGCGGGGTGTTGCCGGCCGGCGAGAGCGCGCGCTCGCCGGGCCACCAGTTCCAGCGGCCGGCCACACGCATGAGCGCCGGCGCCACGACGAGCCGGATCGCCGTGGCATCGAGCAGCACGGCGATGGCGAGCGCGAACCCGACCATCCGCACCGCAATGAAGTCGCCCGCCGCGAATGCGACGAAGACCGCCACCATGATCGTGGCGGCGCGCGTGATCAGCGGAGCGCTCGATGCGACGCCGTCGACGATCGCATTATCGAGAGTCGCGCCCTTGCGACGGGCGTTGAACACGCTGGCAAGCAGAAACACCTCGTAGTCCATGCCAATGCCGAACACCGCACAGAAGGCGAGCAGCGGCACGGTCGGGAACAGACCGCCGAGCGGCGTCGTCACGCCGAACAGGCGGGCGCCCATTCCATCCTGGAACACCAGCACCGTCGCTCCGATCGCCGCACCCGCGGACAGCAGATTCAGCAGTATCGCCTTGGCCGCCAGCAGAACGGACCGGAACGCGACAAGTAGCACGACAAAGGCTGCGCCGACAGCGAGCAGCGCGGCGGGCAGTGCATGGGATGCGATGGCATCGGCGTAGTCGACCGACCAGGCGGGCGCGCCTCCGACATCAATGTCCGGTCCACGGCGCCGGCGCAGATCGCGTACGAGCTGCGCCGCGCCCCGCGCGTCGAGCGAAGCGGCCGGTATGATCTCGATCAGTGCCCGCGTCTCGTCGCGACTCGTGAAGGTTCGCAGTCCGGACTCCGGAAACACCAGCTTCACATCGGCGGGTGGGACGCCTCCCGAAGCCGTGGTGATCGAGCGGACATCGGCGATGCGGGGATCGGCGAGCAGCTCGTCCTCGACCCGCGACAGTGTCTGCCAACCGCGTGGCTCGAACACCGTCTGGCCGGGGGGCAGCGTCACGATCGTGCGGAGTCCCAGCGCGGCACCCGCCCGACCCATGTCAGTCAGCCGATCGAGCGCCCTCGCCGATTCCATTGCGCCAGGCAATGAGCGCGTGTCGTGCAAGCCGACCTCGAGACGGCTCGCCGCGCCGGCCAGCACGAGCAGCGGCGGCAGCGCGATCGTGAGTGCAATGAACGGGTTACGGACGACCGCGCGCACGACGTCGCTCCACCGGTTGCGGGTTCCGGCAGCCCAACCATCGGCCTGCGGAAAGGCAGCCGAACGAACCCGGGTCACCCAACCGCCTGCAACAAGGACGGCAGCGACGATGGCGGCGAGTGCCGCGATGCCCGCCGATCGGAGTTCCGCGACCGGCACGAAGAGCAGCGGTGCGAATCCGGCTGCGGCGGCGAGGCCTGCAAGCCGGACCGTCGACACCGGACCGCCGCGCATGATCAGCAGCGCATAGTCGATGCCGACGGCCAGACCGAGCAGAGATGCGATGCCGGGTGCGAGTACGGTGACCGGGTGCATGAAGGCGATGAACGCGGTGAGCGCCAGCGCCAGGCCGACCACGAGCATACCCGCGCCGACTCCGGCCAGGGCGGCACCGAGTCCACCGAACGCCCAGACCGCGAGCAACATCGAGGGCGGCACGGCACGCAGCTCGGCACGCCTCGTCTCCACCGCACTGATGCGTCTGAGATCCGTGTCGAGCGCGATCCGACCGGTCCACAGTGCCTCCATCCCATCGGCCGCGAGTCCGGCCGTGGCCCGGCGCAACGCGTCGATCGCTGCGGCGGGTTGCACGGTCGCGTCCACACCGACAATGGCTGCCGCACCGGTTCCGCCTGCGCCTGTCAGCAGTGTGTCGAGCGAAGTTGCCGGTGAGACGATGCCGGTGACGAACGGCAGGGTGTCGATGAGTGCCACGATCGCGCGAACGCGAGCGCGACCGTCATCGCTGGATGCACGTTCGAGGTCCGGCAGTACGAGTACGGCACTGCGTGCGAATGCAGAGCCGAAGGTCGAACCGAGCGCCGCCTCGACACGCGACGACTCGGCGCCATCGACGGCGCTCGCCGGTTCGACGTGCCGGCCCAGCAGACTGGCGAACGGCCAGACGAGGAGAGTGAGAATGAACCAGCCGAGAATCGGCCGCGACAGGCGACCCGCGGCGCCGCGTGATCCCGGCACGTCCGCCCGGTTCATCCCCTTCCGTTTCAGGACGAGTACTCACTCATCTCGAACTCGGCCATGACACCGAACATGGCGCTGCCTTCCATGAACCGATCGGGATCCGACACTTCCTCGATCCACTCGTCGAAGTAGGTGCCATCGCTGCTGGCCGGACGGTGCGGGCGCTGCCAGAAGTTCAGCTCGCGCGCGACCTTGTCCTCGAAGTCGATGCCTTCGTCGGGCGAATAGACCGAGTAGATCTCGATACCCGAGGGACTCAACGCGACTCGCCACGCCCGGTACAGACCCCTGCCGTCCAGCGCGGTCTCGTAGCGCACGTGGAATCCGTATTCGGCAATGATCGGCGGCGGTGTTCCGGGCAGTTCGCGGAGCGCATCCTGGAGTCGCTTGACGGCATCCTTCTGTCTGCGCGTCGTGCCGTCCCGGGCGAGGATCCAGTCGCCCAGCGCGATCGCGGCACGCAACAACCGCTCGTCATCCGGCCGGATCGTGTAGAGTGGTCCCGTGGCATCCGCACGCGCCGTGTCCGCATCGCGCGGTCCGTCGTTCCGGCGACCGAAAAAAGACCGCATTACCATCCCTGTCAGCGTCTGATTTCGACAATGGCCCCACGCGTCGTACCACCCGCATTGCTCACGACCGCGCGATAGAAGAGCGGCTGGACCGGCAGGCCGGTCACTGTCAGCGAGAACGACACGTCGGCAGTGCCCGACCCGACTGCCTGTTTCGTCGTCGAGGTGAACACCGACAGTGTCGCATCGGTTCCATACTCGAACCACGCCCGTGAAGCCGAGCCGTTGGGATTGGCCGTGCCATTCAGGTCCGCCTTTACATCGCCGACGGACGTTGCCGGCTCCGTGATGGCGACAGGCGGCGGCACGTGCAGATCAGGTGGAATCGTGAAGTCGAGAATGGCGCCCCCCACCGAACCCCACCTGCTGGCGGCGGCCGCGCGGTAGTAGTACGTCCGGTTCGGCATCAGACCGGACAATGCCGCCGAGTACGGCAGCGCATCCGTTCCCGAGCCGACGGACGTGAGCGGCGTCACACTCGCGGACGAGAGGCCGGCGTCCTCACTCCACTCGAACCACGCATCGGTCGGCCAGCCGTTCGGATTGACGGACCCGTACAACTGTGCCGTCGTCATGGTCGACGTGGCATCGAGCGTCGTCACGGACGGGACTGCGGGTGGCTGTGGCGGATTCGTGTTCCAGCTGAGGAACGCGCCTCGCGACGTGCCGGCTTCGTTGCGCGCGACAATGCGGTAGTACTGCGTAGTGCCGGTCGGACCGGATGGAACCACGGCGGTGATCTCTGTGACACCGAAGCCATCGATCGTCTGTGGCGGTGTCGCATTCGTCGCTTTCGTCGAGTCCGCGCCCCACTCGAACCACACGGTCGTTCCGGACCCGTTCGCGCTGGCGGTTCCATTCAGCGTGACGCTGGGAGGCACGAGCCCCGTGACCGGCAGCGTCTCGACTGTCGGTCCGACGCGGCCGGTCGTGAAGAAGACCGTCTCGCTCTCGTCACGCCCGGCCGCATTCGTCGCGACAATGCGAACCGAGTAGGATGTCGCGGGCAGCAGCCCGTGCACGGTCGTACTCACTGGCACACGCAGCAGTCCCGCGCCGATGTTGCGCTTGAGCGTGAGCGACGACGGCGCGTTCGTCGACACCGGTCCCCACTCGAACCATGTGTCGGTCGAGCCACCGTTCGGGAACACGCCCGCATCGAACGTCGCCGTGGTGGGCGTATCCAGAGTGACGGCCAGGTCGCGCGTCTGCGGCGGACCCGGCACGGCATTGGCCGATGCATCGCCGGTGGCCGGTTCGACAGTCGCGATGACCCGGGCGTGACCGACACCGACGGCATGCGCGAGACCGCTGCCATCGACCGCCAGCACCGATGGATCGCTCGACGACCACGATATGGTCCGTCCGAAGATCGGATTGCCTCGGCGATCAACGGGCTGCGCGCTGTACTGTCGGGTCGTGCCCACGGGTATCGACTCGTCGTCGGGCGACACCGTGACAGCCGCCACCTCGGCGGAGACCCGTGCCGTCACCGTGTCCTCGAAGTATTCGAAACGGGCCACGAGTCTGGCTGTGCCATCGGATCGAGCCACCAGCCTGCGAACATCCTCGATCGCGGCGACGTCGGGATCGAGACTCGTCCACGATGCGGCGGATGCATCGATCGTGTCACCCGTCACGAACACGGCGGCGCCGTTGATGGTGAGCGTGTCGCCATAGGCAGTCAGCACCGGCAGTGATTCCGGGCCGACCACGCCGGCTACGACAGGCTCGAGATCCACGCTTACCGTCGTCGTGCGGCCGGTCCGGAGAGTGACCGGCGTCGATCCACGGAATACGGCGTCCGGGCCGAGTCGTACCGCGACATCGAGTTGCAGCGTTTCGGTCGGCCTCCTCAGCCGCACGGACATCGGAAGGTGCGTGGCTGTCGCCTCCGGCGTGAACCGGACCTGGCGCTGATCCCGCGTCGCCCGGCCATCACTGAAGCGGGTCTCGATGCGATCCGTCCTGAAGTACGCGGAGCGCGGGCCGCCCGCGAAGGAGGATGCCGCGAATTCGAGCGTCACGGCCACTGTCGCGCTGCCGGATGTCTGCGGCGCATCCACCGCGGAGTCCGTGCAGCCGGCGGATGCCAGCAACAGCGCAACGGCCGCGAGCCGGCGAGCCGGCCGATTCACCGCGTTGCCGATTCTCATTGCATTGACGCGATCGAAGCGCGTCGAGCGAAGCGAAGACGACGCCCGACGATCATCGTACGAGAGATCCGAAGCGCATGGCCACTCCAAGTTCGACTCCTGTCAGACCCGTCCCGGCTCCATCGGTGGCGTAGGCCCGGCCGAACCGGAATCGCGCGTCCGGTACGACAATGGTCGAGCCGACCGGCAGCTCGATCGATGCGCCGACGCCCGCCGTGTAACCGTGTCGATCCGAACCTCGTGCATCGAGGACGCGCAACTCGATGGACGGTACCAGCACTGCTCTGCCGAGCGGGGTCCGGGATCCCGCTCCGGCGTACACCAGTTCCTGTGACACCAGGATGTCCGGCGGCGGGACGTACTCGCCTTCGAGCCGTTTCAGCCAGCCGGCATACGCGATCGCGCTCGATCGGCCGACCGCGAAGTCGTACGATCCGACGACCTGGAGCCGATCACCCGTCTGGAACACGTTCCGGCCATCACCCTCATCGGCACCGTACGTTCGCCAGTCCGCGCGCACCGAGAGCTTCGCGGTCCTGCCAATCGTGCGATCGACCGCCGCTCGCACGTGCAACTGGTTGCCCGGCCGATAGGTGAACGCATCGCCCGCCAGTGGCTGGTACTCGCGTGCCATCACGTACCCGATGCTCAGACCGGCCGCGAATGCACCGAAGGGCTGCGCCAGGGCCAGACCCGCGCCCGCACCACCACCCGTGCCCCAGCTCCGCGTCGCGAACGGCAGCACATCGGCCGCGATCGCGCCAGCCACGAACGTCTCGTCGAACGTCAGCGACTCGTTGCCTGTGGGCAGCAGTGCAATACCCGTGAGCACTGCTCGGCCACCCGCGACATCGACGCGCGCACTCAGCTGCGTGTCCGTCAATCCCGAGACCGTCGTCTCGCTGCCGCCCGGCGCCACCAGGCTCGCCCTTGCCGCCGCACCGCTCAGTGCGAGAACGAACCGGCCACGTGTCAATGTCACGCCGAACGGTGCACTGAACAGCGAAAGAGACTCGATGTCCAGCGCCGCCGGGTCGTTGAACGAATAGCGCTCGAACGAGCCGCCCGCGCTGACCGTCTGCGCCCACGCCAACCCCGGAATCAGCGCCGCAGCAGCACACAGGGCAAGACCGGTCTTCACTGGCCACCGCCCGGTGGTCGGATGATGACGTCGACGCGCGCGCGCCTGTCCAGCCCCTCGACACCGAACATCTCGGGAGCGGGATCGCGCAGATCCGGATCCGGCACCATCGGGTCGACCGCCACGAACAGCAGGCGCCGCCGCCGCCATTCAGGCAGCCACCAGCCGAGCTCCCGCCCGCCCACACCGATCAGCCAATCGACATCCTCATCCGCCGCCAGCAGCTTGCGCCTTGCCCGTTGGAGCCAGATTTGCGCCAGCTCGAAATCACCATCGAGAGCGAGCGCCCGCTCGAATGCCTCCACAGCTTCCGCCCAGTGGCCGACATCGTCGGCCTCGAGTCCGAAACCGAACGCGAGCAACGCCTGCACGTTGTCGGTGTGCCGCCGCAGCACCCGTTCCCGCTCCGCCACGGTCAGTTGCACGCCCGCCGCCGCGTAGATCGACAGCGCCAGCTGCTTCTGCATGTCGAACAGTTCGTCGATCGAACCGTCCTGCACGATGGGTGTGGCTGCACTGCCGTTGGATGCATCGACCACGAGTGTGCGGAAGCGGAGCGCGGTCTGGTCGCCATCGATGCGGCCCTGGACGATGCGACCGGCTCCGACGATGCGACCCACGCGCGCACCGGTGAGGGTGTCGACGGCGCCGCTCCGCGCAAGCCGCAATTCCTCGAGCAGCATTTGCACGCGGGCGCGCTCGACGATGCCGAGCCGGCTGGTCTGCGCGAGGTCGGTGGTGAGCAGTTCCGCGAGTGCGCTGCCAAGCGGGCGGAGCGACGGGTCCGCGCCCGTGACGAGGAACGGAAAGACGCCGACGATGTTGTCGCGCGCGGTCGCTGCGGCCAGACCGGTCTCATTCCGAGCAGCGGCCTGTACGGCCTGCTCGAGCTCGTGTCGTTCGAGCAGGGCAATGCGAGCCGTCGCGGCCCTGCGCAACGGCAGCGGGCCTTCGATCGCGAGATACTGCTCGAATGCGGCCCGGGCCTGAGCGAAGCGCTGTTGCTTTTCGAGGCTCACCGCGTACAGGAACAGGGCGGCCGGCTCGGGTTTCGCAGTTGCGACGACGGGATCGAGCAGTTCGGCCGCGTCGGCCGGGCGGCCGCTCGCGGTGTACGCGGCGGCGAGGTGAAGCCGTGCGTCAGTCGAGTTGGGCCGACTGTCGAATTCGGCCTCGAGGGCCGAGACCTGACCGGGCGAGGGCACGCGCGGCGATGCGACGCGCGCGCAGCCACCCGCGGCCACGAACACGATCGACATGACGACACGACGCGCTCGTCGAGCGCGTCCGGGGAGGAGTGAAGCCAATTCGTGTATCCTGGTCTTCCCGGCCACACACCGGGGTGACTCGAACGTAGACGGGGACCGCGCCGGACACAAGCGTCAGGCGACAAGCCTCAGAACGGCCAGACCCGTGGCACAATGAGCAGGGCGACGCCGGCCAGCACGAGCGTGAGCGGCAGACCGATGCGCAGATAGTCGGAGAAACGGTAGCCGCCGGGTCCGTAGACCATGAGATTGGTCTGGTACCCGATGGGCGTGGCGAAGGCCGCGGACGCGGCCATCATGATGGCGATCACGAAGGGTCGCGGGCTGACGCCGAGAGCCGCGGCGGATGCAATGGCGATGGGGAACATGATGACGGCTGCGCCGTTGTTCGTGATGATTGCCGAGAGCAGACTGGTGAGGCCGTATGCGACCGCCAGCGCGAGGAGTGGATCGTCGCCCGCCATCGACAACCATGCGCTGGCGATGGACGCGGCGGCGCCCGTCTTTTCGAGGGTATTGCCGAGGGCAATGGCGGCGGCGATCACGGTGAGGACCTGCCAATCAACGCTGCGGCGCGCGATCGGGCCGGTGGTGCACCGGGCCAGCAGCATCAGTCCCGCGGAGACGAGACCGGCGACGACCATCGGGACCCCACCGATCGACACGGCCGCGATCATGCCGGCGAGGATTGCGGTGGCAATGGCCGCTCGCTCGTGGCGCGGGGGGCTCGAGTCCTCGATCGCGCTGACGAGGTAGAAGTCGCGCGAGTGTTTCTGCAGTTCGACGAACGAGGGTCTCGCCTCGAGCAGCAATGTGTCGCCCGCCCGCAGCGTGATGTCGCCAATGCGGCCGGGAATGCGGCGGCCGCCCCGCGCGACTGCGACGACAACGGCTTCGTAGCGGGTGCGGAACCGACCATCCCGGATGGTCATGCCCACGACCGGTGAGGATCCGGAGACGACGGCTTCGACCAGCAGCCGCTCGGGTCGGGGGGCGTCGAGCTTGAACACCTGGTCGGGTGCGGGCACCAGCCCCTTGATCTTGTAGAGGTCGACAACAGAGTCGACACCACCGACGAACACGAGCCGGTCGCTGCTGTGCAGGATCTCGGTCGGCGCTACGGCGGGAATGACGCGGCCGTCACGCTCGATCTCGGCCAGGAACAGGCCCGGCAACCGGCGCAGCCCCGCTTCCTCGATCGAGCGGCCGGCCAGTGGGCTGCGCGGCTCGACCACCATCTCGACGGCGTATTCGCGGGCGTCCGCAGGGCGCCGGATCGGTGGTTTGCGCTCCGGAAGCAGCCAGCGCGATGTCGCCAGCACGAAGAGCACTCCTGCCAGCGCGGTCGGGACGCCGACCCACGCGATCTCGAAGAACCCGATCGGTGACAGGCCGGGGTGTGTCGCGACGAGCCCGGACACGACCAGGTTGGTACTGGTGCCGATCAGGGTACAGGTCCCGCCCAGAATCGCGGCGTAGCTCAGGGGAATCAGCAGACGCGACACGGGAAGCCCGTTCTTCCTCGCCCAGTCCTGGACCGTCGGAATGAGCATGGCCACGACAGGCGTGTTGTTCAGGAAGGCGCTCAACGCGGTCACCGTCGACATGAGCCTGGCCTGAGCGCCGATCGTGGTGCGCGGGCGCCCGAGCATCCACTGTCCGGCCGCGTGCGCCGCGCCCGTCTCGATCAGACCGGACACGACGACATACAGCACGCCGACCGTTGCGAGCCCCGGATTCGCGAGACCCGCCAGCGCTTCCGCGGGAGATGTCACGCCCGCCACCAGCAGCGCGGTCAGCGCGGCGACGAGGACGAGGTCGGGCCCGATCCTCGTGAAGACCAGCAGGGCCGTGGTGACCAGGACCACGGCGATCGCGTACCAGGCGTCGAAGCCCACGCTCACTCCGGTCGGGTAACGTCAGGTCGTGCGTGGCACGACAGATAGCTTCGTGCATCAGCTTCGGCAACGCGAGCCTTCCGCGAGATGCGGCCGGTCGTCCGTGCCTCGCGCTTCATTTCGTTGGCACATCATGAATTGCGGCGTTCCCGGGGATCGGGCCAACGGTCGCGAAAGACACGTGGCTCTTGACGAAGCCGCCTTTCGATTGCACCGTCCCCGCCTCGTTCCCCTCCCCACGGACACGACCATGGCCGACGCCGGCATTCATGTGATCGACGACCTCGAGCGCGCCGCCGTGCTGCTTCAGCCGCTTCGGCTGCGTCTCCTTCGTGAACTCGAGCAGCCGGATTCCGCGGCCGGCGTCGCCCGGCGGCTCGGCATGTCAAGACAGCATGTGAACTACCACATGCGGCAACTCGAGGCGGCCGGGCTGCTCGAGCGGGTCGGTGAGCGGAAGCGCCGCGGGTGCGTCGAGAGGCTCGTGCAGTCAGTCTCGCGGTCGTTCGTCATCTCGCCACGCACGCTCGGCGATGTCGCGGCCGACCCCGAGCTGATGGATGAGAATGAGACCGGCGGG
>Ga0055448_10000067_pt1 | contig 21805 bp, 18 predicted proteins | sample China_Galinas_PW_4_FD_57744 | JGI IMG/M metagenome (GOLD analysis project Ga0055448, IMG submission 57744) | Wetland microbial communities from San Francisco Bay, California, USA, that impact long-term carbon sequestration - China_Galinas_PWA_D2 | ecosystem: Environmental > Aquatic > Marine >... | reverse complement strand
CGAGATCGAGAAGGCGCACCCCGACGTGCTCGAGCTCTTCTTTCAGGTCTTCGACAAGGGCCGCATGGAAGACGGCGAGGGTCGCGAGATCGACTTCAAGAACAACATCATCATCCTCACGACGAACGCCGGGACCGAGACGATCATGAAACTGACCGCCGACCCCGAGACCATGCCCGGTCCCGAGGGTCTGGTGAAGGCGCTCAAGCCCGAACTCGACAAGACGTTCAAGCCCGCGTTCCTCGGCCGTACCGTCATCATCCCCTACTTCCCCGTCCGCGATGAAGCACTCGAGCGCATCATTCACCTCAAGCTCGGCAAGGTCCAGCGCAGGCTCCGCGCCACGCACGACGTCGCGCTCGAGGTCGATGACGCAGTGATTGACGCGATCGCCGCCCGCTGCACCGAAGTCGAGAGCGGCGCCCGCAACATCGACAACATCCTGACCAACACACTGCTTCCCGCCATCTCGCGCCTCCTTCTCCGCTCTCTGGTCGACGGCGAGAAGCCTGGCGAGATCCGCGTGAGCGTCGGCGAGGACGGTGACTTCACGTACTCGGCGGCGTGAGGTCGGCAGACACACGTCACGACCTGGAGTCGGGCCCGGTTACGCGGCCGAAACAGCCTGGCGATCCGTACGCCGGTCTTAGGGCTCGAAGGCGAACCCTGAGTCGCGAAGTCAGCAGCCGACCCGGTTGCCAACAACGGGCCGCCGGGCCCGAATGGTTCGTGCATGCTCCTGCCGCGGCCGGGTCATGCGACCTCGCACGACCGATATCCGTGCGGCGAATTGCGAACAATTGCCCGGGAACCGTGGTCATGTGACATGAGTCCTCTCGCAGCCGGTAACGCGGTTCCAGGATCGGCACGGCTGATTTGACCGGCGAAGGATCACCGCCCATCGACGACGGGCTGGTCATGAGTTTTCGATGCCCGAGGGCCAAGGCTCGTTGTGACTCGTAGAATCCGCGCCCATTACTGATTCGAGAAGGTCGACCAAGTAGAGTTGACCTGCTGGATTACCGTTCGCACGGCCGCGTGGAGCGCGTGATGGACGCCTTCATAATGCGGTAGTTCTTCCTATATGCGATGGAGCACCTGTCGCTTCGGTATTGCGCGGGTGCGACCTGGATACGGGTGCCCAAGGCCGGCCTCCCTACCCCGACCTTCCTCACCTCTCCATGCCCGGGCCACAGGAGGTATACATGTGGCGACTACTCTGCTTGCTCGCTTTTCTGAGTATTCCCGCGGCAGCGACATCAGCGCAGAAGGTGCCGCCGACCCGCACCGTCGATGTTGTGGACACGCTTTTCGGTACTGCCGTTCCCGACCCGTACCGGTGGCTCGAGAACCTCGACGCGCCGGATGTGCAGGCGTGGTTCCAGGCGCAGGCTGCATACGCTCGTGCGACGCTGGACGCACTGCCGGGGCACGCCGCGATTCTGGAGCGTCTGCGCCAACTCGACGCGGCCGCGCCGGCGGAGGTCTCGCTGCCACGCGAGGCGGGCGGGCACTGGTTCTATTCAATGAGGCGCGCTGGTGAGCCTCTGGCTCGCGGCTATGTCCGTGACAGGCGGTCAGGTAATGAGCGGATGCTGGTGGACCCGGCAATGGTCGAGGGCACCGGCGGCACCGGCGCGAATCGACTGGTGACGTTCGTGCCCTCGCCGGACGGCCGACACGTCCTGTACGGCATCGCTGTTGGCGGTGAAGAGCGGGTCGTGCTCCATGTACGCGACGTCGCGAGCGGGCGTGACATCGAAGGCCCGTTCTACAACCAGTGGGAGGAGACGGCGTGGTGGGATCCAGCCGGTATGGCCTTCTACTACTGGCGGATTGTCGAGCCGGGTGCGGTCGAGCCGTCGGCGTACTTCAACGTCCAGATGATTCGCCACCGCCTGGGAACCGACCCCAGCTCGGATGTGGTGGTTCTGGGCGCGGACCTCCTGCAGGAAGAGCCTCCGTGGTGGCCGCTCCTTGAATTCCATCCGGAGGACACGCTCGCCTTCGGGCACGCCGCCGATGCTCGAACTGCCTGGTACACCGCGCGTGCAGCAGACGTGGCTGCCGGCTCGCCGGAATGGCGACCGCTTTTCCCGGCGGACGATTCGGTTGTTTCGGTCATCCCTCACGGCTCGGACCTATACATACTCACGCTCCGCGAGACGCCGCGGATCGTCCGTACGCCACGGGATGCGCCCGATCTCAGCGCAGCGGAGACTCTGATGGCCGCGGACGCCGGAACGACACTGCAGCATATGGGCCGTGCACAGGACGGCCTCTATGTGCAGTGGTACGCGGAGGGTGTGAACCGGCTCACGCGCATTCCGTGGGAGCGCCGCCCGCGACCGGTCGAGCTGCCTTCGGGGACATCGATTCAGGGCTCGGATCGATACGGCAGCCAGGTGCAGTTCGATTACCGCCGGAGTGGCGTCCTGCTCACCCTCGAGAGCTGGACGGCCGCGCCGCACCATTATCACTTCGATCCAGCGACGGGCCGATTCGAGGATCTGCAGCTGAGCGCCGCCGATGCGATGGATCGGCTCCCGGGATACGTGGTCGAGACGCTATATGCGCCGGGTCACGACGGAGTGCGAGTCCCACTCACTATCGTGCGACCCGAGCACGTTGTGCGGGACGGTTCGCTGCCCGTCGTGCTGGATGTGTACGCCGCATACGGCATACCCTGGATGCGCACTCTCACGCCCGGACCCTGGTTCGATGTCGGCGGAGCCTGGGCCGTCTGCCACGCTCGGGGTGGCGGGTACTACGGCGAGGCGTGGCACCGCGCCGGTCAGACCAGCTCCAAGCCGAATTCGTGGCTCGACTATATCGCCTGCGCCGAGCACCTGATTCGCGAGGGTTATACCCAACCGCAACATCTGGTCGCCGGCGCTGGCAGCGCCGGCGGGATCACGGTCGGTCGGGCAATCACCGAGCGGCCGCAACTGTTTGCAGGCGCGGTAATCTCGAGCGGCGTGCTCGACGCCGTTGGCAACGCGTCCACGCCTGTCGGGCAGGCCAACGTCCTCGAATTCGGCTCGCTGGAGACCGAGGACGGGTTCCGCGCGCTGCTGGCGATGAGCCCGTATCATCACGTGAAATCAGGCACGCCCTACCCTGCGATCGCGCTGTGGACGGGCCTGCAGGACATAATCGTGCCTTCGTGGGAGTCCGCGAAAATGGCCGCCGCCCTGCAGGCTGCCACGTCGAGCGCCCATCCGGTGCTTCTCCGGGTGCAGGACGCGGGTGGCCACGTCTCCGGCGCCGCGCCGGCCGCCGAGCAACGGCTCAACGGCGCCGACGCCCTGGCTTTCTGGATGGTCGCCGCCGGTCTGCCACCCTACCGCGTGCCGGAGAACAGAATGCGCTGAGGTCAGGCCACCGTTCGAGAGAAGGGCGCCCCCAGCAGCGGCCGTTCTCTCGTCGGAAGATCAAACTCGCCGCACGGACTCACGTCACATAACCCTGGTGTCACACGGCGCTGGCTCCGCTCGCTTGCCGCACAGGCCGGGAAAGGGGTAGGTTGTGAAGGGTGGGGAAACGCCTGCGCCGTCCTGCCGGTCGGCTCCGGCGCTTCGTGAACCCATTAGCGGTTAAGAGATAACAAGATGCGGAACACTCGCCGACCCGGACCATCGCCCTGAAGAAGGCAATAAGGAAGGCAGAGCATCAGTGAAGCCGCTTGCGGTTGGCATGGTCCTCATTACCTGTCTCGGTATCTGCGCAGCTGGCTGCCAACCCACGAGTACTACCACCACGACGCCGGTTGACATAACGCTGTCTGACCAAGCACTTCTGGACATTCACGATACGATCGGTAGTGATGAGGCACTATTCGCTTTTGCGAGATCCGTCACACGACTTCGGAATGGTACCATAGTGGTGGCGGACCAGTATGCACGTGGCTTGAAGTTCTTCAACGACTCAGGCGAATCTACCAAGGTGGTCGGGCGACGCGGGCGAGGTCCTGGCGAATTCGAAGACGTCACGTGGGTGAGCACGTGTGGTCGCGATTCCATCTACGCCTTCGACTATACACGCCGAATGGTTCTGGTGTTCGACACGGCTGGTAGCTTCGCCCGTGAATTCAGACCAGAAGGCAACCCCCACGAGATGCGGTGTTCGGCCTCAGGGATTCTGGCCGTGCTTGGGCTTCCGTACGGTCTGGGCAGTTCGCAACAACCCCCGGAGCATTTGGTCTCACCAGTTCTTGTTCTGAATATGCAGGGTCAGTCGTTGGTCAGGATAGGTGATGTGCCATTCGCCGAGAATGGACCGTTAGGTAAGCGAACGCATATTGCAGTATCGGATGACGGCATCTACGTCGGGACAGCGGATTCCGCGGCGGTAGTCTTGTACAGCCTCGATGGATCGAGCCAAACTGCTCTTCGCGCGAATATAGTCAACGTCACGCCTACCGCAGCGAACCTGAAAGCAGCCATTGATGAAACAGTCTCGTATGCATCCAATGCGGCAGTGCGGGAACTACAGCGCCCCCAATTCGAGAGTATGGCTGTGCCGGAATTTGTGCCGCTGTACAGACAAGTACTGGTTGACACCCGTCGCATAGTCTGGCTGGTGGTCAGTCCCCTTGGTGAGCCGTTCACGAAGGTTCAGGGCCTCATTCCTGATGACAGCTCAGTGGTGACGCTGCGGCTTCCTCCGGATGCTACTATTCAGGAAATCGGCGAAGACTACCTCTTGGCCATACATCAAGACAGCATCGGATTTCAGCACGTTCTGCTGTTCGATCTCCGGCGCCAGTAGCCTTTGGCAGGTTGCTGAAATCCCGGGTCCACTCGTTCGTAGCCTGGCTCGGGCGTCAGGCGGAGAGAGGAGACGCGGGCAGGTCCTGCGGGTGACCTCGCGAACCTGTGGCAGGTCCGGCCGGTAGGCGTAGCCTTCGGGAGTCATACGTTATCGGAAAGCCGAGCAGCGAAGTGACGGACCGCGCCAACGGGGTTGGAATCGGATAGAATCGACACGCTCGGGAGAGGCTCAGGAGACGCCACATGGGTCTTTCGATCGAAGTGGCCGCATACAACGAGAAGCGCGGACTGCCCGAGACGCTGGTGCGGCTCCGACCGCCGCCGGACTGCTTCCGAGCGGTCGAGCCCGGATTGTCGTGGTGGACAACGACAGTCCCGACAACACCGCAGCGCTGGCCCGGCACATGGGGGTTGCCGTGGTTGAGGTGCCCGTGCGGGGCATCCGGAGGGCAAGGAATCGCGGCGCGGTGGAGTCGCGTGGCGATACGCCAGTCTTCGTGGGTGCTGACGTGACTGTACCGCCCACGCTGCTCTCCACAATTGAGCGCCAACTCGCGCACCAGGACTGTGTTGGTGGAGGCTTCGGTGCGCTGGAGATGGCTCTCATTCCCTGGATAGGTTCAAGGGCGTGTGAATCCATACGCCATCGTTGACTTGGATGCGCTCAGGCGGGTTCTGGTAGGCAGGAATGCCTGAAGGAAGGTCTCGGGGCGGTCTTCCGGTAACAGACGTTATCGCAAATCGTTGTCGAGCAAACAGACTTGAGACAATGAACGGATGGAGATTGCGAGATCGCACTCTCTGAAGCCGTGACCTGGGAGTGGCCAGCGATCTGGATGGGGGTTCCGAGTCACGAGGTGGGTTGCGCTCTCCAAGAGGGTAGCGTCACACCGCTGGGTAATCGGCAAGACGGCGGTGAACCGCAGATTGTTCTCCTGCGAGCGCGCTGTTGATTAGCCTGAGCCGCGGATCCAGACGCTTTGTGATTGTGGCCGGCACCATGCCCTTGCCGCTTGCCGCCATGCTGGTCGTGACCAATAGCCATTGGGTCGGCGACATCGTTGGTGGCCTGTATCTTGGAGGTACGGTCGCGCACGTCCTTGGCGGGCGTGACTGCGCTCGCGCGGCCGAGCCGATCAGGGGTCCAGGTCGATCTGCCGGACCTCGGTCCATGGCACGTACTCGGGGTCGTGGCGGCCGTCGACGAATACCAGCACGCCGGCGTTGAACTCGCCGAGGTCGCCTGCCAGCTCGAGCCGCAGCTGCTCGCCGCTGCGCAGTGTCACCGTGGCCTGCTCGAGGCCGGGCTCGTCAATACCGGGGAGCACGATCGAGGCGATGAGCGCGAAGGGGATGGTGTAGTCCACGCCCTGCAACGGGGCGTCGAGCGTCTCGGTCGTCTCACTCTCGTCGAGGTCGTAGACCAGCCGGCCGGCAAGGCGACGGCCGGACCGGGTGACGACAGTGCCCGCGAGGGCGTGGCCCACCGGATAGTCGCCCCGGGCGGGACCGGTGCCGCCCGGGCCGAAATCGACACGCTCGAAGGCCTCCCACGAGATCAGTACCCGACCGTAGCGCCGGTCGTCGACGTAGAGCCCGCCGTTGCCCCGGCCGACCTGGCGGTTGCCGGACAGCAGGACGGTACTGCCATCGAGTAGCGTTACCAGAGAGCTGTCGACCGAGCGGCGCGCGATCGAGCGGATCTCGTCGAAACGCAGGCTGAGCTCGCTATCGGTGGCATTGCCCCGGAGTTCGTCCGTGACGAGGCACTGCCGCCGGTCCCACTGGACGAAGCCGGTGAAGTCGCCGTGTCGCGTGTGCACCGTACCGTACAACGGCACCGGCCCTGCGCGTGATGGTCCGGCGCCCGACGCGGGCGCGGCGACCAGCTCGATGGTCCGGATGTGCCATTCCCCGAGGTCCACGACGCCGCGGTCGGCATCCCACACGCGCAGGCCATCGGCCACATCATCGGCGCCGTACCGGTCGAGGTGGAACGTCGTGCCGCTCTTGAGCGTGACCCGCAGGTCCCGGCCGCGCGGCTCGATGAGAGCGATGTCGCCGAAACGCGCCATGAACGGCCGGCCCAGATCGAGCCGGTCCTTCCGGAGATGGATCTCGATCCCGAACAGCTTCACGGACTGATGCTCCATCGGCAATCGGTCCGACGACACGAAGCCGGCCCACGGATTCGTCGCCTTGAAGCCGTTGAAGTAGTCGCCCCACAGCGCCTCCTCGTCACTTCCGAAACGGAGCCGCCCCTCGTAGATGGCACCGTCATCCGTGGTTATGCGTCCGTAGAGGAGGCCCTCGGGAACACCCGCGGTCGATACCGCGCCGGCCGGTGGGGCCGACGAGACCGGCTCGACATCCGGCTCCAGCATCCGGAAGACGACGGACGGGTCGATGTCGTGCCCGACAGCCCGGTAGAGCGCTGCGGACGCGAGAACAATGAACAGGGCGGCGAACATCCCACCCGTGATCCTGGCTCTCGTCATGGCCGGCCGTCCTGCGGGAGGGCACGGGCGTCACACCCGAGTGCGGCCAACCGCAGCTGAAGAACGGCCGCGGCGGTGAACTGCCTGGCGATCGAACCGACCTCGAACATGGCATCCGTCGCCATCGGCACGTCCCAATCCGCGTCCGCCCTGCCGTACGCCTTCATCAGCAGCGTGTCGTCTCCCCTGACCGCTCTGGCACGGGCCCGGCCCTGTTCGCGGTTCGGCATGTCGGGATCCTCGTGATCGTGACGAAGTACTTCACATCACAAAGTAAACCGCGGTGCAACCGCTGTCAAGCGCCGGCCGGCGCGTCACCCCTGGGCAGCTACCTGGTACAGTTCGAGCTTGCCGTCGAGCGTCTGGAGCGCTTGTCACGAAAGCCGAGCGTACCCGTCCGCCGGGCGGGGTTGCCGCCCTCTCCCCTGGCCATCACCCGGCTCGGCCGGGCCTGGGCGCATCTCAGGACGCGACCGGCGCGGACCGCTGCGCCGTGAGCGTGGAACCCGTCGATCGAATGTTCGCGACTCCGCCCGATAGCCCCGGCCAGTGTGAGCCGGGACTATCGGACGACCGACCGCGAGGTCCACGTTGCTGTTACTGTCCCGAGCTCTCACCCAGGGCGAGGAGAAGCTCGTCCAGCTGATCGAACGTCTCGACCATTGCATCGGCTGCTCCGGTGCCGGCAGCATCGAGCGCTTCCTTCGAAGGATAGCTTTCGCGCAGGACCACCAGCGTCTTGCCGCCCGTTTCCTCGAAGGTCACCGTGGTGACGGGCCCGCCCTCGCCACCTTCTTCATTGGTCCACGCGAGGCGCGAGTACGGCTTCACTTCGACATACGAGCCGAAGAATGCGGCAGGCTCGGGTCCACCGTGGTCGAATACCAATCGGTACTTGCCTCCGACACGAGCATCCACCTCGCATGACAGGAGGGTCATTCCCATTGACCTGGGCACCCACCAACGCTTGAGCAGCTCGGCCCTGGTAAATGCCTCGAACACGATGCGCGCCGGGGCGTTGATGGTCCGCGTGACAACCACCTCGCGGTCCGACTTCCGTTCCACCGTGGTGCGGTTCTTCACGGTGCCGGGCCTACTTTCGATTCTTGCGTTCATCGCTCTTCTTCTTTCGTGTCAGTTCCTCGACAACCTTGTCCAACTCGTCGAAGCGTTCGTCCCAGCGCTGGCGGTACCTCTCGAGCCACACCGTCTCTTCTTCCAATCGGCGCGGGCCCAGCTGGCACGTCCGCACGCGCCCGATCTTCTCCGTGGTGACGAGCCCTGCCTGCTCCAGAACGCCGATGTGCTTCTTCATGCCCGTGAGCGTCATGTGGAATGTCTCGGCAAGGTCCGTGATCGAAGCGTCGGCTCGCCCGAGCTGCTCCAGCACGCCACGCCGCGTGGCGTCCGAGAGCGCAGCGAACGAAGTATCAAGTCGGGTCGTCATATACTGAACCACATGGTTCAGTATTTAATGCAGGCGTTGCGGCATGGCAAGGGGTGGCCGCGAAAGACAATGCGTCCTACGATCTCAGCAGAGCGCGCGAATCCGTGACCGGTCAGACTACCATCGCCGCCTCTACTGCGACGATGTCCCTGCCGAACGGCCGCATCGTGACGGCTCTCTTTGCCGGCGCCCTGTTTCTCGGTGCGTGTAGCGGTTATCTGAAAGCGCCCTTACCCGGCGGTGGCGTGCCCGGTGCCGTTGATCCATTCAGACGGAGATCGAGAACGTCCATTCCAACTGGCAGAATGAGCAGGATGAAGATCTGGATTGATGCCGATGCCGCTCCACGGGACGTGAAGGAGATCGTCTTCCGTGCTGCCAAGCGGCTGGAGATTCGCACCACGCTGGTCGCCAATCGGCGAGTGGCTGCGCCGATTTGCAATGACTTCGTCGAAGCCGTGTGGGTTGGCGGAGGCCCTGACGTAGCGGATCAACATATCGCGGATCACGCCGCGAAGGGCGATGTCGCAATCACGGCCGATATACCATTGGCCGCGGTTCTGGTGGAGAAAGGGCTGTATGTGATCGACCCGCGCGGCGATCAATATACCGAAGAGAATGTCAGAGAGCGCCTGTCAGTCCGGGACTTCATGGAATCGCTTCGGGGCGCCGGTGTGGAGACCGGTGGTGCGAGACCGTACGGGCCGCGTGACAAGCAGTCATTTGCGGCGGCCCTGGACCGGGTACTCGCGAAGGCTGGGCCGTGACGTGCCGGCGCCGTATCGATGGGTGCGCAACAGTCGCACTGAATACGCGATTGTGGACGTTCGAGCCTGAGCTACGCTCCGCAAGGGTCGAAGCGTCAGCCGGTCGATCTGCCTTGGCGAGTGCCGCACGCGTCCATTTCGATTCCGATCTGGTGGCGAGCGGTCCGAGGGTAGTGGGCCTCACCCGAATCAGCGTAGCCGTGCTCCGGTCGGCTGGGTCAACACCACTTCGATGCGCAGCTTCTTCCCGTCTTCAACACCTTTGGCGAGCGCGGACCTGGCCGGGACTTCAAGTGGATGAGTGAAGCCGCAGAAGCGCAGGTACGTGCGCGAGTCGGCCAGATGGAAGGCGAGTTGCTCGTAACGGAATCCGTTCATCTGCTTGATGAGGGCAGCACGCAGCGCGATTTCGGCGGGCAGGCCCGGACGGCGGACACTGCGCCGGTCAGGCAGCACGGCGCTCATCTTTCCAGACGAGCTCCGTCCGGGATTATGGATCGGACGCGAGCGGGGATCGTCGACTGCGTGGATGACGGCCACATTCTGTCACGAAACGAGACCCATCCGCGCCTGGACCCGGGCGGTCGCCAGATGGTCGAGGGTGCGACGGCGAGGGTGATCGACTGGGCGTGTTCGAGGAGCACGGGGCGGAGCTCCCGGGATGGCGGCCGGCCGTGAGCCTCGCCGTGACCGTGACACGATGACCGAAGTGGAGATCACGAAATGAGACCGGAGCTGTCGGTCATTGTGCTGTCGTCCGCCGTGGCACTGGCCTGTGCCGGCGGTGAGGGGCCGGCCGCGGCGTCGTCCGACACGGAAATGATCCCGGCGGACTCGGTTCGCGTGGTCGGGACATCGGACGTGATCGGCCATATCGCGGATGTGGTCGAGGGCGACGATGGCACGATCTGGGTGCTCAACTCGGCGGAGCCGTATTTCATCGCAATGTCGGCCGACGGCTCGATCGGCAGGACATGGGGAGCGAATGGCGGTGGGCCGGACGAGTTTCGCAATCCCGGAGTGCTGATTCGCCAGGGTGGCCACGTCTGGGTGTACGACGGCAGACGCCACGCGATCCTGCGCATCGATGGTACAGAGAACGGTGTCGAGACGATCTCGATACCGCGAGACTCGATCCCGCCGTCCGGCATCGCCTCGACGGAGAACGCGGGTTCCGGCGGCCGCGCCTGGATTCGAGGTGTGGATTCGGGGTTTCTCATGGCCGTCGGGCGTGACCGATCGGCACTTCTGACGCGGCTGTGGAAAGCCAACCTGACGCTTCTGAGGGATGACGGCAGGGTATCAGTCGAATTCGCCGTGGGTGACCGGCTCGGCGATCCGACGACTCGCTACGGCGGGGCCGCGACGCAGTTCCTGCCGTATCCGCTCTGGGCCCTGTGTTCGGATGGATCCGTGGCCGTCTACGATCCGCTGCGCGACGTGATCGATCGGGTGGCTCCCGGCGACGAAGTGCGTAACAGCATCGGGCTTCCGCCCGAGCGAGATCTCGAGGTCACGCTCGACCGCGCTTTCCGCATGACGTACCGGTACATGATCGACCAGGCTCCGCCGGGGCTGGTGCTGGACAGCGCGATGGTGTACGGCCAGCTCGAGCAGGCGTGGCCCACGTTGCGGGAGCAGGTCTCGGACGTGTTCCCGGAATACGCGGACCTCCAGTGCTCGGCGGAGAACACGCTCTGGCTTCAGCGGTTCGATCCGGACCACGGCATGATGGGCAGGGGGCCCGAGTGGCTCCGGATCAATGCCGATGGCATCCGGGCGTACTCGTTCCCGGAGTCGTTCCGGCCGCTGCGGTTCGAGGCGGACCGCGTCTTCGGCGTTCGGCGCGACGGGTTCGATGTCGAGTCCGTCGCCTGGATGCCGTTGCCGGGAGCCTGATGACCGGTCGGCCCGGCCTGCCCGTCAGCGCGCGAAGCTCAGAAGGCGCCGCCGCCGCCGCCACCACCACCGCCACCCGATGACCCGCCTCCACTCGATCCGGACGGACTGGACGACATGGTGGATGCCGCGACGGTCGACATGCTGCGCATGTCCTGGGTGAAGCTGGACGTGTGGAACGTGCCGTGGCCGTAGCCGCTGTACCAGTTGGGCGGTTCTCGGTAGATGTCCTCGAAGGCTTTCGCCCATCGGCCCTCGACCTTGAACGCCATCGCGAACGGCAGGTACCTCTCGAACTGGTCGGGCGACTTGATCATGCGGCGGTACCGGTCTTCCTCGACCTTCGACAGGAACTCCTTGAAGCCGAGGCCGTGTTCGCGGGCGCGCGCGCCGCGGACCGTGCGCGCCGGCATGAACTGGCCGAACAGCAGCACGATCAGGCCGGACAGGCCGCCGGCCACACCGAGGACGCGCGGATCGACGAACACCAGCGCATTCTCGTTCGCGTAGAGGCCGGCGAACACGCCTGCCGCGCCGAGCATGATGCCGACTACACTCCAGCCCGCGCGCACGGTGTTCGGATTAACGCGGTAGTGGCCCTTCTCGATGAGCTCGTTGTAGATCGCCTTCCTGATGCCGGGCAGGTCCTTGTAGAACCTGTTCTTGAGGTCGGCCAGCCGCACGCTCTCGTAGGTCGGGCCGGGACCGGCGCCTTCGGCGGCGAGGTCCGGCGCCTCGCGGCCGAGCACGGCAGTCATCAGGCCTCGCTTCGCGGTGCTCGGGTGGCGGAACAGAGCCGACAGGTAGGACGCCTCGTGGGTCTCGAGATCCGTCCAGTCGGCACGGTCCCGCTTGAGGTGGAAGATGTACTCGGATGTCGGGATCAGTCCGAGCACGCGTTTCGACTCCTTCTCGATGTGGATGTAGCCGCGCACGGCGAGGTCGACGAGTGTGGCCGTGATGTCGTGCATGTGCGCGGTGTGGTCGATAAGCGTGCCGATCTCCGCGGGTGACAGTGTCCGGGGCGGGTCGTACTGCACGGCGATCGCCCTCGGCTTCGGGTCGCGACCCTTGCGGTCCCACTGCTTCCACGAGAGGAACAGCACGAGGATCGGGATCGCGATCGGCCAGGCCGTCATGGCGCCGTGCTCGATCACGCCGGGCTGCGCGGGGCGCGCGATGAACCCGCCGGGCCACGATGTCGCCACGGTCAGGTTCTCGCCGGGATTCAGCACCCGGCTCTCCGTGAAGGTCACCGTGCCAGCTTCGGTCCGGATGCCGGCCGACTGCTCGGTGCTGCCGCCGGTGCCGGCGTATGCCGCGGACTGGTCGGGCTTCACGCCCCGGGGCAGAATGATGCGCGCCGAGGCCCGCTCGATGCGCACACCCCATTCCGTACCGGTCACGTTCCAGTATAGCTCGTCCGCGTAGTTGTCCTGGCCGGGCTGGCCGAAGAAGCCGATGCCATCGAGCACGTCGTAGCGGATGACCACGGTCTTCGAGGCGTTTTCCGCGCCCGGGATCCAGACCTGCCAGCGGCGAGTGCGCTGGCCCTGTCGGCTGGTCTCGAAGCGAAGCGGCTGGCCGCCACCGTCGGTGATGCTGACCAGCTTCACATCGAGCGGATCGCGCCGCTTGTAGACGGCGGGCGGCGTCAATCGCAGATCACGGTAGATGCCGTTCCAGTGACCATCGAACCGGAATCGGATGGTCTCGGTGACGTGCGTGACGCCGGAGGTATCGACCTGGAGGTCGCTGTGGAAGCTCTCGATGAACCACGATTTCTGGGCGGCGGCCGCACGCGGCGCGAACATGACCGCGAGGGCCGGGGCGAGCGCTGCGAGCAGAAGTCGCGGCAGTCTGGTCATCCGCTTTCACCCTGTTGGCGTTCGGAAACTCGACGGCCGGCGCTGTGGCGCGGCCCTTTCAGCGTACCCTGTTGGAATGTCGGCACGCAACGCCGATCCCTGCCGCGGGCGGGGGCGTCGGCGCCGTCGATGCTGGACGAAGCCGCGTTCTGACGCTTACCCTGATACGGCTCACCGTCGAAACCGCACGGCAGCAACGTCGGCCGGGTGCCGGGAAGAATACGCGACAACGGGTACGCGGGCCGCGCCGCGGGCATTCAGGCGAATCACGCAATGACGATTCGCCGGGCCGGGTGGCGCGAGCCGATCTGAAACGAGGAGATGGGGATGGCGACCTACTCACAGGCGAACCGGCCGATTCGTGTCGAGACGCCGCTCGGCGCGGACAAGCTGCTGCTGCTGGGCATCACCGGCCAGGAGTCGGTGTCCACGGTCTACCGGTACCGGCTCGAGCTGATGTCGGATGATCCGGCGATATCGGGCGCCGACCTGCTGCGCAAGCCGGTCGCGATCGCGATCGTGCTGGCGGATGGCAGCGAGCGCTGGATCCACGGCATTGTCAGCCGGTTCTCGCAGCACGGGCGCCAGGACGAACTTACGTTCTACGAAGCCGAGATCGTGCCTTCCCTGTGGTTCCTCTCGCTTGCGCGCGACTGCCGGATCTTCCAGCAGCTCACGGTCCTCGAGATCGTGCAGAAGGTTCTTGATGATGCCGGTGTCAGCGATTACGCGATCCGCACGGCCGAGAGCTACACGAAGCGCGAGTACTGCGTTCAGTATCGCGAAACGAACCTCGACTTCGTGCAGCGGCTGCTCGAGGAGGAGGGCATTCACTACACGTTCGAGCACTCGAAGTCGAAGCACGTGCTCGTGATCGGCGACACGCAGACACCGGTCCCGCCGATCGCCGGTCCAACGACGATCCGCTTCGCATCGCAGGCGGACGAGGACGAGGACATCATCCACGACCTGTGGCACGAGGATTCGGTCTACATCGGCCGCGTCACGCTCAACGACTACGATCCGCTGAAGCCGTCACTGAGTCTGATCTCGAGCGTGTCGGGCAATGGCCGTGAGGAGGTCTACGACTACCCGGGCAAGTACACGAAGCCGGGCGATGGCGAGCGCTACGCGCGGATCCGCCTCGAGGCGGAGGAAGCGATCCGCGCGAGTGTGCGGGGCAACGGCCCGTGCCGCGGATTCACGGCCGGCTCATCGTTCTCGGTGAAGGACCATTACCGGTCGGACATCAATCGCGCCTACCGTCTTCTCGAGATCGGGCTGACCGCGAAGGCGGGCGACTACCGCAGCTGGGATGGCGGCGACTTCGCGTACCGCTGCTCGTTCATCGCGGTTCCGGATGACACGCCGTACCGACCGCCGGCCCACACGTCCCGACCCATCGTGCAGGGCTCGCAGACCGCGCTGGTCGTGGGGCCGACCGGCGAGGAGATCCACGTCGACAAGTACGGCCGGGTGAAAGTGCAGTTCTACTGGGACCGCGATGGCAAGAAGAACGAACACAGCTCGTGCTGGGTGCGGGTGTCGACGGCGTGGGCCGGCAAGAAGTGGGGCGCCATCCACATCCCTCGCATCGGCCAGGAAGTGATCGTCGACTTTCTCGAGGGCGACCCGGACCTGCCCATCATCACGGGCCGCGTCTGGAACGCCGAGCAGATGCCGCCCTACGAGCTGCCGAAGAACCAGACGCAGAGCGGCATCAAGTCTCGCAGCAGCAAAGGCGGCGGCACCGAGGACTTCAACGAGATCCGGATGGAGGACCTGAAGGGCAAGGAGTTGCTCTACATTCACGCGCAGAAGGACAAGCAGGTCATGGTCGAGAACGACCGGACCGAAGAGGTCGGCAACAACGAGACGATCGTGGTCAGGAACGACCGGACGGAGACGGTCGAGAACAACGAGACAATCGAGATCAAGGGCAACCGCAAGGAGACGGTCAAGGGCAACGAGACGATCACGGTCAACGGCAAGCGCACGGAGAAGGTCGACGGTAAGGAGAGCATCAAGATCGGCTCGAAGCGTGCGCGCGAGGTCGGCTCGAGCGAGACACTCAAGGTGTCGACGAAGCGGTCGACGAAGATCGGCACGAGCGACATGCACAAGGTCGGCACGAAGCTGACCATCAAGGCGGGTACGGAGATCACGCTGAAGGTCGGGCCGAACAGCATCAAGATCGACAACTCGGGCATTACGATCAAAGGCATCCAGGTCAAGGTACAGGGCACGGCCAAGGCGGAGATGAAGGCACCCATGACCACGGTCGAGGGATCGGCAATGCTTCAGGCCAAGGCGCCGATGAGCCAGGTCAACGGCAGCGCCATGCTGAAGCTTCAGGGCGGCATCACGATGATAAACTGACCATGAGCGACAACGCGAAGACCTTCCGATCCGGACAGACGGTCGCTGCCGTGCACGCACTGGCGGGGCTGTCGGACGAGGCCGCTGCGCTGATCCGGCCGGGCCGCGAGCCACGCGACTACGTCGAGTTCCTTCTCCGGAACCGTCTGTACGCCGATGTGGTCGGGCTGCTGGCGCACGTGCTGCCGCGGCGGGAAGCGGTATGGTGGGCGTGGTCGTGCGCCCGCGATGCCACGGAATCGCCATCACCTGCGGACACGGCTGTGCTGGATGCGACGAGCCGCTGGATCATCGAGCAGACCGATGAGCAGAGGCGAGCCGCCGCACTGGCCGCGGAAGCGCTCGACTACGACACTCCCGCCGCAATGGCCGGCCTGGCCGCGTTCATGTGCGGGGACACGCTCGGTCCGCCGGACGCGCCGCCGGCGCCGCCACCCGAGACCGGCGCCGCCCAGGCCATCACCGGCAGCATCTGCATGGCCGCAGCGGAAGGCGATCCGGAATCGATCGGCGAGCGGTTCGAACAGTTCATCGCCCGCGGAATGGAGCGCGCGGACAAGGGAATGGTCTGGGCACCCGATCCGCGGGGCGAAAAGGAATAGAGGAGACGATCATGGGACTGCCAGCCGCTCGAATCACGGACATGCACGTGTGTCCAATGGTCACACCGGCGGTACCGCCGATCCCGCACGTCGGCGGGCCGATCCTGCCGCCCGGCGGTGTGACCGTGCTGATCGGCAGCCTGCCGGCCGCGCGCATGAGCGACATGTGCCTCTGCACGGGCCCGCCCGACGTCATCATCCGCGGCTCACCGACGGTGCTGATCGCCGGGCTGCCGGCCGCGCGCATGGGTGACAACACGGCGCACGGCGGCGTCATTGTCGCCGGCTTCCCTACCGTGCTGATCGGCCCGTGAACCGGTCCTTCAGGGGAAGGCGTCGGGCCGGTCGTTCAGCGCGACCAGCGGCCGGCCAGTGGCGATGCCGGGTCGGAGACGGACTGGAACCGGACGAGCCGGACCGCGTCACTGCCCTTCAACGATGCGACCGGCATGAGCCCGCAATCGAGGATACGAGCAGCGGCTCGCTCGCTCATCAGCGATTCCGCGCAAGGCAGCGCTTCGGTCGTGCCGTCGCGCCTGACCAGGTGCAGCGGCAGCCCGCCCACCTCGAGGTGCCGGCCGGGCTGCATGGCGGCGCCGTCGTACCTGAACGAGTGCGCGAGCAGAATCGCGCACAGGTACGCCGGGTTGCCCCAGAGATACTCTTCGTGATCCGGCGGGTCCGCCAGCTCGTCGAACTCGAACGTCTCGGCGGGTTCGGCGTCGCGGCCGTACGGCAGGCGGAGCAGCACGCGCGGCTGGGCCAGTCCGACGAACCGGGCGGTCTCGCCGCGGCGGAACGCGGCCCATTCGGGCGCATCGACGGCGCGCCAGTCGGCCGGCTCGGGCAGGCCCTGGAAACGGGGGCATCCCGAAAGCGACGCGTGGCCGGCGGCGATGAACGGTGTGCCCGCCGCCCTCGCGATTTCCGCAATGCGCGCGAGCATCGCTACATCGGCGGCGTCCGGGCCGAACGTGTAGTCGCCGATCACGACCGACCACGGTTCGGCGGGCTCGTCGACCAGCAGGCGGTGCAGCAGGCTCTGCTCGAGCGGCCGGTCCAGCTCGAGGTCGGCGGCGAGCGCCTCACGGGGCATGTCGACCACATCGATCGTGAGCTTCGGGCCGGTCTCGATCTCACGAACCATCCGGAACAGCGAGCGCCACGCGGACTCGACCGCGCGGAACGCGGGATCGTGCAGCACTCGACGCATGACGTCGCCAGCCGCGGCATCGACTTTCGCGACGAGGGCGCCCCGCCTCGGATCCTGACCGGGCACGAGGTGCGGCCCTACCGCTTCCCGGATGAACGACTGGAGGTCGTCGGGCGGCGGCCGTGTCGAACCGCCGGCACTGCTGGCCGGCGCCGGGCCGGCCGCCTCATCGAGCATCCGGTCGAGCAGCCCGCCTGTCGATGCGCGCAGACCGTTGTGCCCGGAGGGCGGCGCCTGGGCCGGGTCGATCGAGGGTTCCGCCGCAGTGTCGGCGGCGGCGTCATCGCCTTCGGCGCCGGTGTCCGCGAGCAGCTCGCGGGCGGCCGACTCGAACGTCTTCGGATCGTCCAGCCGGTCGCGCAGCGAACGCAGCCGCTGGAACAGTGGAAGCGTGCCTCTGATGTAGTCGGGATGGAAGTGGTCGATGTCGCCGAACCGGACAGTCACGGGCCGGCCGCCATCCGACAGACTCAGTACGGCGCGAGGCGAGACGCGGTCGAGCACTTCGTCATAGTCGTCGCGATCGATGCGCACGGGCCGGGATGGCCGGGCGCCGGTCTCGCCGCCGAGATCAGCGAGCACGAGAATGCGGAACGGCGAATCCTCCCGCACTGTTGCCTGTTTCGGCTGTGTCCGCGGTTCGACTTCGAGGATCACGCCGACCTGTGGTCCCTGGATCATGACTGTCGCCCTGTCGGACTCGACGCGCCGGCCGTTCACGCGCGCACCGCGATCGAGAATGTGTTGTGCCCGGGTGAGGCCCCGAATATGTCACAATGCAGGCGAGCCTCACAAGCACGAATCAACCAACCCGACCACGGCTCCCCACCGGCGGTCCTCAGAGGTCACAGAACATGAAGGAACCAGTGATGACGCAACGGACCCGTACGGCAATGCTGGCCATTGCAGGCCTGCTCTTCATTTCGGCGTGCAAGGAGACCGCCTCGCCTGAAGGCGAATTCGTCGTGGCTCCGGCCCAGGCGGAGCTCCTGATCGGCGACCACTTGCAGCTCACCGCGGTCGGCGCGCCGTCGACACCGGCGTGGTCATCGAGCAATTCGTCCGTCGCCACGGTGATCTCGGAGACCGGATATGTCACGGGCCTGAGCCGCGGCATGGCAACGATCAGCGCGGTAGCGGAAGGCTCGGTCGCGAGCGCGGATGTGACTGTGCTGCTGCCACCATCGCTCGATATCTCGCAGCCGACGGTCGACTTCTTCATGGACGTGGGTGGTGACAACCCGCCGCTTCAGGCTGTGCAGGTGAACAACGGCGGCGACCGCACACTCGAGGACGTCACGGTTCAGGGTATCACGTACGGGCCGAATCACCCTCGCGACTGGCTGAGCGTGAGCGCGTCGAGCGGGACCGCGCCGCTCACACTGACGCTCAGTGCGAACGGCCTGGACCTTCCGCGAGGCACCTACACCGCGACCGTGCAGGTAGCCTCGCCCAACGCGGGCAATTCGCCGCAGAACCTGGCCGTCATGCTGCATGTGCAGGCGGATGCCGCGATCGCTGTCTCGCGCACGGTCGTGCCAATGGCCAGCATTCCGGGGGTGGTCATCCAGGAGAGCGTCGATGTCACGAATGCGGGCGACAAGACGCTCGACGGGCTGGCGGTCGACGTGCAGTACATCCAGGGCCAGACGGGCTGGCTGACCGCCACTCTGGACGGCACGCAGGCGCCGACCGCACTGCGTCTGACGGGTTCGACGCAGAACTTGGGTGTCGGCAACTACAGCGCGATCGCGCACATCACCTCGACCGTGCCGGGCGTGGCCTCGAAGAACGTGAGCGTCAACCTGACCGTTTCGCCCGGCCCGGCGATCTCGCTCGCCTCGACGGCCGTCACGTTCCAGGCGAACACCGGTCAGAATCCAGCGAATCAGAGCGTGGCCATCAGCAACGGCGGCGGCGGCACGTTGTCCGACCTGTCACTCGGCACGATTACGTACGGCGGCGGCCAGCCTGCCGGCTGGCTGACAGCGACACTGGCGGGCACGACCGCGCCGACATCGATCACGCTCGGCGTGACGTCGGCGGCACTGGCCGAAGGCAGCTACACGGCTACGGTACCGGTACAGTCACCGGTCGCGAGCAATAGTCCGATCAATCTCGTCATCAACCTGAACGTCGGTCCGCCGCCGGTCATCAACCTGAACCCGACGGCACTGCAATTCGACGGCTGGTCCGGCAGCGGCGCACTGGCGCCGGGGATCCAGGCGATCCAGATCACGAACGGCGCGGGCAGCGGTCCGCTCACGGGACTCTCGTACAGCGTGTCCTACGGCGTGGGCGCATCGAACTGGCTGAACTTCGTGTGGCAGGGCAACAAGATGGACGCGCCGACGACGCTGCTCGTGCAACCGAGTGTCTCCAGCCTGCCGGCCGGCATCTACTCGGCGACGATCACGTTCTCGAGCTCGATGTCGGGAGTGGCCTCGAAGACGTTGAACGTGACCTACGTCATGCACGCGTTCAGCGTTGAGATCAACCCATCGCTCGGCGCGTGCACCGGCTGCCACGGCGGCGGCCAGCCGCCGACGATCGGCGCGAACTCGTCATCCAACTGCGCGGCGTTGAGTGGGTATGCCACGCCGGGCGATGGATTCAATTCGATCGTCTACCGGAAGCTGTCGGGCGCGACGAGCCACTCGGGCGGCACGTTCCCGTCGCTGGCGAACATCATCCGGTCGTGGATCGACCGGGGCGCCCCATGCGGGTAGTCAGAGCCGGACCGTAATGCCGAGCCGGAGTCCGAGCTCGTTCGTGTCGTGCTCGAAGACGCCGGTCGTGGGGCGCACGAACTTCAGTGATCCGAATTCGGCGAACCACGCGCTGGCCTCGAGGGCCAGCGCGTGGTCACCGGCGCTCACGAACAGTCGCGGGCCGGCGGCGAAGCCATAGGCGAACGACCACGACGTCTCGTTGATGTCCCGCTTGTCGGCCGGGTCAAGGCTGTTATTCGTGGTGCCGCGCAAAATCGTGCCCGCCGCGCCGACGGATGGCGTGAACCAGAGCGAGAACTGGCCGGCGCCGAGAGTGAAGTTCGGCCCGACGACGACGGTGAGGAGGCGAGTCCGCGCGTCGAGGCCCGTGCCGGGGAGCGGAGCGCCGGACAGCCTGGCCCACGACCCGTCGAACCGCAGCCCGACGGCTCCGTTGTCCGACAGGCTCCGGGTGAAGATCAGACCGAGCACGGCGGTCGCATCGAACAGGTCGCTGTTGTCCGACTGACCGCCGAGTGCCGCGAGACCGGCCGACAGGCCGACGTGTGTTCCCGTGCGCAATGCCGCACCCCAGCGACCCTGCCCCTGCGCCAGTCCGGGCAATGCGACGGCGAAGATGACGAGGATGGCAGTCGTGACATCGCGGTGGATCTGCTTCATCTGAGCACCCGGCTGAGGTTGATGCGGCCGTCGGATCCATGTGCGTGCCGCGATCCGTCGGTTCAGTGACCGACCCGCATCACGGCAATGTACTCTTCCTTCCGCCGATTCGCCGCTCGATGCCGTGTTGCCCGAGCACCAGGATCTCGTGACTGCCGGCGTTCCCGACCGCGAGCGTCAAGTCGGCGAGGAACCGTGCGGCCGTGACCTGGAAGAGATCGACCGGCGTCGGCCCGCGCGTGCTCGACTCTTCGACTGCCTGCCATGCCGGTGTCGCGAGATCTTTCAGCGCCGGGAGCAGGACATCGGTGACATTGTCCTTGCGGACGATCAATGGCTGAGCACCCCGGTCCGGCTGGCCTGATCCCCCGCCACACGCGGCCGCCGCAATCGCCAGGCAGAATGCGGCCGACCCGATCGCACTGCGCATTGTCGCTCTCACCAGGGGGGGTCTCCAGACGCAGTGCAGTGTGAGTTGACGGAGTCTGTCCGGCCGTGCACGTTCCCGCGCGTCGTTCGACTGCGGCGGGACGTGACGGCACTGCGGGCCGCGATGCCCGAGAGTCCCGAGCCGGCATCGACCTTCGACACGTCCACCGGCGAACCGGTTTCAACATACCTCACATCGCACGGCATTGATCCGGCCCGCAAACGGAATTCAGAGATGAGACCGAACGTCCGAGCCCTGCTGCTCCTGCCCGTTGCCATTCTGTTCGCCGCCGCGCCCTTGCCGGCGGGTGACCGTCTGGCTCGATCGGTCAGCCGGGCGCGCATCGTGTCGAACGTCCATGCGTTCGCTCGCGTGTACGGCTACGTTCGCTTCTTCCATCCCGGCGATGAAGCGGCGGCGCTCGACTGGGACCGCTTCGCGATTCTCGGAGTGCGGTCCGTGAAGGATGCGGCAACGGCCGATCAGCTGCGGGACCGGCTGGCCGCGCTGTTCCGGCCTGTCGCTCCGGGCGTGGCCG
>Ga0055448_10000066_pt1 | contig 22003 bp, 18 predicted proteins | sample China_Galinas_PW_4_FD_57744 | JGI IMG/M metagenome (GOLD analysis project Ga0055448, IMG submission 57744) | Wetland microbial communities from San Francisco Bay, California, USA, that impact long-term carbon sequestration - China_Galinas_PWA_D2 | ecosystem: Environmental > Aquatic > Marine >... | reverse complement strand
AATCCGAGGGGAAGCGAGGGATGGGAACGATGATCGACGAATTCGTTCAGGATATCAGGCTGCTCTTCCGTCACCTGGCCCGGCGACCGGGTTTCGGCGTGATCGTGCTGGTGACGCTGGCCCTGGGCATCGGAGTTACGACTGGCGTTTTCAGTGTGGTTCGGGGGGTATTGCTACGACCGCTGCCCTACCCGGCTCCGAAGCGGCTGGTCTACTTCGACGGCGGCGGTGTGGGTTCGCTGCACAACTTCGAGGATCTGCGGGCGCGGCTGGAGACGGTCGAAGACATGAGCGCATCGATGGCTGCGGAGCTTACGCTCACCGGCGAGGGTGAGCCGACTGTGCTGTCGAGCAGGATCGTGTCCGCGGATTTCTTCCCGATGTTGGGCGTCGCACCCGCGGCGGGACGGCTGCTTGGGCCAGCGGATGACGGGACCGCGCGTATCTTGCTGGGCCATGCGTTCTGGCTCGACCGGTTCGGCGGTGACACCGCCGTGGTCGGCCGAATCCTGACGCTGAACGGGAGCTCGCTCGAGGTAGTGGGCGTCGCTCCCTCCTCGTTGGAGGCGCTGTTCGATGCCCAGCTCGTCATCCCGTTCCCGTGGGACCCTGACGCCGGGATCCGGCTGGACCGCACGTGGCGGGCGTTCAGTGTCTACGGCCGTTTGGCAGAGGGCCGCACACTCGAAGATGCGCGCGCGGAAGTGGACGTTGCGTGGGCCAGACTCAGGCAGGATTACCCGGACGAGAACGCGAAGTGGGAGGTCGAGCCGGTGCCTCTGCGGGACTGGTTGACACGGGGAGAGGAGATGCCGCTGGCGATCCTGTTCTCGGCGTCAGTGTTGTTCCTGCTGGTGGCGTGCGCCAACGTGGCCAGTCTGTTCCTCAGCCGGCTCGAGACGCGTGGTCGGGAGTTCGCGGTGCGATCGGCGCTGGGTGCGAAGCGGAGCCGGCTCATGCGACTCGTCTGCTCGGAGGCTCTGGTCCTGGGAGTTCTTGGGGGCGCCGTCGGTATTGGCCTCGCAGTGGTCCTTCTCGACACTTCCCTGACCGTCTTCGGAGGCTTCCTGACCAGACCCGACGCCGTTCGTGTCGACGACACGGTGCTGCTGTTTTCGCTCGGCCTGAGCATGGCCGCGGGTCTGATCGTGGGCGGCGTCACCATCATCTCGTGGCGCGGCGACCGTCCGATCCTCGCCATCGGAAGGACGGCGCGGGCGGGCGGCGGCCGCACGACCCGGCTCCGGCGGCTGCTGGTCTGGAGTGAAGTGGCCATGTCCCTGATGGTGGTGACGGCTCTCGCCCTCCTCGTGCAGAGCTTCATGGCCGTGCGGTCGGTCGACATGGGTATGGAATCCGAGGATGTGTTGGTCGTGCGGCTCGGAAACCTGACCGCTGCTTCCTACCCGGATGCGGCAAGCGGCGTGATGTTCACGAGTCACCTGATGGAACGTCTCGGGTCGCTGCCGGGCGTCGAGCGAGTGGCCTTCGCCAGCCACGCCCCCCTTCGCGGATGCTGTGCCAACGGACTGTGGGCGCGTGCGGACAACCCGGAGATCAATCACCGGTTCGTCGAGTTCCGCGTGGTGACCCCGTCCTACTTCCAGGTTCTGGGAGTGCCGCTGAAGGCTGGTCGTGTCCTGGCCGCTTCCGACCGACCCGGCAACACGCCCGTCGTCGTTGTCAACGAGACCCTGGCCCGGGCTCTCTGGCCAGGCGCGAGCGCCGTGGGAGAGTGGATCCGCCGGGGTGACCAGGGCGAAAGGTACCAGGTGGTGGGGGTCGTGGGGGACACACGCGAGTATTCTCCCGAGCGGGATGCCCCGCCAGTCGTGTACCTGCCGATGGAGCAGATGCAGTGGCCGCTTTCGGTGGCCGTGACTCGTGTCGCCCTCCCCCCTGACGTGATGGCGCCCGCCATCCGGGGGGCTGTCCACGACATGGATCCGCTGGTCCCGGTCATATCGATCCGTTCGCTGGCTGGCGTGGTTTCGGACATGACCGCTGACCGGCGGGCCACGACGTACCTGATGGGCCTGATGGGCACGCTCGCATTCCTGCTCGGCGGAATCGGCGTGTACGGCGTGGTGAACCACATGGTACTGGGCCGGATCCGGGAGGTCGGCGTACGGCTGGCCCTTGGCGCTGCCCGCGGGTCGGTCCTGCGATTGGTTCTCCGACAGGGCCTCCTGCTGGTTATCCCGGGCGTAGTCGTGGGCACTCTGGGCGCCGTCGCCGCCCATGGATTGCTGAAATCGCTCCTGTTCGGCGTGGGACCGTTCGATCCCCGGGCCTACTGTGCAGCCGTAACCGTCTTCGTCGTTGCGGCACTCGCGGCGACATTGGGACCGGCGGCGGGCGCCGCCCGCGTGGATCCGGCGCGTACGCTCAGAGAAGGCGACTGACCCAGCCCGCCGGCCGATCTCCTGTCATGAGGGCGGCCGAAGGTCGCGGTACGCCTTGCGCTGTTTCCGTGCTCCCTCCGCGTTGAGTCGACGACCTCCTGCGGCATCGCGTCCGGGACCTCGTTAGTGGACCGGCCGGGTTCCATCCGTCCATTCTCTCTTCACGTTCGAGCGGCGGTCGTATTCCTCGTGTGTCCAGACGTCGCGCACGTACACGCGACCGAGATCCATGACCGACTGTCACTGACCTGGCCCGCTTGCCGGACGGTCGTGTGGTGCTTCCGGATCACTCCACCGGTTCGACCGGAGGGCCGTAGGTCCCGGCCGCGAACCGCATGACGCCGGCGAGCCGACCAATGTCGAAGTCGCCTTCGGGCTGGCGCATCTCGACGGAGCACCAGCCTTCATAGCCGGCACGGCGGAGTGCGCCCGCGAAGCCGGCGTGATCCGTGTCGCCGGCGCCGACCGGCGAGAGCCACGGCTCACTGATGTGGAAGTGGTCCGGCGCGCCGGCGGCCAGCACGGCAGGCGATTCGCCCTGCAAGGTCATGGCGCCTGAATCGAGGTGCAGGCCGAAGCCCGGCGATGCCACGGTCGCGACCAGCGCTCTCGCCTCGGCAACGGTCGTGATGTAATCACAGTCGTACCCGGGCGGGTTCGGCTCGATGCAGAGCATCACGTCGAACTCCGCCGCGGCGTTGCCGGCTTCGGCGAAGAACGCCATGGCGATCGCGTCGCGTTCACGCGCCTCGAGCGTACCCGCCTGCCGGTTTCGCGGCGAGCCGAAGACGAGTCGCCGCGCACCCAGCCATGCCGCAAGACGAAAGAGCTGACCCAGGTAGTCGAGCGTCTGCCTGCGTCCGGCGGCGGCACCGAAGACGGTGAGGTCCGGCCGGCCGTACAGCAGCGCCTGCATGGCAATGACTTCAATGCCGCGATCCGCCCACCAGCGACGAACCTCACCAGCCTCGGCCGCACTGACTTCCGCGGGGCGCGGCCAGAGCATTGTGGGCGCGATCTCGACGCCTGTGATGCCGTCGCGTTCCATGGCCTGCGCCACGGCTTCCCGCTGATCGGCGGGCCAAGCGATGTTCGAGAACGCGACCTTCATCCGGATCGCGTCCTTCGCACGAACGCGTCGAGACGGCCGAGTACCTCATCGGAACTCTCGAGGTAGCCGTCCGACCGGCCCCAGAGCGCGCAATGAATCGACCGCATGTCGTAGCGCGCGGCAGGCGGCGCCTCCGGGTTCCTCAGCTCGCGGCCGAACACGACGTGCGCAATGCGCCCGACGGACAGTGGCTCGGTCGCCACGTTGATCAGGTCCAGCTCGTTGTGCAGACACTTCTCGATGTCGCGCCACAGTCCGACCAGATCGTAGAACTGGAAGACGCTGGCCGGGTTGATGAACTCGATGCGGTTCTCGTGCAGCAGGTCGTGAATGACGTTCTTCTTCAGGCCCTCGCCGAACAGACCGGGCAGCCGCACGATCAGGCGCCGGTCGAACTTCGATTCGACGAACTGCTCGAGCATCCGCCTGTGCCCGCCGTAGGCGTCATTGTGTTCGTTGTCTATGGGCGTCGTCTCGGTGACTTTTACGGGCTCGGGATAGACGTCGACGGTCGAAATCAGGATGAACCGATCCGAGTCGACCGTATCGATTGCCTCGATCAGTCGATCGATCGACGCCCGGTCCCGCTCCGGCTCCCGGTTTGCCAGCCACTTCTGCGCCGGCGCACCCGCGCAGGCGACAAGGTCGAACGATCGCCCGCGGATCGCCTCGATGTTCGTCGAGTTGAACGTCGCCTCGAACTCCGTCTGCCGCAGCAGCTGCCCACCCACGAAGCCCGTGTGACCGATCAGTGCCCTCGTCATGCCGCGCGCTCACGATCGCGGACGCCGAATGAGGCGGCCATGACGCAAGCCCTGGCGAGGCCATCGAGGGCGCTGGTCATGACGCCTGCCTCCGCATGACCGTCGAGGACGCCGCTCACGATGCGGGCTCGCCGGCGCGATTGCGGTCGGGCGGATCATAGCGGCCGGCACACGCGCGCAGCAGCGCCTTCAAGACCTTCAGGTTCCCGCGTACCGGACTGATCTTGGTGGGCGTCGGACCCGCGGCCGGATAGCGTCGTGTCACCGGCACCTCGGCACAGCGCAGGCCGAGCCGGCCCGCCCGGATCGCCAGATAGTAATGCAGCTCGTAACCGGTGAATACATCGCGGAACACGTCGATTCGCGGGTCCTCGAGGAGACGCCGGCTGTACGCGCGGAATCCGTTGGTCGTGTCCGTGTAGTGGAACCGGGACACCGCGCGGATCAGTGGGGCGTGAACCAGCCTGATGCCCCACAGCCGGCTGGCCGGAGTGTTCTCGTGATGGCCACCGGCAATGAAGCGCGAACCCTGAACGTGGTCCGCGCCGGCTTCCAGTGCCTGCACGAACAGTGGAATCGCAGCCGGGTCATCCTTGTCGTTGCCATCGATCGTGATCACGCCATCATAACCGTCGCGCAGTGCGTGATCGAACGCCATCCGCTGCTGTCCGCCGAGTCCCGGCCCGTCCGCCTTGCGCAGCAGTGAGCGTACGCCCACGGCCTCGAGTCGCTCGGCCGCGACCGAGCCATCCGTGCTGCCGCCATCGGCGATCACGATGTCGACATGGCCCGCCCACTCCTTCATGCGGGAGAGTTGCCGGGCCAGTCGCTCCCCTTCATTGAGCACGAACACGGCCACGCAGTACGTGCTGGCGCGCGCACCGAACCGTCGCACCGTGTACGGCGGCACACCGGCGATGCCGTGCCGCTCGCTCACACTGCCGGCCGCGTCGTCCGGCAGTGTCACGCTTCCTCGACCGGTCTGTCGACGACGTTGCGCCGCTCCTGGTCGACGAGCATGCCCGCACTGTTCTTCTCGTCGAGCACGAAATACAGCGGCCGCTCCTTCAGCTCGCCGAGCAATGCGCTGAGGTATTCGGCAAAGACGGTCAGCAGCAGGAAGATGAAGAAGAAGGCGACAGCGGACTGGGCGGACAGTGTGACCCATCCCTCGGCGACATCCGGCTTGAACAGGTAGATGAGCACGATGTAGCCGATGTACAGCAGGAACAGCAGGCTCATGACCAGACCGACGTAGCTCACGAGCCGGAGCGGGCGGGTCGAGTTGCTGACGACAATGTCGATCGCCAGGCGCAGTGCCTCGATCGGCGACTTCCGCCGAGGCCGGGCCCGGCGCGAGATCGGCTCGTACTCGAGCGCCTGGCTGCCATAGCCGACATACGCACTCAGTGTGCGCAGGTAGCGCGTGCGGTCACCCATGCGAAGCACCGCGTTCACCGCCTGCCGGCTGAGCACGCGGAAATGCGTCGAGTGCCCCGGGATGTTCATGCCGAGCAGATGGTTGCAGATCCAGTAGAACAGTCCTGCGCCGAGTCGCAGCCAGAACGGATCGGTCTTCCGGCTGGCACGCTGGCCGAACACGACGCCCGCACCCGCGCGGCTGCGGCTCACGAGTTCCGGGATGAGGTCGGTCGGATCCGAGTCGGGCAGCATGACGACCACGAAGTCGCCGATCACGGTGTCGAGGCCGGCCGCGATCGCGATCTCCTGACCGAACCGCCTCGACAGCCGGATGTAACGGATACACGCGAACCGCTCGAGCAACTGCGGCACGATGCGGCCCGTGTCGTCCTGCGAGCCGTCGTCAACCAGCACCAGTTCGTAGTTGCGGTAGTGCGCCTCGAGAACGCCGACCGTCTGCTCGACGAACTCCGCCACGATGTCCGCGTCGTTGCGCAGCGGCGCGACCACGGACACGAACACATCCGACACAGCGATCGTCTCCGTCATGGCGCGGCTCCCGCCGGAATCAGCTCGTCGAGAACGTCGTACACGCTGTCGATCTTCGAGCCGATCACGCACGTCAGGCCCGGCGTGCCGTAGTCCTGCCACAGCAGGATCGGCCGGCTGTCATCGACTTCACTGCGCGGCAGGACGGTCTTTACTTCCCAGAGTGAATCGACATGGCGGCACTGCGCGAGCGCCGGCGCGTAGCGTGCCGCGTCACGCACCATGTGCTCGAAGTGCGAGCGGAACCGCCGCGTCTCGAGCTGTTCGTACGCGGGCGTGGCCGTCACATCGCCGCCCTCCTGCCACTCGCAGTGCGGCGTGTAGCGCACGTGGCTGAGCGAATGGTAGCCGAGTGGCGGAAACGGCATGATCGAGAAGAACGGCCCGCACATGACCGTCACGCCAAGCTCGCGAAACGGTTCGGGCGCTTCGACGATCGCCATCTCGGTGATCTCGTGTTTCAGTGGAATCGCGGGCAGTCCCGAATCCAGCAGCACGCGGTTCAGGCCGGCGTACGTGCAGTTGAAGACGCGGCGGGCGTGCACGACTGCCGTCGTGTCGCCTTGCATGCAGTCGACGGCCAGACCGTCCGCCTCCGGTTCGAGCTTCGCGGCACGGGTGTGCAGCCGCACTTCCACACCTGCCGCCTCGAGGTCGGCGGCCATTCGCCGCGCCAGCTTCACGGCATCGAACGCGCACTCCGTAACGCGAAAGACCTGCTCGATGGCGTTCGGGTCGAACAGCCGCAGCACGTCCGGCGGCGCCGGCTCGACCGGCGCGCCGATCCGTTCGCAGAAGCGGACAAACTGTTCCGCCGTGACGTTCGAGAAGCGTCGCGCGATCGCGTAGTACTTGTCGAACGTCGAGTCGACACAGTCGCCGAAGTCGTCAATGAAGCGGGGGAAGTTCATGCTCGAGCGCAGCGCCGTCAGCAGGCTGCGCGGATAATGGTAGCCGTGGTGGATGCGCGCCTGGTTGACGTACGACGCGCGCGTCATCAGCGCGCCGCCCGCCTCGAGCAGCAGCACCGATTCACCGGCCGCGGCCAGCGCCCGCGCAATCGAGCAGCCGTAGAAGCCGCCACCGATCACCACCGCATCGAATCGCCCGGCGGTCATGGCCGGGCGGTTTCGTGCGGCAGTCGCCACCGCATCACGGGCACCACCCGTATCACCCGCACCACGCGCCCGACCGCATCAGCCGCGCGCCGCGATGCGCGCGTTCTGGTCCGCGAGCAGGCCGACGCACCAGATGATGAGCGCTGCGAGCAGGAAAAAGATCGCGGTCTCCGAGAGGTTGCCGATGAACACGTCGTAGACGAACTTCGCCATGCCGGCGAGGAACAGGAACACGCCCAGTGGAATGAAGACCTTGAGCGGGTTGAAGAACACGATCGTGCGCAGGATCAGCAGCATGAAGTCGTAGGCGTGGCGCGGCCGGATCTTCGACTGGCCGAGCCGGGCGAGGTAGTTGATCGGCACGTATTCGATCAGGTGGTCGTTGCACGCGGCGGCGAGTGTGATCGTGGTCGTGAACGAGAAGCCTGATGGCAGCAGGTGCATGTAGCGGGTGACGAGGTCGCGTCGCATCAGCCGCAGCCCCGAGTTGAGGTCCGGCAGGTTGCGGCCGGCCAGGTAGCTGGCGAGCTTGCGCAGGAACCACTTGGCGGGGCGCCGCTCGAGCGGGATCGCGACCTGCTCACCGGTGCGTGCGCCCACCACCATGTCGTTCTCATTGGCGCGCTCGAGCAGTGACGGCACCGCATCGGCCGGATACGTGCCATCCGCGTCCGTGATCAGGATCCAGTCGAAGCGCGTCGTCGCAATGCCGCGCTTCAGTGCCGCGCCGTAGCCGCGGTTGCGCGGGTGCCGGATCACGCGCACGCCCGTCGCGGCCGCCGCGCTCGCCGTGTCATCCGCCGAACCGTCGTCGACCAAGATGATCTCGTACTCCCATTCCGTGCGCTCGAGCACATTGCGCAGGGCATGGATGCCGTCGGCGACGTGGGCGCCTTCATTGTAGGCCGGTATGACCACCGATACCGCAGAGGCGAGCGGGCGGCCATCGACGTGAGGCACGTGCTCGATCGCGCCCGGCCGGCGCAGTCCCGTCGCTTCTGTCGATCCGCTCATCGCTCCAGCATCACGTGTACGGTACCATCGGCGACAGTCCCGGGGAACGCCACCACTTCACGATAGCTCGCGTCGATCCTCGCCCACAGCTCCGGCGCCTGTCCGGCGAGATGCGTGGGCATCGTGTAGATCAGCCAGGTGCGTTGATGTGAGCCTTCAATGCGGTCGAGGTCACTCACTGTCGCGACCGGCCCGACATCGGCATGCAGCCAACGTTCGTACGCAAAGCTGGCCAGACCGGCCGCCACGACCGCATCGCCCGGCTTCCGTTCGTTGTGTACCCACGCGAGTGCGCCGGCGTAGTCCTGCTTCGGCGCCCACGCACGCGGCACCGTCGTTGCGCTGGCCAGTGTGACAAGCACGAGACCGGCCGTCGCAAGCCTTCGCTGGCGTCGGTATCCGAGCGGCAGCAGGTCCACCAGGACGAACGTGCCGCGGACGGCAATGAGCACCGCGAAGCCGGCAGCGAAGAAGAAGAATCGCGGCCAGAGATTGTGCTGTGTCGCCACCAGTGCTCCCGCCGTGACCAGTCCCGGCAGTATCAACACGGTCGTCGTGGTCGCGGAACGGCGCAGGTAGCCAACCGTACCGGCAAGCGCAACGACCACGGCAGCGGCCAGTCCGATCCAGCCGCCGGGCAGGCCCCGGCTCGCTCCACGCAAAGTCTCCGTCACCAGCCACAACGGGCTCTGCCACGGTGTCTCGCCGCTGAACCCGGCCGAGGGTGCGAACAGCGTCCCCGCCATCTGTGGCAGCACGGGCGAGTACAGCAGCAGCGAAAGTGACGCGGCCAGCACGATCGCCGACAATGGCGCCCATGGCCAGCTCCCACCCAGCTGCCGCCGTCGCCGGACAGCCAGTACGACCCATGTCGCGAAGTGCGCCACCGCGATGAACGCCGCCGTCAGATGCGTCCACACCGCGAGCGCCATTACGACAGCATAGCCGGCGACCAGCGGGCCCGGCCGCTCGGACCGGCCCGTCAGCAGCCGGATGAACAGGCCACTCGCGACGAGCGCGAAGAGCATCAGACCCGTGTAGCCGCGCGCGTCCTGCGAGAACCAGACGTGGTGATATGAGACTGTGAGTAGCAGCGTCGCCAGCAGCGCCTCCCGGCGCGACGTGACGATCGCGCCGAACCAGTAGACGGCCGCCAGACTGGCCACACCCAGCAGCGCGGCCGGCAGGCGAAGCGCCCACGCGCTCTCACCGAACACCGAGAACGTCAGACTCGTCAGCACCGAGTAGAGCACGTGCTGGTTCTGTGCCGTGTACGTGGCGACAATGCGTCGCAACGGCAGCCGGCCGAACTCGACGAGCGTCGCGATCTCGTCATGCCAGAGACCGGCGCCCAGGTCGTGAAGCCGCAACGCGAGACCGAACACGAGCGCGAACAGCAGTACACCGTAGCCGATCGGCCAGAACGACTCGCGCGGCCGTACGGATCCGGCCAGCGGTTCGCCCGGCGGCATGCGCCCGCCCCGCCATATCAGCAGCGGCAGTACCATCGCGTGCAGCAACAGCAGCGCCCTGAAGATGCGGACGCCCGTCACAACCTGTGAGACGAGTGGCGACTCGGCGCCGACAAGCCAGGCGGCGGTGCTCCTCGCCGGCAGCGCGATCGCGACGATCCCGATCAACACCCACGCGGTCGGCGCGTTGCGCGTCCGCCGAACCGGCGGTGGTGCACCCGGTCCGACGGACGGCGGGCTGCCGTCGACCGGCGCGCCGACGACCGGACTCATACCGCCGACTTCGCCTCACGGGCGGCGCCCGCGCCACCCGCATTGGCCGGAATCTCGATGCCCAGGTGGCGCGCGTACCACGCGATCGTCTCGCGTAGTCCTTCCTCGAGCGTCCTTGCCGGTGCCCAGCCGAGCACGTCGCGGGCCCGTCCGCAATCGAGATACTGGCGCTGGATCTCGTGCGACGCCTCGTTCAGCACGACCGGATCGAGGTCTCGCCGACCTGTCACTCCAAGGACCACGTCGACCATCTCGAGCACCGACAGCGGCCGCTCCATCCCGAAGTTGAATGCCCTGCCCGTGACCGTCGCCTCAGGCATCCGCTCCGCCAGCCCGAGATACGCGTCCACCGCGTCCCGGACGTAGAAGTAGTCGCGGATGAAGCTGCCGTCGCTCCGGATCACCGGCCGCTCGTCGAGCAGCGCGGAGCGGATCGTGCCGGGGACCAGACGGTTGAAGTTGAGGTCGCCCGGACCGAACAGGTTGCCGCAGCGTGTGACCGCGACCGGCGTCCCGTACGTCGCGTAGTAGGAGAAGGTGATGAGGTCGGCGCACGACTTCGACACGTCGTACGGGAACCGACCCTGCAATGCCGAGTCCTCCGTGTACGGCAGGACCTCGTGTTCGCCGTACGCCTTGTCGCTCGACGCGACGATCACGCGTTCGACCAGCTTCGGGCAGAGACGGCACGCCTCGAGCATGTTCCACGTGCCGCGGATGTTCGCGTCGAACGTCGAGAGCGGCGAACGCGACGCGGTTCCGACAATCGTCTGAGCACCGAGATGAAACACCGTGTCGATCTCGTACTCGTTGATCGCGCGCAGCAGCAGTGTCAGGTCTTCGAGCTCGCCGCGCACGAGCTGGACCCGGCCGAGCAGACCTTCATCGAACAGCCTGCTGTCCGGCACCCAGTCCCGGACCAGGCACGTGACCTGAGCGCCTCGCCCGACCAGCTCTTCGACGAGCGAGGAACCCAGCAGGCCGCTCGCGCCCGTTACGAAGGTCCGGCGTCGGAGCCAGAATCCGTTTCCCATATTCTCCATGGCGCGTTCCCGCTCGTCCACATGTCGTCCAGCAGCCGTTTCTCACGCAGTGTGTCCATTGGCTGCCAGAATCCGGTATGCTTGTAAGCCATCAGCTGGCCGTCCTCGGCGAGCCGCTCGAGCGGCTCGCGTTCGAGGATCGTGGTGTCGCTCTTGAGGTACTCGAACACGCCCGGCTCGAAAACGAAGAAGCCGCCGTTGATCCAGCCTTCTCCGACCTGCGGCTTCTCGGAGAACTCGCGCACGAGGTCGCCCTTCAGACTCAGGCCGCCGAATCTCGCCGGTGGTCGGACCGCCGTCACCGTCGCAAGCTTGCCGTGCTCACGATGAAACTCGACCAGTGCCGGTACGTCGATGGTCGCGACACCATCGCCGTACGTGACCATGAAGCTCTCATCGCCGATCCACGATGCCAGCCGCTTGATACGGCCGCCGGTCTGCGTTTCCAGGCCCGTGTCGATCACGCCGATCTTCCAGTCCGTGCCGCTCGTATTCAACACCTTCAGCGAGCCGTCCTTCAGGTCGATCACGTAGTCGTTGCTGTGGATGAAGAAGTTGTGGAAGTATTCCTTGATCTGTTCGCCCTTGTAGCCGCACGCGATCAGGAACTCCTTGAAGCCGTGCGTCGCGTAGATGCTCATGATGTGCCAGAGGATCGGCCTGCCACCGATCCTGACCATCGGTTTGGGACTCTTTTCCTCGGAGATCCGCGTGCCGCGGCCGCCGGCAAGGATCACGACTTTCATGTCAGACGATCTCCGGTTCCGGGATCGGCAGAATGAAACGGCCGCCACGCGACCGGTATTCGCTCTGCTGCTCCATGATCTCTTCCGCGAAATTCCAGGCCAGTATCAGCACGAGGTCCGGCTGCCGCTCGAGCAATGCCTCGACCGGCAGCACAGGGATGTGCGCGCCGGGCGTGTACCGCCCGACCTTCATTGCATTCCGGTCGACGGTGTATGGCAGCAGTCCGGTCGTGATGCCGCAGTAGTTCAGAAGGGTGTTGCCCTTTGCCGGTGCGCCGTAGCCCGCCACGGTTCTGCCTTCGTCCTTCAGGCGACGCAGCAGCTTCACGAGTGCGGCGCGATTCGCCTCGACGGCGGCCGCCAGCTTCTCGAACGTCGCGAAGCTGGTGAGTTCGCGCGCCACCTCGGATTCCGCTTCCCTGATTACGGCATCGGCGTGCGCACCGAACGTGTCCACGCGACCGGCGTACATCCGGATCGAGCCGCCGTGCACCGGCACGTGCTCGATGGCCCGGACGCACAGTCCGACCTCATCGCAGAGCCGGAGCGCCGTCGTGACCGAGAAGTAACACAGGTGCTCGTGATAGACAGTGTCGTATTCCAGGCGGTCAACGAGTTCACCCAGGTACGGCACTTCGATCACCGCCAGGCCATCCGGCGCCAGCAGCTCGCGGAATCCCTCGAGGAAGGCGCGCGTGTCATCCACGTGCGCCAGCACGTTGTTGCCGATGACCGCACCCGCCGCCCCGTGTTCGCGCCTCACGCTCCGCGCAATGGTCGGCCCGAAGAACTCGGTTACCGTGTCCACACCTGCCCGCCGGGCAATTTTCGCGATGTTCGACGCCGGCTCGATGCCGAGCGTGCGGACGCTGTACGGCTGAAAGCAGCGCAGCAGACTGCCGTCATTGCTCGCGACTTCGATCACCAGGTCGTTCTCGCGCAGCGGTACCCGCTCGACCAGCGTTCGCGCATACGCGCGATTGTGCTCGGCGATCGTCGTCGACGTGCCCGTCACGTAGATGTAGTCGCTGAACAGTACCTTCGGATCGATGACGTCCAGCACCTGCACCAGTGAACAGGAATCGCAGAAGTGCACGTCCAGCGGGTAGCGTGCCTCGCCTTCGAATTCCGACGGGTCCGCAGGGAACGCGTTCGCCAGCGGCTGCGGCCCCAGCTCGAGGAACCGTCGCAGCCCGGTCCCGCCGCACACGCGGCACGTCGTCCGCCGGTGATATGCTGGCGCTGCGGGCGCCGCCGCCCGTGCGTCCCGTGCTGTGCCGGCACGCATCACGGACTGCCCGCCTCGACCGGGATCGTGGTCTCCGGCACTCGCCAGTCGCCCAGCTGCGCTCGCCACGCCCGCAGTTTCGGCGTGAACCGATACAGCGCCAGATTGCGCAGGAACTCGAGGCACGTCTCCTTGCGCACGTGCGATGTGCCGCTGCCACGCATGCGCGCGAACACGTTGAACTCGAGCACGCGCAGCCCCATGTAGTGCGACTTGATCATGATCTCGGGATCGAGGAACCAGCCGCGCGACTCGAGCTGCATCGCGATCAATGCCGCGCGGGGCAGGATCTTCGGCGTGCCGTTCACATCCAGCGTGTCGAGCTTCGGCCAGAGCAGCCGCACCAGAAAGTTGTAGCTTATGGATACGACTTTCCGCCACGACCCGTCCATGCGGAACCGGCGCCTTGCCTTCGCGACGACATCGCCGCGCGAAGCGGCGGCCGACTCGAACAGGTGTACGACATCGGCGGCATCGACCTGGCCGTCCGCCGGAATGAAGCCGACCCACGGCGCGGTGCAGCGAGGGATGCCTCGAAGCAGACCATTGCCGTAGCCGATGTTCACGTCGACCGTCTCGATCGTCACTTCCGGATGCCTGGCGGCCAGCTCGCGCAATGCGCCAGCCGTGCCGTCCGTCGAGCCGTTGTCGACCGCCACCAGCTCGAGCCGGTGGCCGGCCGCCGAGAACGCGGCGATCAGTCGCGGAATCGTGACGGGCACGGATTCCTCTTCGTTGTAGCACGGCATCACGAGTGATACAGCGGTGCTGCCGCGCGCATCCTTGCCGGTCGTCCCACTCATCGCACTCGTCCGGTTCGCCGCGAATCGATGCCGGCCGGCCATGCCCGCAACGCCGTCGAAGCCATGGTCATGCCCGGTCGACGATCCGGTCGTACACGGTCGCGATCAGCCGGCCCAGTCCGTAGCCGATCACGAACGCGTACACGAAGCCGATCAGGCTGCCAGCGAACGTGACCCGGTATCCGGGAAAGTAGTTCGACAGAAGGCGCAGATGCTGGCCCACGTTCGGGCCGCCCTTGATGATCAGGACGTTCGTCGCGACCAGCAGACCGATTCCGCAGACCAGACCCACGGACATGCCCCACGCCCGCGCGTTCAGCCGTCGGATCGCGTGCTGAAGCGATTCGCCGCCAGCCTGCTTCATTCGAATGCCTCCCGCTCCCATGGCGATTCGACCCCTCCTGTCATTGCCACTGGTCTCCCGCTGCCGCACTCATATATGGTCGAGGAACTCGCGCGTCTCGGCCAGCTCGGCGCGTGTCCGGGTGACGAAAACGGATACCGCGATCGCCAGGTTGCGACAGAACGCAATGAACCAGCCCCCCACGAACCCGACGACGAAGCCCCAGAATGCACCAATGAAGACGCCACCGACACTCACCGTGTAACCGTAGAAGTACTCGCCGAGCAGGCGTAATGCACTGCCCGAGTCGGGATCGAGCACGACCTCGAACAGTGTGACCGCCGCTACGAGCAGCGCCGCCGCCAGCCCGACCGCCATACCGAACGCGCCCTTGTGGATCGGCGCGAACGCCAGCTGGAGCTGACGCGCGAGCTCGGCATCGGTCACCTCGTCCTCGGCAATCTTCGCCACAGGCTCCGGCTCTCTCGCCGGGATTGAATCCGGTTCGGTCATCGTCCTCCGAATCACGCGCTCCCGGGGTGGACCGGGGGTCGGGTATACCATCAGACCGTGACCTCCGCCCGCGAACGGAGGTCCGCGAGCACATCCTCGATGATCGTGTCGAGCGACGTCATCGGACGGAAGCCGATCGCGCGCTCGAGCTTCTCGACCGATGGCACTCGCCTCGGCATGTCCTCGAATCCCTCGGCGTACGCCTCGGCGTATGGTATGTGCACGATCTCCGAGGTGCTTCCCGCCGCCGTCCTGACGCGCTCCGCCAGCTCGTCAATGCTGACTTCTTCGCTGCTGCCGATATTGTAGACTTCACCGACTGCCGCCGGCTCGGCAATCAGCCGGACCACCGCCTCGACCGCATCCCTCACATGCCCGAAGCAGCGGGTCTGCACACCGGGGCCGAATACCGTGATCGGTTCGTTCGCCAGCGCCTGCGCCGCGAAGCGCGGCAGTACCATGCCGTAGCGGCCGGTCTGTCGCGGCCCGACCGTGTTGAAGAACCGGGTCACGATTACGGGTACGCGCTTCTCCCGGCAGTACGCCAGTGCCAGCCATTCGTCGAGCGCCTTCGAGCACGCGTACGCCCACCGCGAATGGTGTGTCGGGCCGAGCACGAGATCGGAATCCTCGCGGAACGGAGTCGCCGCACTCTTGCCGTACACTTCCGACGTCGACGCGATCACGACCGGCTTCTGCTTTCGCGCCACCGCGTTCAGCACGACTTCCGTGCCGTGCACGTTCGTCTCGATCGTGTGGACCGGCCGCTCGACGATCAGCCGGACGCCGACCGCCGCCGCGAGGTGAACCGTGACGTCGCACCGATCGACCAGTTCCGCCACGAGCGGCACATCCATCACCGAACCGATCCGATGCTGGAAGCCGGGCCGCCCCACGAGATGCTCGATGTTGGCCATGGATCCGGTCGACAGGTCGTCCAGCACGATCACACCCGATCCGTCATCCAGCATGCGTTCGGCAAGGTGCGAGCCAATGAAACCGGCGCCGCCCGTGATCAGCACCCTCATGCCACACCCTCCATGCTCAGCTTCTCGACGACGCCGCTGCGTCCGGTCCGTTCCGCGATCTCGTGGAACAGCCGCAGATATCGCGGCACGACGGCCGACTCGGTCCAGTTCCTTTCGTACGCCGCGCGCGCATTGCGACCCAGCTCGTCGCGCAGGCCCGCATTGCCCTCGAGCGCGGCAACCGCTTCGAGCAGATCCGCCTTGCCGTCGAACAGCAGACCGCCGTTCGCCGTCTCGACGATCTCCGGAAACGGGCCGATCCGTCGCGCGATCACGGGAACACCCTCGCGGAACGCCTCGATCAGAATGATGCCGAACGTCTCGAAGCCTGTCGACGGCACGATCAGCGCGACCGCTCCGCGATAGAGCGATCGCAGCGCCTCGAGCGGGACCCGGCCGAGGAACCGGATGCCGGTGGCGCCGGCGGCCGCCTCGCGCAGCGCCCCGCCGTATTCGCCGTCTCCCGCGATCACCAGATCCGCTGCCGGATGGTCGCGGAACGCCGCAATCACATCATCCAGCCCCTTGATCTTCTCCAGCCGGCCGACGAACAGGAAATAAGGCCGGCCCGTCCCGCCACCCGGATCGACGGATGCGGGCTCCGCGTTCGTCGTTGCCGGCAGGTCCGGCAGGAAATAGGGAATCACTTCCATGTCGCGGCCGAACCCGAACTCGGCATGCTTGCGACGGCTGAACTCGGACTTCGCGATGAACGCGTCGACATGGTCGAGTGAGCGCTTCAGCAGGCCCGTGTAGCGCCAGAGTTGCGGTGGCCGCCGGAACGCGATCGAGCAGCGGATGCACTGCCGACCGGTGCATGGCTCCCGATCGTGCCGCCAGAGTACGTGCATCGGGCATACCAGCCAGTGTTCGTGCGCCTCGTACACGGTGACACCCCGACCTTCGCGCAGCAGCGCCGGCCCGCCGACCAGCGATACGTTGTTGAACATCGTCACGTCGAAGTCACCCTCCTCGAGGATGCGGCGGATACGCGCGCCGTTCACGACCGGCCTGCCCGTCTGCTGGGTCAGCAGCGGAGAAATCGGACCCAGCCTGCTGCGAAGCCGCACCACCCGCACGTTGTCGGGCTCCGGTGTCGCCTCGGGCTCGGCCCCGGCGTGCAGCGCATTGTACGCATCCACGTCGTGAACCACGGTGACCTCGTGACCCAGGCGGCCGAACGCGCGGGCCAGCCGCTGCACGCCAATGCCATCGCCGCCGAAGTTGTGCGGCGGATAGAACGTGGTCAGCATGCAGATCCGCAGTGCCGTCATGGCTCAGCTCGTGGCTGCCGTCGACACGGTCGCGATCTCGTACAGCGCATCGCGCACGACGCGTGCTCCGCAATCCCAGCTCAGTGCCGCCGCCGCAGCCATCGCCCGCGCACCACGCATGCGCCGCTCCGCCGGATCCTCGAGCAGCGAATGCATGGCCCGCGCGATCGCGCCTTCATCGCCGGGCCTGACGAAATAGCCGCCGCCAGCCAGCAGTTCCGGCAGCGGACTCGCCGTCGTCGCGATCACGGGCGAACCGCACGCGGCCGCCTCGACCGCTGGCAGACCGAAGCCTTCCGCTTCCGAGACCAGCAGCAACGCCGTGGCGCCGGAATGCAGCATGCCGAGTTCTTCGTCGGACACGAACCCGGTCCAGTGCACGAGGTCGGCGGTGCCGGCCGCCTCGACGGCGCTCCGGATCTGACGAACGTTGTCGTGAAATACGTCATCGGTCAGGCTGCCGACCAGCAGCAGATGCGGCCGCGCCGAGCTTTCATCCACGACTCTCGCATGCGCAGCCACGATCGATTCGACCCGCTTGTGCGGGTTGAACCCGCCCACGTACGTGAACCACGGTTCGCCCGCGCCGACACCGTACCGTTCGGCCGCCGCTGTCGCCGCCGCGCCACTCGCCGGCACGAACGCAGGCGCCGGCGCGGGAGACGCTACCCGGATCCGTGATGGCGCGACACCGAGCATCGCGTGCAGCTCGCGGGCCGAGTAGCGCGACACCGTCAGCACCAGCCTCGACTGCGCCAGTGCGAGCCGCACCTTGCCCCGCCAGAACAGCCTGGCCCGGCGCGACGGCAGCGTCAGCTCGGGAAACCGCTCCGGAATCGCGTCGTGGATCGCCACCAGCGCAGGCAGCCCCGGCGGCAGCGGGAAGAACGTGTAGACCGATGGGCTGAAGAACGCGTCGAGCCGTTCGCGCCAGACGGCGCGCGTGAAGCGCAGCATGTCGCCGGCCGAGCGGTTGCCGTTCGCCGACGCTGCCCGCGTCGGCGACTCCGTCTGCGAAACCCGGACGAGCCGGCAGTTCCGTGCATCGAGATCGAACTGCTCCGCCGCCCGGGCATCCGCAAGGAACACCCAGTCGATGTCCGGTGAGCAACCGACCAGGCGGGCCAGCAGCTCACGTGTGAAGCGGCCGTACCCACGGCCGTTCGCCCAGCAGCTCGCGTCAACGCCCACACGCACTCGATCACCCGCCCGCAGGTGCCGCAGCGGACTCCTCCTGCGCCAGCCGCTGCTCCTCGTGATACTCGAAATCCGTGTTGACCGCCCACACGTCGTGGCTCGCACCGTCCATGTTCTCGACCGCGAACATCGCCGTCAGCATCGAGTGATCCTGGTTGTTGTACTTGTGCATCCCGTTGCGGCCGACCGGGTGCAGATTCGTGATCGGATCGACGAACGAGCGAACGCCATCGAGATGCTCGCGGTAGACCGAGTCGTACACCGGATACGCCTTCTGCATGCGCACCACGGTACCGTCCACCACCTTTGCCGTGCCGGCCAGTCCGAGCCGACTCAGCTCCTCCTCGGCCAGCGCGACCAGGTCTTCGTCGCGGGCCGTCCACAGACCGTCTCCCTCGAAACAGAAGTACTCCATGCCGAGACACGTGCGGCCCGCCTCCGGCACCATGTCACGGCTCCAGTTGTTGAAGTTCTGGATGCGTCCGACCTTCACGCCGGGCGTGTGAATGTAGATCCAGTTGTCCGGGAACACGTCTTCCTGGTCCAGAATCAGCGCGACCAGGATGAAGTCGCGGTACTTCAGGCCCTCGCCGTTGTCGCGGATCTCCACGGGTACATCATCGATCGCACGCACCAGCTCGCGCACCGGCATCGTCGAGATGAAGTGGTCGCCTGCAATGCGGACGTCGCCGTCCGGTGTCCGGCACCGGATCGCGCGGATCCGGCCCGACTCCAGCTCGAGACGCGTCGCCTCGTGGCGCATCAGTATGCGGCCGCCCAGCGCCTCGACCTTCGCGGCGCACATCTCCCACATCTGACCCGGCCCCAGTCGCGGATACTGGAACTCGTGGATCAGCGTCTTGATGTTCGTCGACCGCCGATTCACCGATGTCGCCGACAGGATCGCCTTCGCCAGCGACAGGTTCTGGATCCGCTGCGCCGCCCATTCCGCGCGGATCTCGGTGCACGGAATACCCCAGACCTTCTCCGTGTAGGTCTTGAAGAAGATCTCGTAGAGCCTACGGCCGAACCGGTTCGTAACCCATTGCTCGAGGTTCTCCTCGACCGGGCTGGGCCGCACGTGCGCACGCAGGTAGCTGGCGACGATCTGGACCGCCTTCCATGCACCCAGCCCGCGCAGCGCATTGCCTGCCTTCAGCGGATAGTCGAAGAACTTGCCGTCATAGTGGATGCGCGACAGCCGCGGCGTCGAGATGAACTGATCGCCGAGGATCTCCTGCCAGAACTCCTGAACCGGCCGGATCTTCGTGAAGAAGCGGTGACCGCCGATGTCGAAGCGGTATCCCTTGTACCTCGCCGTCCTCGATATCCCTCCGACAATGTCGTCCGCCTCGACGACCGTCACGCGAACGCCTCGCTTCGCGAGGATGTACGCCGGCGTCAGCCCACCCGGGCCGGCACCGATGATCACGACGTGGTCGCCCGGGCCAAGCCGATCGACCGTGCGTCCGGGCTCTGCCACGTCGATGTGGCCGTTCTCGTAGGCGTCGCTCCACTCGTCCTGCCACGCCGCCTGGGCCGCCGTCTCCTCCGGCGTCTCGTTGCCCGGGTGCCCGCCGGCCGGCTCGCGCAACGATTGCAGGTGGCCCAGCCGACCCGCTGCAACCGGTTCGGCGTCATCCACGATCACGACAATGTCACCGTCCGCTTCCGCCATGCCCCGCGACCGCAACTCACGTGGACCCGTGTCCGCTTCGGCCTGCACCCAGCGCACGTCCGGGAATCGACGCAGGGCTCCGGGCAGGCCGGCATCACCATCCGCGCGCACGACCACGAGCTGGGCGTTCAACGGCTCGGACTCTTCCACGAGCACGGCCAGATGCGCTTCGAGCCGGTCCGTGCCGCCGCTCGACACGACGACGACCGATATCGTCGGGCGGCCGTCCCGTCTCACCTTCCGCCGCGACGACGGAATCGCATGTCTCTCGCGGCCGGCTTCAGTCACCGGCACCGTGGTCCCTTCCATGCGCTTCACTCGCGGTCCGTCCCCGCCACAGCCGCTTCGTCATAGCGATGCAGCGCTTCACAGGCATTGAACGGAACGGTCGACTCGCCGTCCGTTGGAGGCTTCAGCAACAGTGTGTTGTCCCCGAACGAGCGCACGAGCCGGTACTGCTCGCACTGCGCCTCGATCAGCGGCGCCAGTACCACACGCTCCGTCCGCTCGGTGTCCGCAAGCAGGACCCAGTCGACATCGAGTGCCGACAGCCACGTCGCGAGGTCACCCTCCGGCGGGTCGATCGCGTTCTGGTAGATGACACTCCGATTGCCTGCGTAGAACCAGAGTGCGCCACTCTTCGCCACCAGGAAGACATCTTCGCGCGACACGTTCTCTCGAATGTAGCGCACCGCCTCGAAGTAGTTGGCGCGGCCGCCTGCCATGCACGCCGGCGGCGGCTGGCCCGTCCACTCGTGGCAGCCCGATTCCACCTTCACCGCGGCCGCCGTCCGTTGCGCCGAACCCGCCAGCTCCAGCACCGCCGCAAGAGCGGGCAGAGCCACGGCCCAGCGAGCGCGCCTGCCGGTCCCGCCGAACACGCGGACAGCCGTGACGGACAATCCCGCCAGTACGGTGGGTACCAGCAACGGGACCACCGGAATCAGGAATCGCGCGGTGTACCAGGACCACACGGCAAGCAGGCCCAGCTGGAGCAACAGCAACAGTGCCGCCGGCCGCCAGCGCCTGAACAGCTGGACGTAGCCGACCACCAGCCCCGCACTCAGCAGCGCGACGACGATCAGGTTGTCTATCGGCGTTCCAGCGATGTTCGGCATGCCGATCATCCATGGCCCCGCATCGGTCAGGTAGTAGAGCGTCGTCCGCAACACTCGCCGGGGGAGACGGAAACCGGTCAGACCCGGTGCGACCGCGACACGAAGATCCGCCACGTACGACGCGCCCACGTACTTGGCCGGCGCGGCCGCCGTCCACAGGAACCACGCGCCCACGATCAGGACGCTGGCCCCGGCGAACAGAGCGGCGGCCTTCCATCGCCTCTCGATCAGCCAGTTCAGCAGCACCGCGCCGAGCAGCACCACGCCTATGCTGCGGGTCAGTGCAGCCAGAATCGCCAGGCCGCCGATCGCGGACAGTGTGCCCGCGCCCGGCGCCCCGCCTCCGCGTCCCTCCGTACCCGACAGCGCAGGGCCGCCATCGCCACGTCCGCCAAGGCCGATGCCGCCGCCTGACCGCCGCCCGCGCGCAGCCAGCAGCAGCACGCACATCGTCATCGCCGTGAACGACGCTTCCGACGCGACATTGCCGCCCGCGCTCACGAGTGCCGGGTTCACAGCCAGGAGCAGCAGTGACGTCAGCGCAATGTCCTCGCCGAACACCCGGCGCGTGGCCGCCCACGTGAATCCGAGCGCCGCCACGGACATCAGCACGCTCAGTACGGCCAGCGCATCGAAGCCGTCGCCGAACGCGCCGCCCCACACGGCGATCAGGGCTGGATAGCCGGGCGGATACTGGGCATGGACCGGCGCACCCACGTGATACAGCTCGTTGTATCCGCCGTGGCGCAGTGACTGGCCGAGCGTCATGTACTCGATGTCGTCCTGACCCGTCAGGTAGCCGGTCGGCCTCGCCAGCCAGCAGAGCGTGCCGTGCAGCACCAGC
>Ga0055448_10000062_pt1 | contig 22340 bp, 19 predicted proteins | sample China_Galinas_PW_4_FD_57744 | JGI IMG/M metagenome (GOLD analysis project Ga0055448, IMG submission 57744) | Wetland microbial communities from San Francisco Bay, California, USA, that impact long-term carbon sequestration - China_Galinas_PWA_D2 | ecosystem: Environmental > Aquatic > Marine >... | reverse complement strand
TGAAGTTCTTGCTCATCTCCACTGATGGCTGGTTGAAGGGGTTTATGCCGTACAGGAAGCCGGTGTACGCCGTGGCCATCTCGAAGAAGTAGAATAGCTCGCCCAGGTGCGCGGCATCGAGCTTGGGAACCTTGATGGTCATATTCGGCCTTCCGGCCTTCGCGAGCGCGAGTTCCGTGGCCTCCTGCTCGGCACTGAAGAGCTCGCCGAGGGAATGTCCGCCAAGATAGGCCACGCCCGCGTCCTTAAACCCCCTCGGTATTGTGATGTCCACTCCGTGGTCCTCCACGCGGATGAAAGTCACGACCTTGTCCTGCGGCCCTTCCATCCAGAGCTGCATCTGCGAGTGCTGGTCGGTAGTGCCTATGGACGGATATGGGGTCGAGCCCATGCCGAGTTTGCCGAGACTTTCGGACCAGAGCTGGCAGAACCACTCCGCCATCGGCCTGAGCCTGTCGGAATAAGGCACCATCACACTGATATTGCGCTTTTCCTCCTTGTCGGCGATGAACAGGAGCGTCCCGTAGAGGTACGCCACGTTTTCCCAGGGCTCGGGGTCCGAGGTGCGCTCCATCATACGCTTAGCACCGGCCAGGAGCTCGTCGCAGTCCGTGCCTATTACCTCGGAAAGAAGTAGGCCCACGGGGCAGAGCACCGAGTATCGCCCGCCCACATCGGGCTGTACGGAGAGGGTCTTGTAGTTTTCCGTAGCGGCTATCTTTCTCAGGTAGCCCTTCTCCGGGTCGGTGGTGGCCACCACCCTGCCCTTCGTGCCCTTGAGCTTTTCATTGAGTATCATGAACGAGGCCATCGTCTCGGCGGTGCTTCCGCTCTTGGTTATGACGTTCACCGTGGTCTTGTCGAGGTCCACCACAGAGAGGATGTTTGAGAGCGTCACGGGATCCACGTTGTCGTAGATGAACACTCGCGGGCTCTGCTTCAGGTTATGCATGGGGCTCATGGCCTCAAGAATGGTCTTGGGGCCGAGGGCCGAGCCGCCTATGCCAAGGAGCAGGAAGTTCTCGGACTCGCCCCTTATCTCACGGGCAATCTCCTTAATCGCCGAGGTGTCCTGTTCCACGAGGTCCATGAACGCCAGGCCCGGCCATTTGTGCTGGGCGATTTCCTCGTGGGCCCTTGCGGTTGTGTCTTTAAGGTTTTCCACCTGCTTCTCGGAAAGGCCGTTCTCGCCAATAATGTCGGACATCATGTTGCCAAAATCAAGCTCTATCATTGCAGGACCTCCCTTATCTGGGCAGTTATCATATTGGGGATTATATCACAGGAATATTGGGGCTTCTATAACCGGCTTTACATTGGCCCCTCGGGCGGTTCGGACTGCGAATCTACGTATCCTTCCTTCACCACGAGTATGACTACAACCGTGAACCCCGCCATCAGCCCGAGCAGGTTTACGGCCTTAAGCAGGGCAAGCGCGGTGATAACGGCAAATATCATGAACAGCCTCACTATGCTCATAAATACGAGCTTCACGGTCGGGTTGTCCGTGCCCATGAGGTTATACAGGTTTTTTATCATGCCCCTGAAATTTATCAGCGCGAGCACCGCTCCGGCCAGAACTCCGAAGGGCATTTTTACGGGCTCGATAAATGCGGAGGCAATCGCCAGGGGAATAACTATGAACGCGGCCTGCTTGTAGATCTTATTTATCTTTACCATCGTTGTCCTTGTTGGCCCCGAACTTGGCGTACCGGAATATCTCCCTGAAACCGGCCCCGATGCCCAGGAAAAGGAATATCAGGGTAAGCCAGGGCCTCGTTCCCAGGAACTTGTCGAGATAAAAACCTATTGCCAGCCCGACCAACGTCGTGGCACAAAGGTGAATGCCCACGAGGCTCGCCCGCCAGACAACGTGAAAGGTCGAGTCTTCTTTGTTGTTATTTTTATTATTGTTCTCTTCGGGCATGGTTAATTATAACCGAAATGGTTCTGGCGCAAGACCACAGAGGGGCGTAATGCTATACCTTCGTTATCTCTATCTCCTCGACGCCCTCATCTTTTATCAGGAAGGCACGGAGCTCTCGGAGCGAGTTATCCGTTACGCTTGCTATCACGTAGGCCACCCCGGGGAAATTCTCGTCCTTTGTTCCGGGGAAGAACGCGCGCGCCACGTCTGTCGCCGAGGGAAATGCCGGGGAGCCCGTATGCGAATGGTATATGGCAACAAGGCTCAAACCGTCGGCCTCTATCCGCTTCATCGCGCCAAGCTGCTCCGCGGGGTCGAACACGTAGGTGACCTCTGAGTTATCGGCGTTGCGGAGGCGGTAGAGTTGAAGCACTTCGTCGCCCTTCCCGGCCAGAAGGCCGCAGGCCTCCTTGGGGAAGACCTCGAGCGAGTGTCTGACTATCTCGTTTACTTGCTCTTTGCCAATGGAAATTCTTTTCACGCGAACATTATATCACTCTAAGGTGATGGCGGTGGCGGGAATTACCGCGGGGCGCAGTAGCCTGCGTCGTAGTCCTGGAGCTCGGTGATGGTGGGGTTCTCTCCGCAGACCGGGCAATCCACCCTGCGCGGTACCTTCACCTTCCGGAAGCTCGCCTGCAGCGCGCTATAGATGAGAAGCTCGTTTCTCAGCACTTCCCCCTTGCCGAGTATAAGTTTTAAGACCTCAGTAGCCTCAAGCCCGCCTATGACACCGGGAAGCACGCCGAGCACCCCGGCCTCCTGACACGAAGGCACGAGCCCCGGCGGAGGCGGCTCCTCGAACAGGCAGCGGTAGCAGTGGCCCTGGCCCGGAAGTATGGTCGTCACCTGGCCCTCGAACCTGAGTATCGCACCGCTTACGAGAGGCTTTCCGAGCATCACGCAGGCGTCGTTTACGAGGTAGCGCGTGGGGAAGTTGTCGCTTCCGTCCACCACGATGTCGTAGTCGGCGATCATGTCCTTGATATTGTCCTTCGTGATGCGATCCCTGAGCCCGACGACGTTTACGTCGGGGTTCAGGCCCTCGAGCGTGGCCTTCAGGGACTCTACCTTGGGCTTGCCGATGGTCTTTACGCTGTGGGCGATCTGCCTCTGGAGGTTGGATATCTCCACATCGTCGTTATCGACAACCCCGATTGTGCCCACGCCGGCCGCGGCGAGATAATAGCCAACTGGGCAGCCAAGGCCACCCGCGCCTACCATGAACACCTTGGCCTCAAGGAGTTTCTTCTGGCCCTTCCCTCCGACTTCGGGGAGGATTATGTGCCGCGAGTAGCGGTGCATCTGTTCTTCGGTGAAATCCATCAGTCCTTCTCCTTGCGTATAAGCAGGCGCCAGTCGGTATCGTTTATCTTCTCCACGTCGAGCACTACCTGCCCGTGGTCTTCCATGCTCTTGGGTATGCTGCGGGAGGCCTCCTCGTAGTCGAGGATTATCTCGAGCACCTTGCCAACCTCCATGTCCTCTATGGCGAGCTTGGACTTGACGAAGGTAAACGGGCAGACTAGCCCCTTGATGTCTATCGACTTGTCCGGCTTGATGTCCTCGTTGTCAGGCACTCTGCCTCACCTCCCCTGACGGGCCGTTTTTATATATTTTAGCCCCGTTGCTGCCCGATTGCTACTGTTCGCGGCCCTCTACCCTGATGAAAAACGTGGGTTCCGAGATGGCCGGCAGCTTGTCTATCTCGGCCACGGCGCGCCGTACCTCGCGCTCGCGGGCCATGTGCGTAAGAATTATCACCGGCACCGTGCCTCCGGCGCGGCGTCCCTTCTGAATGACAGACGCAATGCTTATATCGTTCTTGCCGAGTATTCCCGCGATCTTCGAAAGCACGTTAGGCTTGTCCTTCACGCTGAAGCGGAAGTAGTACATTGAGACTATATCGTCTATCTTTCGGAGCTTTACGTCGCTCGAGCCTAACGCGGGGGCCACGGCCTCCGCACCGCTTGAGATGTTTCGCGCGATGTCGGCGATGTCGGCCACTATAGCGCTTCCCGTAGGCATGTCTCCCGCGCCCCTGCCGTAGTAGAGCGTCTCGCCCACGGCGTCGCCGAGCACATAGACGGCGTTGAACACACCGTCCACCTTCGATATGAGGTAGTCCTGCGGTACCATCGTGGGATGCACGCGAAGCTCCACGTCTCCGTTCGATGCTTTCGCTATCGCGAGAAGCTTTATCTTGTAGCCGAGCTCCCGCGCGAAGTCTATGTCCACCGGCGTTATCTTCGTTATCCCCTCGCAGTAGACCTTCTCATAGGAAAGCGGTATGCCGAAGGCAAGCGAGGCCAGTATCGTAAGTTTGTGGGCGCTGTCCTGCCCCTCCACGTCGAACGTCGGGTCGGCCTCGGCGTAGCCCAGCTTCTGAGCCTCCTTGAGCACCGCTCCGAACTCCGCGCCCTCGTCCGTCATCTTCGTGAGGATGTAGTTCGCCGTGCCGTTGATGATGCCGTAGACCGACAGTATCCGGTTTGCGACGAGGCCCTCGCGCACAACCTTGATGATGGGAATTCCGCCGGCAACCGCTGCCTCCATGCCCACCCTGACGCCCTTGGCGGAGGCGGCCTTGAATATCTCCTTGCCCTCCTGGGCGATGAGCGCCTTGTTCGCCGTAACGACGTGCTTGCCGTTCTTTATCGCGCGGAGTATGAAGTCCTTTGCCGGGCTGATGCCGCCGATGAGCTCCACGACGATGTCGATGTCGGGGTCGTCCAGTACCTTCTCTACCTTGTCCGTGAGCAGGCCTTTTGGGAGCTTGATGCCGCGGTCCGTCTTCAGGTCCTTGTCGGCCACGCGCTTGAGCACGACAGGAAAGCCGAGCCTCTGCTCCAGCACCTGTGCGTTCTCAAGCAGTATGCGCACCGTTCCGCTACCCACGGTGCCAAAGCCTATTACGCCAACGTTAATGGCCATTCTCCTCGCCAAAACAGCCTAACCTCCTTAAAAGATTAGATTAATGATGATAGCATATTTGGCGCCTCATGTGGGTCGAGACCGGCCCGGTTTAGAGAATGCGCTCAATATACCCCGAAGTAATTGATGTCCTTATGCGAGTGTTAAGTTTCGCGGCATTTCTGCTTAATGCAAACGCGCTTGAGAGGCATAATGTCTTGTAATCGATAAGCAAACAGCCAAAATGAATTGACTTTATTTGCTTAAAGTGCTATTAGTTAAAGACACATGGCTGTCCTTAGAGGCCGAATAATATAACATTTGGGGGTAACGTAGATGGACCTTCATACCGTATGGAAGCATGTCCCGCCCGGAGTCCTGGACTTCATGCTCAGGCGCGACTCTATTCGCAAATACGCCCTGAAGAGGGGCGAGCAGGCCCTTTATGATTTCATGGTGGGAGAGAATACGCACAACAGACCCATAAGCATTCAGAAGTGCCGCGCTCTCATGCTTCAAAATCTTCTCAAATCTATCGACCGCGCCATAGGTGACGGCCGCATATCGCCGAAGGTTTCAAAGAAGCTCCTGAAGAACCTCATAGGCAACCTCTTCCTCGGCGAGTCGGAAAGACAGATACCCTTTGAGGAGCGCCACGGACACAGGCCCCCGGCCATGCTCCTGATATCCCCCACGAAGAGGTGCAACCTCGCGTGCAAGGGTTGCTATGCGGGCAGCACATCCAAGAACAGCGAGACCATGAGCTTCGAGGTCCTGGACCGCGTCATCAAGGAGAAGAAGAAACTCTGGGGCTCCTACTTCACCATCATATCCGGCGGCGAACCCCTCACCTACAACGACAACGGCCGCACGATATTCGACCTCTTCGAGCAGAACGACGACTGCTATTTCATGATGTACACAAACGGCACTCTTATCGACAAGAAGATGGCCCGTCGCCTGGCCGACCGCGGCAACGTTACCCCGGCCATATCGGTCGAGGGTTTCGAGGAACACACCGACTGGCGCAGGGGCAAGGGCACATACAAGAAAATTCTTGAGGCCTTCGAGAACCTACGCAACGAGGGCGTGCCCTTCGGCGTTAGCATCACGGCCACGCGCAACAACGCGGAGCTCGCCGTATCGGACGAGTTCACGGACTTCTGCTTCAAAGAGCAGGGAGCCGTCTATGGCTGGATGTTCCAGTACATGCCCATAGGCCGCAGCTACACGATGGACCTCATGGTCACTCCCGAGCAGCGACTGATGATGTACCGCCGCCAGGAGCGCCTGATAAGGGAGCAAAATATCTTCTTTATCGATTTCTGGAACGGAGGCCCCTATTCCTACGGCTGCATCTCTGCCGGGAGGCCTGGCGGTTACATGTATATCGACTGGGATGGCAACGTTGCACCCTGCACGTTCTTCCCTTACTACGTTTCGAACGTCAACAAGGCTTTCGAAGAGGGCAAGACCATGGACGACGTCATCATGTCGGACTTCTTCAAAGCCATCCGCGGCTGGCAGAACTCCTACGCATACGCCAGGACGCCCGACAATGTAGGCAACCTGATAACCCCGTGCCCCATGCGCGACCACTACGGCGATTCCTACCGGATAGTGAACGAGTTCGGCGCAAAGCCTATGGACGAGAACGCTGCCAAGGCGCTGGAAGATTCGGAGTACAGGGAGCGCATGATCCAGTACGGCAAGGACATCAAGGGTCTCACGCAGGAGATCTGGGACGTGGAGTTCCTCGGCCTTAAAAAGACCACCCTCGGAAGCAGCGCGCCGCGCACCGAGGGCGTTCATGTGATGAACCGCTCAACGACCAAGAACCTTTAGCCGTTAAAGGATATTTAGACCATTCGGCCGGGCCGCTTTAGGGCGGCCCGGCTTTTTTCCCGCCCACCCCTATCCATTTGACATAATGCGCTGTTATATATAAAATAAGTGTTTCAGGAGGAGAGATACCATGTATGCGATGATAGAAACAGGTGGCAAACAATACAGGGTGGAGGCTGGCGCTTCCATTCAGGTCGAGAAACTCCAGGCCGAGGAAGGCGCCGAGGTCAAGCTCGACAAGGTGCTCGCCGTGGTCAAAGACGGAGAGACGGTCGTTGGCAAGCCCTATGTAGAGGGCGCGAGCGTAAGCGCCGAGGTGGTGGGCGAAGGCAAACACAAGAAGGTCATCGTCTTTAAGCAGAAGCCGAGAAAGGGCTACCGCAGGTTCAAGGGCCACCGCCAGGAGTTCACCACACTTAAGATTAAGGATATCCAGGGGGTCTAAGGATGGCTCATAAAAAGGGAGTAGGAAGCACAAGGAACGGCCGCGAGAGCGAGTCAAAGAGGCTTGGAGTCAAGAAGTTCGGCGGCCAGGTCGTTAAGGCCGGGAACATAATCGTCCGCCAGAGGGGCACCAAGATGCACCCGGGCACGAACGTCAAGAAGGGCAGCGACGATACCCTGTTCTCGGTAGTTGACGGCGTGGTAACTTTCGAGCGCAAGGGCAGGGACAAGATGCAGGTTAGCGTTTACCCTGCCGAGGCCTGATATATACGCCGGCCTCTAACATTTAAACTAAACTAAAGGCGGTTTTTTCGGAAAGCCGCCTTTTTTATTTTCCGGGGAATATGCAGTTTATAGATTTCGTGACAGTCAATGTAAGCGCGGGACACGGCGGTAAGGGGTGCGTTAGCTTCCGCCGGGAGAAGTACATTCCCCGCGGAGGCCCCGACGGAGGCGACGGCGGCCGGGGCGGCCACGTCATCTTCAGGGCCGACGAGAGGCTCAACACCCTGCTCGACCTTCGCTACCACCGCGAATACAAGGCACAGAACGGTCGTCCGGGCATGGGCAAGAAGAAGCACGGCGCCGACGGCGAAGACGTGATAGTCGTTGTTCCGGTGGGCTCGATCATTAAGGATTCCGAGACTGACGAAGTGCTCGCTGATCTCAACAGCCCCTCGGCTGAGTTCGTGGCCGTAAGGGGCGGTAAGGGAGGCCAGGGAAACACGCATTTCGCCACGCCCACCCGCCAGGCCCCCAAGTTCGCGCAGAACGGTCTGCCGGGCGAGGAGATGGAGCTTACGGTAGAGCTCAAGCTACTGGCCGACGTGGGCCTCATAGGACTTCCAAACGCCGGGAAATCAACTCTGATATCGGTTATGTCGTCCGCAAGGCCCAAGATAGCGGACTACCCCTTCACCACGCTCGTGCCTAACCTGGGCGTCGTCAAGGCGGGCGAGGAATGGCGGAGCTTTGTCGTGGCTGACATTCCCGGCCTCATAGAGGGAGCGCACAGGGGCGCGGGGCTGGGTCACCAGTTCCTGAGACACGTCGAGCGCACAAGGATACTCCTTCACCTCGTGGACATATCTCAGGCTGCCGAGGGTGACCCGGTGGAAAACCTCTGGACCGTGAACAACGAGCTCAAGCTCTACAGCCCTGAGCTGCTGAAAAAACCGCAGGCCGTAGCCGGGACGAAGACGGACATAGTGGACGCCGAGAAACTTGACAGACTCAGGGATTATTGCAAAACTAATGGAATCGATTTCTTTCCCATCTCCGGAGCGACCGGTGATGGCATGAAACCGCTTCTGGAGTACTTGTCGCGAAAGGTCATGGAATGAGGCTGATAGTAAAGATAGGGAGCAACATCGTCGCCGGAGGGCAGGCAAGCCTGAACACCAGGCGCATTCGCTCGATAGCCAAGGCCGTCTCGGAGATTACCGAGATGGGGCACGAGGTCGTCCTGGTCTCCTCGGGCGCCGTTGCTGCAGGCATGAAGAAGATGGGGCTTAGCAAGCGCCCCAAGGACATCATGCTCAAGCAGGCCGCGGCCGCCGCAGGTCAGCCCTCGCTGATGTGGCTCTACGAAAAATATTTCAGGGAGTTTAAAAAGCAGGTGGCCCAGGTTCTGCTCACGCGTGACGGGCTATCTGACCGGAAGATGTATATAAACTCGAAGAACACCCTTAACACGCTCCTCGAGTACGGGCTGGTGCCCATAGTGAACGAAAACGACACAGTGGCGACGGACGAGATACGCTTCGGCGACAACGACCAGCTCGCCTTCCTCGTGGCGGCCCTCACCGAGGCCGACAGGCTCGTCATGCTCTCGGACGTTGCGGGGCTATATAACAAGGACCCCCGCAATCATCGCGGGGCGCGCATAGTCGGCACTGTGACCGAGGTTACGGAGGAGATGAAGAAGCAGGCCAGCGCCTCTGGAAGCGAGTATGGCACGGGAGGGATGTACTCAAAACTCCTTGCCGCCGAGAAGGCCATGCGAATCGGGATAGCCGTCAACATCATTAACGGGCACAAGCCCGCCCTGCTCGTCTCTCTCATGAAAGGCACGTCGCAGGGCACCGAGTTCGTTCCAGCGGGAGGAAGGCTTGCAGCCCGCAAGAGCTGGATAGCTTTTGGCATCAGGATGAAGGGCTCCGTGAAGCTCGATAACGGCGCGACGAAGGCGATATGTGAGATGGATAAGAGCCTCCTGCCCTCCGGCATAGTCTCGGTCGAGGGCACGTTCAGCATAGGCGATGCTATCTATTGCCTGAACTCAGGCGGAAAGAAAGTCGCGAAGGGCATCACCAACTATTCCTCGGACGAGCTTAAGAAGATAAAGGGCAAAAAGACGTCGGAGATAGAGAAGACGCTCGGCTACAGGTACTCCGACGAGGTCATACACCGCGATAATCTAGTAACGATATAAGCAATAGGGAGGCAGTATTATGATGCGGACAGCTAATCCGGCGCTAAACTCCAAGACCTTCACGGGCCTAAGGGTAACAGATGAATCTAACACCATGACCCTTCAGGGCACGGTCCACAAAACGGGGTTCCTGCTCCTACTCGTTATGATGGGCGCATGGTGGACCTGGAGGATGTTCTTTGCTTCCCAGAACCCGGCCGTGGTCTATCCGTGGATAATGGGCGGCGCCATAGCCGGCCTCGTCGTGGCGATGGTCACCATTTTCAAGAAGGACTGGGCCGGGGTTACCGCCCCGGCGTACGCCATACTCGAGGGGTTCGTGCTTGGCGGCATTTCCGCCATATTCGAGGTCAAATACCACGGCATCGTGATACAGGCTGTGGGACTGACGTTCGGCACGCTGTTCGCGCTTCTCATCGCTTACCGATCGGGCATGATAAAGGTGACCCAGAACTTCAGGCTCGGCGTGGTCGCGGCCACGGGCGGCATCTTGATGGTCTATGTGGCCACATGGCTGCTCGGCATGCTCGGCCTGAGCGTCCCGTTCATACACCAGAGCGGCATCATCGGCATCGGGTTCAGCGCCTTCGTCGTCGTCATCGCCGCACTGAACCTCGTGCTCGACTTCGACTTCATAGAGCGGGGAGCCGAGAGCCATGCGCCCAAGTTCATGGAGTGGTATGCGGCCTTCGGCCTCATCGTAACGCTCGTCTGGCTCTATCTGGAGATACTGCGGCTTCTGGCGAAGCTCAACAGCAGACGGTAGGCAGGGGCTCCTTCGGTATCAGGGGCCTTCCATCAGGAGCTTCGTGATGTCTATGATCGCGTCGGGATTGCCGAAGTCGGCCGGGCCGATTAACTTCTTCCTCAGCACACCTTTCTTGTCCACTATGTAGGTCTCGGGCACTCCGGTCAGGCCGTAGGCAGCCGCTGCTGCGCCGTCCGGGTCGACGTAAACGGGTAAAGTGAAGTTATTTTTCTTCTGATATTCTATCGCCTTGTCCGGGTCGTCATTATAGAGGATGGTGACCATCCGGAAGTTCGGTTCACCCTTCCTATAGTCATACAGGTGTTGGAGGGAAGGCATCTCCTCCTTGCAGGTATCGCACCACGTAGCCCAGAAGTTCAGGATAACCACGTTGCCGCGGTTGTCCTTGAGGCGCCAGTCCTTACCGTCGAGGTCCTTGAGGGATATCAGCGGCGCCGGGAAATCCACCGCCACGAGAGGATGCTTTGGCTGATCGCCTCTATGGGTGAGCAAAACAATAGCGACGCCTGCCGCGATGATGAATAAGATTAGAAACGCCTTGCCCTTCACGTGAGTCCTCCGTGCCGGGGCGAATTACTGCTAATCGTCCGCATTAAGATTCTAAACCATAGCGTCTCTTGCTGACAACTCGCAAGGACGGGGATATCCAGTTGCGGTAAATGCTGGCTTTGGCGTAATTGGCTTAATTGACGCCGGTCAGGACCGGGTTTTCGACCTCGACGAACACCGGGGTCTCGCGGTCCAGGACGACGCGTATCTTGTTTACGCCCTTGAACCTGCCCTTAAGTATCTCCTCGGAGAGCGGGTCCTCGATGTCTCGCTGTATGGCGCGCCTCATGGGCCTCGCGCCGTAAGTAGGCTGGTAGTACTTCTCGATGAGCCAGTCCTTGACCGTCGGGTCGAGTTCCACCACGAGCTCCTGGTCGAGGAGCTTCTTGTTCGTCTCCTCCATAAGGAGGTCTATTATCGCGACGAGATGGCTCTTTTCAAGCGGGTGGAACACAACGGTCTCGTCCACCCTGTTGAGGAACTCGGGGTTAAAGGTCTTTTTAAGCTCGTTCAGGACATTGTCCTTTATCTGCTTGTAGACGTCGCCGGCAGTGGTCTTGGCAAACCCGAGCGGCGTGGCCTTGTCTATCATGCGCGCGCCGAGGTTGGAGGTCATGATGATGACCGTGTTGCGGAAATCAACCTTGCGGCCGAACGTGTCCGTCAGCACTCCCTCGTCGAGCACCTGCAGCAGTATGTTGAAGACGTCCTGGTGGGCCTTCTCTATCTCGTCGAAGAGTACCACTGCGTAAGGCCTCTTCCTTATCTTCTCGGTTAGCTGGCCGCCCTCTTCGTATCCAACGTATCCCGGAGGCGCACCGGTGAGCTTGGAGACGTTGAACCTCTCCATGTACTCCGACATATCAATTTTAACGAGCGCATTCTCGTCGTTGAACAGGAACTCCGCAAGCGCCTTCGCAAGCTCCGTCTTTCCCACGCCAGTGGGGCCGAGGAAGAAGAACGAGCCTATGGGCCGCTTCGAGCCCTTGAGGCCTGCCCTCGAACGCCTTATGGCCTTGGAGACGACCGTGAGGGCCTCGTCCTGCGCCACTATCCTGGAATGGAGGTTCTCCTCCATGTTGATGAGCTTCTCGGATTCCTTTTCCTCTATCTTGGTCAGAGGGATTCCCGTCATCTTGGCCACGGTGTACGAGACGTCGTCGTCGCTTACGATGGGGACTTCCTTGTTGAGGTTGTCTTTCCACTGGTCTTTGATCTCTTCGTACAGGGCCTTCGCCCTCTCCTCCTCGCTCCTCACCGCCGCCGCCTTCTCGACGTCGTGGAGTTTCACGTAGAGGTTCTTTTCCTTGGCGAGCCTCTGGAGGTCCTGTTCCAGGTCCTTGAGCTCCGAGGGCTGCATGTACCTCTTGAGCTTGATCCTCGAACCCGTCTCGTCAATGACGTCCACCGCCTTGTCGGGCAGAAAACGCTCGGTGATATACCTGTCGGAGAGCTTAACCGCGGCCACGAGGGCATCCTCGGTGAATTTCACCTTGTGGTGGCTCTCGTACCTGCTCCTGAGTCCCTTGAGAATGTCTATGGCCTCGTCGGTCTGAGGCGGATACACCGTGATGGGTTGGAACCTTCTTTCGAGGGCCCCGTCCTTCTCGATGTGCTTGCGGTACTCGTTCGGCGTGGTAGTGCCGATGCACTGTATCTCGCCGCGCGAGAGCGCTGGCTTAAGCATGCTCGAAGCGTCCACCGACCCCTCGGCCGCTCCTGCGCCGACGAGGGTATGGAATTCGTCTATGAAGAGGATGATGTTGTCGGCCGCTATGACCTCCTTCATCACCACCTTGAGCCTCTCTTCGAACTGGCCCCTGTACTTGGTGCCCGCTATGAGGCTGCCCAGGTCGAGCGAGACAATGCGCTTGCCGAGCAGGTTCTCCGGGACTTCTCCCTCCATAACCTTCTGGGCGAGCCCTTCCACTATGGCCGTCTTGCCCACGCCCGGCTCACCGATGAGGGCAGGGTTGTTCTTTATCCTCCGGCCGAGTATCTGCATAATCCGCTCTATCTCGGTCTCCCTGCCTATGACCGGATCGAGGGCCCCTTCGGTGGCGAGCTTGGTGAGGTCCCTGCCGAACTCGTCGAGAGCCGGCGTAGCGCTCTTCTTGTCCTTTACGTGAGGCGCCGCCTTCATCGAAAGGTTAATGGCGAGCTGACGCGCGCCGAGGAGGTTCGCGCCGTAGTTTCTCAGTATCTTTCCGGCGATGCCCTCGTCCTCTCTCACAACGCCGAGCAGGAGGTGTTCGCTGCCGATGTAGCTGTGACCGAGGAGCCTTGCCTCCTCCACCGCGAGTTCCAGCACTTTCTTGGCGCGGGGAGTGAAAGGCACGTCGCCGAATGTAAATATATTATTGCCGAGAGGAAGGTTCCGCTCTATCTCCATGCGGAGCTCCTCTATGGATAGGCCCATCTTCTTGAGAATCGCTACCGGAAGGGAATCCTCTTCCCTGAGAATGGCAAGTAACAGGTGCTCGGTGCCGAGATAGTCGTTCTGACGTCTCTCGGCCTCTTCCTTGGCGTAGATTATTATCTTCCGGCCGCGCTCCGTAAACTTCTCAAACATAGCTTACCTCGGCGTCTCTCTTGGTTATCAATAGCCTCGCCAACACTTAATTTAATGATACTTTTTTAGCGGGATAATGTCAAACAGCTAAAGCAGAAAATCAATAACTGCTTGGATTTGCGCAGCCTTCATATGCTAAATTATCTGTCTAACAACGGAGAGGGGTATTCAATAGACCATGGGACAGAACATAGTCGAGAAGATATTCGAGGCCCACAAGGCGTACGGCGACACCGCGGCCGGCAGCCGTATCGGGCTTAATGTTGACCACGTTTACACGCAGGACGCAACCGGCACAATGGCCTGGCTTCAGTTCGAGGCCATCGGAGTGCCCGACGTCAAGGTGCCCCTCGCGGTTTCTTACGTAGATCACAATATGCTTCAGTCGGACTTCATGAACGCCGACGACCACGCCTTTCTCGAGAGCGCCGCGGCCAAGTTCGGAGCATGGTTCTCCAGGCCCGGCAACGGCATCTCGCATCAGGTTCACCTCGAAAGGTTCTCCGCCCCCGGCAAGGTGGGGCTCGGAACAGACAGCCATACGCCCACGGGCGGCGGCATCGGGATGATATCCATTGGCGTGGGCGGCCTCGACGCAGCCACCGTGATGGCAGGCGCCCCCTTTGAGCTCAAGATGCCCGACGTGGTGCAGGTGAAGCTCACGGGCAAGCTCAGAAGGCCCTGGGTGACAGCTATGGACGTCATCCTCGAACTGCTCAGAAGGCTGACCGTCAAGGGCGGCGTGGGCAGGATATTCGAATACGGCGGACCCGGCGTGGCGGACCTGAGCGTCACCGAGCGCGCGACTATTACCAATATGGGCGCTGAACTTGGCGCGACTACGTCCGTGTTCCCGAGCGACGACAGGACCCTGTTCTACCTCAAGGCCCAAGGCAGGGAGAAGGACTGGGTGGAGCTCAAGCCGGACGCAGACGCGAAGTACGCCGAGGTAATCGAGCTCGACCTCTCCACGGTGGAGCCCCTGACCGCTCAGCCGCACAGCCCGGACAACGTGGTGCCCGTCAGAGAGCTTGCGGGCAAGAAGGTCAACCAGGCCTGCATCGGGAGTTGCACGAACTCCTCGTACTACAGCATGCGCCAGGTGGCATCGGTGCTTAAAGGCCGGACCGTGGCTACGGGGGTTAATCTCCTCATCAACCCCGGCTCTAAAAACGTCTACGAGATGCTCTCGAAGGACGGCTACGCCGCTCAGATGATAGCCGCCGGGGCAAGGATGTTCGAGGCCTCCTGCGGCCCCTGCATAGGTATGGGCGGCACTCCGGGCACCGGGCACGTCTCGGTGCGCTCCTACAACCGCAACTTCCACGGTCGAAGCGGCAACAAGGACGCCTTCGTCTACCTCATGAACCCGCTTCTCTGCGCCCTTTTCGCCATAAAGGGCGAGTTCGTGGACCCCATGTCCACCGACCTAACGGTGGAGGAGTTCGAGGAGCCAAAGAGCTATCTCGTCAACGACAACATGCTCGTCCCCCCGCTTAAGGACCGCGGCTCGGTCGAGATAATCAAGGGGCCGAACATCAAGGAGGTCTCTATAAAGCAGCCGCCCGGCAGCGATATCGAGGCGCCGGTGCTGCTTGCGCTCGGCGATAACATCACCACCGACGACATCATGCCCGCGGGCTCGAAGATACTCCCGCTGAGGTCAAACATACCGGCGATATCCGAATACGTCTTCCACAACGTGGACGCCACGTTCAGCGCGCGCGCCAAGGAGCAGGCCGGTGGTTTCATCATCGTGGGCGGCGAAAACTACGGACAGGGCTCGTCTCGCGAGCACGCCGCCATAGCACCCATGCACCTCGGGCTCCACGCGGTCATCGCAAAGAGCTTCGCGCGAATTCATCGCTCGAACCTTATTAACTTCGGCGTCCTGCCTCTGGTGTTTGCGGACAAGGCCGATTACGAGAAAGTCTCCCAGGGCGACAGGCTGCTTATCAGGGACATTACTGGGTGCCTGAAGAGCGGAACGTGCACGGTCGAAAACCTCACGAACGGCCATAAATTCGAGGCCCAGTCGCACCTCAACGAACGCGAGGCGGAGCTCATAGCGTGCGGCGGACTTCTGGCCTATATGCGGTCTTCGGCTCGTTGACAGAAGTGGTATAATATTTGTAAATTAATAGTTTGAGCGGGCCGCTAGCCCAGTTGGTAGAGCAACGCCCTTTTAAGGCGTGGGTCGAAGGTTCGAATCCTTCGCGGCTCACCATAACTAGTCCCCATCGTCTAGTCAGGCCTAGGACACCGCCCTTTCAAGGCGGCGACATGGGTTCAAATCCCATTGGGGACGCCATCGATAATTGAGGGGTTGCATCGGATGCAACCCCTTTTTCCTTACATCCCCATAGCAGAGCTTTGATATCAGGTGATGCCTCTCTTATCCCCCGCTGACGTCACTTGCTCATGATGAAACCGTTGATTATGTGCTATATTCTTCCATGCGATCAGCGACGCAGAAGGCATTTTCAGGAAGCACCGTTCTGCATCTGTTACTGATAATCATTCTGGGATTCCTTACCTATTCAGTGGCCCTCCGAACCCCATTCGTCTTCGACGACACCGCGACCATCCCGCAAAATATCCACGTTAAAGATGTCTCGAATATTCCGTCATTGCTTGCGGGAAGCCAGGGCCTGTTCGCTTCGAGGCCGGTCATGCTATCCACCTTCGCTCTTAATTACCACTTCGGAGGGCTCGATACTACGGGCTATCACGTGGTGAACATATCGCTCCACATACTTAATGCCGCGCTCCTATATTTTCTGATTCTCCTCACCGGACGACTAACAAACCACAACGGAGCCGACATCAGGCTTGCGGCAATCGCATCCTCCCTGCTCTTTCTGCTACACCCCCTTCAGACTGAGGGGGTAACCTACATTATCAGCCGTTCCGCTCTGCTATCGACGGCCTTTTTTCTCCTCGGAATTATGGTGTACCTGAAGACGGTCACCTCGAAGGACAAAAAGCTAATATACTTGCCAATCCTCTTCCTGATATCTCTTCTCGGGATGGGGTCGCGGGAGAACTTCGTAGCTTTCCCCCTGATACTCGTCGTCTACGACCTCTTGTTCATATCTAAAATGAAACCACGTGAAACTCTAAAACACTGGTGGGCATTATTGCCCGTGTTCGCGAGCCTGATATATTTGGCCCACCTGGTGGCCAATAATACATATGTCAAGGCGACCGATCTCCAAGACAAAGGCATTCCGGCGGCGGACTACATCCTTACCCAGTTCAAGGTGTTCTGGAGCTACCTCAGGCTCTTCGTCATACCTGTAAACCAGTCCGTCTATTACGACTACCGTGTAGTGCACTCGATACGTGATTTCCCGGTCGTGCTCGCGACTCTCGGTTACGCGGGCATCTGGGTAATTGCTTTAGCATCCGTTAAGAGGCGCCCCGTGGCCGCTTTCTCGCTCCTCTGGTATCTGCTCATACTCATGCCGGTATCTTTCGGTGTGGCCCTCCTGCAACTTCGGCTCGGGGACGTCATATTCGAGCATAGGACATATCTTCCCAACCTCGGACTCTGTGTGCTGGCAGGAGCCGGCATCGTAAGGCTATCGGGAATATTCGTAACCCACAGGGTCAGGGCCATCGCTGCCTTGCTATCGGTGCTTTGCTTGATATCGATATCCCTGAGCATATCGAGGAATCTTGTCTGGCGGGATAATATCTCGCTATGGTCCGACGTCGTAGCCAAGGCACCCTCCAACGCGAGGGGCTATAACAATCTGGCTATGGCGTACGGAAGTAGCGGCATGACTGATAAGGCCATAGAGAACTTTAAACGAGCCATCAAGGAAGACCCCGACTTTGCCCTACCCCGTTACAATTTAGGCAGCCTGTATGGAATGCTCGGCAAACCCGATGAGGCGGAAAAACAGCTCAAAGAGACGATCAGGATAAAGCCCGACTATAGCCCCGCCTACAATAACCTCGGAAACGTCTATCTCCTTAAGGGTGACCTCCGGGCCGCAACGGAATATTTCAAACTCGCCGTCCAGTACAGTCCCGAAAACTACGGGTTTCGGCGAAACCTCGCCATGGTCTATCAGCGGACGGGCAAGACGGAGTTAGCGCTCGAGCAACTGCGTCTTGCCGAGGAGCTTAAATCGGGAGGCAATATCAAGTAGTTACAGTCCCGGCCGAAATGCCCTTATCTTTTTGGCAAGATGCCGCAGCTTCGGCGGCACCCCAGCAACTCTCAGTTGACTCCGGCCACTACTTTGCTATACTTGGGTTAAGAGCCTACAAACTAAGCTCGAAAATCCTATTATGAAACCGCGTTTAGTTGCAGCATGCATTATCGTCCTGTTCATATGTGGCATGGCCGCAGCAGCGGAACTCCCCGACTCGGCCGTTACCATATATGTCGAGGACAATAGCGGCCAGCGCATTACGACCGGGAGCGGCGTAATCATATCCAAAGACGGCGTTATCGCAACCGATATGGATATCGTGCTTGCATGGCTCGAATCGGACAACAACTCGTTATTCGTAAGAACCGACAAGAACGGTTATTACCCCATGAAAGCGCTCATTACCGTTGCAAGGGGTATGGGCGTTGCCCTCTTCAGCGTTCACGAGGGAGGCCAAATGCATACCGGAGCCCCGCCCTCCACCGAGCCTGAAAAAGGCGACAAGATAACTCTTCTCGCCGATGCCGGAGGACCCGAAGCGGTATCGAGAGATGGCAAGATTATAGGCGAACTGCCGGACGGCCTCATGGAGATATCCGCCAAAGTCTCGGACATGTTCAAAGGAGCCCCTGCCGTTAATTCCTCGGGCAGGGTCGTCGGCATTGCCGTGAAGGCCGGTGGGAAGAACGCACTCGTGCCGATGTCCGTTGCAACTGCTCTCAGCCTTACGGAATCGGATGAGACCGCGGCGAAGGCGTCCGGGAAGATCTCCGAACAAACCATACCAAACACAATTGTCCTGAAGAAGGCCAAGGCCGCGGCAACCTCCGAGAGGGCCGGAGCCGATGACTATCTGCACCTCGGAGTAGCCTACGCCAAAACTGGAATGTTCGAAGAGGCCACCGAGGCCTACAAGAAGGCCATAGAGATTAAGCCCAAATATGCCGAGGCGTACCACGGCCTTGGTGTCGCATACGCGAGCCTGAAAAAATACGATGAGGCTGTCGAGGCCATGGAGAAGGCCGTGCAACTGGATTCGCATTATACACAGGCCTTCGCCAACCTGGGGTTTCTCTATGATTTCCTCGGGGACTACGAGAAAGCCAAGGCGTCCTTCGACCGCGCGATAGAGCTTGAGCCTGAGTTCGCCGAGGCATATAACGGCCTAGGGGTCGCGGAAGCCCGGGTGCAACATTACGAAGATGCCATAGAGGACTTTAAGCAGGCCCTAAGGATTAAGCCGGAGTTCGCGCAGGCGAGGTTCAACCTGGGTTTGAGTTACGTCAGCATGGAAGACAAGCAATCTGCCAAAGAGGAAGAGGCGTCGCTCCGGGCGATGTCGCCCGATCTCGCCGACCAACTGCTCGAGATCATCAATGCCGGAGAGAAGGCCGGGGGAGAGGGAGGAGAGCACGAGGGAGCATCAGAAGAAGGCGGCGAGGACGAGCCATCTCCGCATGAATAAGAACGGGTGACTGAATGTTTAAGATCCGAGACATAATGGTGGAAACGGTGGTCACCGCAGGCAAGGACACACCCGTCTCTGATGTAATTCGCAAGCTCATTGAGGGAGGATTCAGCGGAATACCTATAGTAAATAGAAGAAAGCGCGTAATCGGTATCGTAACCGAGCTCGACATCCTGAAATCCGCCACAGAGAAGACCGACTTCAGAAACATGAAGGCCATGGATATCATGAGCGAGATGCCCATTACCGTCGAGATAGATACAACTGTCTTTGAGGCGATCAGGACCATTGTAGAGCACAACATCCACAGGCTGCCCGTCACGAAGGGCGGAAAGCTGATAGGCATACTTTCCCGGCGTGACATTCTCCGAGGCTTCCTGACGGAAGCCGCCGAGAGTGACGACATAGCGTTCATAACAGAGGCAACGAAGGCCCTCTTCTCGGCAAAAACACACAAGGATCTGCTCAGAGTCCTCGTGGACAAGCTCGGCGACTACTTCGAGGCAGAGAGGTGCTCTGTCATAAGCATCAACGAGCAGGATTTGTCGGCACTCGTGCTCTCGACCTATGAAGGCTCAGCCAGAGACAACATCGAGATTGACATTACGAAGTACCCGGAGATACTCAAGGCCTTCAAGACGGGGGAGCCGGTGCTTCTTGACGACGCAGACAAGGACCCCATGATGAAACCGGTGAAGAAGTGGATAAGAAACATTAAGCTTAAGAGCATCATGGTCTTTCCCGTCATATCTAAGGACGAGGTCCTTGGCACTCTTTATTTCCGCACGAGGACAAAGAGGGATTTCAGCCACAAGGACGTGAAGCTCATGGAGATACTCTCGGAAATGGCCGCCGACGCCCTGCGCTCCATGTCGAGGGAAAAGCACCTGCTCGACATGTACAAGAACTCCGAGAAGAAGGTGGCCATAGACGACCTAACGGGACTGTACAACAGACGCTTCTTCGACGTCAGGATGGCTGAGGAATTCGGCATGGCCTCCAGGCACGCCACACCGCTTGCCTGCATCATGTTCGACATAGATAATTTCAAAGACGTCAACGACAGACTGGGACACCATGCCGGAGACAAAGTGCTCAAGACCTTCGCCACCACGCTTAAGAAATCGGTGCGTATCTCGGACATAGTGGCCAGATACGCGGGAGACGAGTTCGTTATGATACTCCCAATGTCAGACGCCAGGGGCGCGATGAGAGAAGCGGAACGCATCAAAGGCATGCTCGACGGCCTTGATTACGGACGCGACGTGGGGAAGATAAGCATAAGCGTAGGCATAGCGTGCTATCCGTGTCCGCAAGTGAAGTCGCCCGAAGACCTCGTAAAGAACGCCGATAAGGCAATGTACCGCTCAAAAGCGGGCGGCAAAGGACGCGTCAGCCTCCACGAAGCCGCTTAGAAGCCACGACCGGCTTAGACCTCAACGAAATAGTTTTCCCAGGCGTCGTCTATACTGTCCTTGGTAAGTTCGGGCGCGTGATTATAGTAGTGAGCGTTGTCGATTATCTGGTCCACTATGTCGCGCGGGTGGCAGGCGTTCAGCTCCACGCCGAGCCTCCGGTAGTAGTTACTCAGCAGGAAATCGAGCACTTCCGGCTTGAACTCGATGCGGTTTGACTCGCAGACCTTCTTGAATATGGTCGTGTACTCCTGCTCGGTGGGATGGTCCACCTTTATCTTGTACCGTATCCTTCGGAGGAAGGCCTCGTCCACGAGCTTGGCCGGCTCGATGTTGGTCGCGAAAATGACGAGCTGGTCGAAGGGTATCTCGAACTTCATTCCCGTGTGCAGCGTCATGAAGTCAGTGCGCCTCTCAAGCGGCACGATCCACCTGTTCAGGAGGTTCTGTGGATCCACCTGCTGACGGCCGAAGTCGTCAATGATGAAAAGCCCGTTGTTCGCCTTCATCTGCAGAGGAGCTTCGTAGAACTTCGCAATTGGGTTGAAATCGAGATCGAGCATCTTCAGAGTTAGCTCTCCCCCGGTCATTATTACCGGCCTCTTGATGAGCACCCACCTGTGGTCTGCGGTGTCGCCAGTGGAATCGTCATGTACAGGGATGTGGTTAACGCTATCGTAGAGGAGGATAATCTGCCCCCCCACGATTATCGAGTACGGGATATACACCGTCTCCGGCAGCACCTTGCCGATGGTCTCTGCTATCGTTGTCTTCCCGTTTCCCGGAGGGCCGTATAGGAAAATGGCCTTGCCCGAGCTTATGGCGGGCCCTATGTGACGTAGTTGCTTTTCGCTTATCACGAGCTCCGAGAACGCTTTGCGCACGCTCGTCTCGTCCACTACTATCTGCTTTATTGTCTGGGTTTCCGCAAACCCGTAGTAATCCTCCAACGAAACAGGGGCCGGACCAACATACCTGCACACCTCAAGCAGGTCCGATGCCCTGTTCTGCCCCGGCTTGGTCACGCTGAATCGGTACATGGCCTTCGCGAAGCCGGATGCGCTCTTGACCTCCACGAATTTTTCGCTGCGAAGCTCCTCTATCGCCTGGTCTATTATCTTGCCAGGAAGCTTTATCTTGTCCGAGAGCTCGGCAAGGCTGAATTCGCCGAGGTAAAGAATATGCTTCATGATGAGATCTTTTATAAATGAAAGCTCGAGCCCCGTCTCCTCAAGGTTCGCGGGGGCGACAGGGTTCTGCTTGAAAAAGGTCTTGAGATCTTCGGCGGAAATATATCCGAGCGCTACGAGGTTATTGCCGAGCCTGCCGCCGTGAATGCGCTGCCGCTCTACGGCCTCATGTAGCTGCTTCTTCGTGACCGCCTTTTCCTTTAGAAGTTTCTGTCCTAACAGTTCCTGCATCGGGTCCTCCAAAGAATATGTAAATTAATCGCCGCTCTTTTCCTTCCAGATCAAGCCGGTTGTATCATTGAACTTGGTTATGAAGTTCGAACTCTCAACAGTGCCTGTGAAGTAATCGTCGTCGTCCCAGAAGATAGCCTCGGGCATTACGAACCTGAAAACCTTCCGACCACCAGGCCCCATGGCCACGTCTTCATACTTCTTGTGCCTCTCTACATCGAGCCCTTTGTGAAGAACGAATTCGATGTCCATGCCCTCGACACTCGAATCGCCGCTTTTCACTATAAAACTATATACCCCTTTTGACGCTCTGGCAAGTGAAAATATTCTTCTGAGGCCGGAATCCGCGCCGAGTTCTATTTCATCAAGCGCCTCGGTAATGTTGGTCTCTTCAGTGCCACTCTGATCCATGGGATG
>Ga0055448_10000061_pt1 | contig 22443 bp, 22 predicted proteins | sample China_Galinas_PW_4_FD_57744 | JGI IMG/M metagenome (GOLD analysis project Ga0055448, IMG submission 57744) | Wetland microbial communities from San Francisco Bay, California, USA, that impact long-term carbon sequestration - China_Galinas_PWA_D2 | ecosystem: Environmental > Aquatic > Marine >... | reverse complement strand
TTGATTGAATTGCATCAGAAAAAAGAGTTTATATTTTTTGGTAATCACTATTTTACCAATAAGCAGCTGCATGATCATGTATTGCTTTTTGGCCGTTCTGCTTCATTATTGCCACCATCAATGATTATTCAAGACTTGCAGGAGTTGTACCATGCAAAAGGATTTTGGCAGGCCTCTATTGAGCCACAAGAAGAAGATGATCGATTATTTTTTCTCATCGATGAAGGCAAACGTGCACTTATCAAAAAGGTAGAACTCAAAGGTATTGAAGAGGGAGATGCTGCATCATTAACAAAACAATTTTTTGGGTGCGTATTAAAACATAAATATGTTGATATGCAGATGATCAAACGAGCAAAAGAACAGGTGCTTGATTGGTACATTTCGCATGGTTTTTTAGATGTGCGTATCTTACATGAAGATTTTCAGCGTCAAGATGCGAGTAATAGATATCATTTAATTATTACGCTTGATGAGGGCCAGCAAACGATGCTGACTCAGATACGTATACCAGACTATCCTGAACTTGAAAAACAGATACCCCAAAGACCAACTCAAGAAACACCAGTTCCTTTTGATATCGATGATATTACTGCGCAACGTGAATGGCTAGTAAATCATTTTAAAGAAAATGGCTATGAGCGGCCTCATGTGCGCTTTGATTTAAAACGGGAGGGTCATACAGCTCACATTGTGTGGGTAATTGATTTAGGAAAACCAACTGCTTATTTTGGTAAAACTATTATTCGCTCAACAAGTAAATTACCACGCTGCTATATTTTTAGAGAACTTGATTATATGCCAGGAGATCCATGGTCGCAACAAGCAGTACGCAACTCTTTGAATAATTTACATGCGCTCGAAATTTTTGATCATATACATTTTACTCCGTTAGATGAACGTGAAGGGCACATAAAAGATGTAGTGCTTTCTTTAGTGCAAGATGAACCCTTTGAGATACGATTGCGTGCTGGTTTAGGAGTACAGCAACTCAATAAACAATATTTTTTTGATGGATTGACATATAAAGCTGGTGGCAGCTTTATTATGAAAAATCCATTTAATCGAGCAGACCAGTTGCGTTTTGATGCAGATGCGATGCGTGGGCAGCGAACTTTTGCAGTGCAATATTCACAGCCATGGTTACTTAATATGCCGATACGAACCTTGTTCCGTGGCTATAGTAACGTGTATAAACAACCCGGGTTAGTGCGCGATCTCGATCATTTGTATACGTTTGTGCAACAGGGTTTTTTAATGGGATTGAGCAGAAAATGGTGCTATGCTGATGCGGCCGGAAATATCGGTATTGAATGGATGGCAACAAATATCAAAAATAACCCGAAATCATGCGATTTTCTTGAAGCAAAAAAAGTTGCCGAAGCGATTTTATTTGAACCAAAATTGATTGATAAAAAGATTCCCTATGTGCTTTTTGAGCCAACATTATTTTTTGATTATCTCGATAATAAATTAGATCCAACAAAAGGTTCGCTGAGTATTGCAACGATTAAAATGATGTTGCCGATTGCACGCATTTCTATCGATTCTTATTTTATTAAGTTGTTGCTTGAACAATCATTCTTTGTGCCCATTCGCGGACTTGTTGCCGCATTTCGTATTCGCTTTGGTCATATATTTCATGAAGAGTTTGAAAATATTATGCCAGCTGAACGATTTTATCTTGGTGGGGCAAATTCGGTGCGCAGTTATGATATTGATTTGGTGCCGCCGCTCGGCGTTATCGAATGTGATGGCAAAAAAGATTTTCTGCCGCGTGGGGGTAAATCAATGTTGAATATAAATGCAGAACTACGTTTTCCTTTATATAAAAAAATAGGGGGAGCCGTATTTCAGGATATTGGCGCATTAAATTCAAGTATGCATCGCTTATTGCATGATAGCCAATTAGCGCTAGGTACCGGTTTTGGGGTGCGGTATCAAACACCAATTGGCCCGTTACGTTTTGATGTGGCATTTAAAATAAAACGGCCAGATCCTTCTATTTCTCGCTATGCATGGTATTTATCATTGGGCCATGCATTCTAGAATTAATCATCTTTTCGTTGTTCTTCCTGAGCTTTAATTTTTTGTAATTCCTCCTTTAATTCTTGATCGTCGATCATTAATGGTTGATGGAAATGGGCTTTGAAATGGGTTAGTTTAGCATGAGCTGCATGCAAATAATTAATCTGTTCTTGTAGATCTGTAATATCTTGATGTAATGAAACTAAATTTACCGGTTTTCCTTCTGGGCATACAAGTTTGTTGTCGACCATTTGATAGTCATTATCATCGCTAGTTAAATATCTGGAAGCGTAGAGAGAAGAGTGTGGCTTGCTCACCATTGAAACGGATGTTCGCGGCAATAATCTGCATGAATGGCGTAGCATGCCATAAATAGAGCTTGAAAGAAGGAGTGTGAGGCCGATTACTGCTAATATCTGTTGTTTTTCATGGGAAACTCTTTTGTTTAAGGTGATTTCAAAAAATGTTCATTTGTTTTTATTAATATCATTTACTCGCTCATTAACTCTATCTATTAACATTTCTAGATGCTTTATATTTCTATCGGTTTCTTTGAGTTTTTCTTCTAGGATTGAAAGATCAACACATAAAGAATCTATAAGGTCATTATGTATTTCTCAATCGTCTATATATTCTTCTTGAAAACTTGAAAGGCGGTCAGATAAATGGGTTGTTTGCTTTTTAAGTGAATTTACTGATTCATGTAATGAGCTATCTTCAGGTTTTTGATTAATGATTTCTTGCACAATCATTTTTTCACTTTTATGAGAGGTGTCAAAAACTATGCAGCGTGTTTGGAGCATATTACAAGACTTGCTCAGATAAAACCTATTCAAGGCTAATCTGGACGATGAGCGAAGCATTCCATAAATGGGAGTTGAAAGAAGAAGCGTGAAGCTCATTATTGATAATATCTGCTGTTTTTTCACTGGAAACTCCTTTATGTAAGGTAAATTTATTGCTTAATTGATGAAAAAGTCGTACTTTTTTACCATAGATTGTTATTTGTGTAAATCAACCTTTCAGGAAATAGGGGTAAAGATGGACTATATGGAGCACGGGCATGTGCATAAACATACGCTTTTTGATGAGCTGATGTGCCATTTCCCATACGCGGTATTTTCAGTTGCTTTTTGTTTGATTGTGTTAAGTTTTGTTGGTTTTTTTACCCTCGGCAATACGGATCCGCAGATAGTGAAAAAAGGGGCAAAAATGCTCTTTCATAGTTTTCACTTTATGCATATTGTATTTGCAGCCACAGGAGTGATTATCACCTTCTTCAGATATTCTGATAATTTGATTAAAGGTATTATCGTTGGCGTGCTTACTGCTTCCTTTTTCTGTACGCTTTCTGACTCTATCTTGCCTTATTTAGGTATGCTTGCTTTGGGTGTAAATCTCAAACTTCATCTCTGTTTTCTTTCAGAAATCAGAAACGTAGTGCCATTTTTAGTGATTGGTATTATCAATGGTTTAGTTATGAGTAAGCATAGGAAGGAATGGCAAAGTACCTATTCAGTATTTTCTCATTTTTTCCATATATTTATTAGTTCGCTTGCTTCAAGTTTTTATCTTCTTGCTCAAGGGTTTACTGATTGGTATAAACACATCGGCTTTGTTTTTATTTTCTTGATCATAGCGATTGTGATACCGTGTACCATGTCAGACGTAGTAGTTCCGATGATGTTTGCAAGGGCTGGTAAAAAAGATGAGAAGCATTAGATTAGAGAATGTCACCAAATTTTTTGATGGTGAGCCAATTATTGAAAACCTTAATCTTACGATTGAGGGAGGAAAATTTTTTGCGCTATTAGGCCCAAGCGGAAGTGGTAAAACTACGCTCTTGCGGTTAATTGCTGGTTTTGAACAGCCAGACAGCGGTTCAATTTATTTAGGTGAGCAAGATATTACCCATCTTCCTATTAATGAGCGGCGTATTAATACGGTGTTTCAACATTATGCACTTTTCCCTCATTTAAATGTTTTTGATAATGTTGCCTATGGGCTGCATATTCGGGGAATAGCCCAACCGGTTGTGCAAGAAAAAGTAATAAAAATTTTACGCCGCATGCGTTTGGAAAAACAGATATACAAACCAATCGGGCAGCTTTCGGGGGGGCAGCAACAACGAGTTGCTCTTGCACGTGCTATTATTAATGAACCAGCCGTTTTGCTCCTTGATGAACCGTTAGCAGCACTTGATTTGAAGCTGCGTGAACAGATGTTAATTGAATTGATCGATTTGCAATACGATCTGAATACTACGTTCGTGTATGTAACGCATGATCAATTTGAGGCACTCACTGTGGCTGACTATATGGCGATTATGAATCCGCATGGTGAGATAGCACAAATTGATGCACCGCGCAAAGTGTATGAATTTCCACGCACGACATTTGTTGCCAAATTTATTGGAAATACCAATTTATTTAAAGGTATGCTTCAGATCAAAGATGAGAGATCAACTATTGCGATTGAGCATTTAGGTGATTGTATAGTCAGTAAACCTGATTTACCGTGGGCTCGTGATGGGGCCCATATATATATGAGTTTGCGCCCAGAAAAAATTTATTTAAGTAAAAAGGTGCTGCAGGGATTTGATAATCATATTGAAGGAACGGTAGAGACCATTGTGTATCACGGTCGGTCAACCCAATATAACATTCGCGTGCATGAAGATCTGAAAATGCAAGTATTTGAGCAAAATGAGGAACATTTTGAAAAAGAGGTAGTTGATTATGATGATCGGGTTCATTTGTATTGGCACAAGCGTGACGTGGTGTTATTAGAAAAATGAAAAAACCTACTCTAGGCGCTGTAGTGCGCGAAGAAAGCTCATTATTTGTTGCATTACCGGCATTGGTGTGGCAGTTATTACTCTTTTATCTGCCAATCGGTTTTGTTATTGGCATGAGTATTTCCTATGTGCCTTATTATACTAATATATTTAATTTGCTGCACTTTAAAATTATTGGCCGCTCACTTATGCTTGCGTTGATAACCTCTATCTTATGTTTAGCATGCGCCTATCCGGTTGCCTATTATTTAGCACTACAAATTAAGCGATATAAAAATATTTGGTTGTTTTTTTTAATGCTGCCATTTTGGACAAGTTTTTTAGTGCTTGCCTATGCATGGTTTTTTGTGCTTGATAATTATGGGTTGATTAATATGTTGCTTATGAAATTACATATTATTAAACAGCCATTATATCTTCTCAATACGCCATTTGCGGTATATATGGTGATGTTGTATTGTTATGTGCCATTTATGATTTTGCCTATTTATACGGTGTTAGAAAAATTGGATAAACGGTTACTTGAAGCATCACGTGATTTAGGAGCAACAAAATGGCAAACATGGACTAATGTTACACTGCCACTTTCCTATCCCGGAATTCGTACCGGTTTTTTACTTGTCTTTGTTCCTTCATTTGGTGAGCTTGCTATTCCGGTATTGATGGGTGGTGGTAGAAACTTCTATGTTGGTAATTTAATTAGTTACTATTATTTAGTTGCACAAGATTCAATGGCAGGGGCCATATTTACTTGTTTGAGTGGAGTGGTTTTATTGGTGGCAACTTTGTTTGTTAATTGGTGGTTTGCCCGGCAGCGGGTTTAAAGGAGTGGATGTTTGGCTATTAAACAGATGCTCAGGCGGTATGCATTACCGCTTATTACATTGCTGGTATATTTGTTTTTATATGTACCGATTGTGGTGATGATTACTTTTTCATTTAATAAAAGTAGTATTCCAACTCATTGGGTTGGCTTTACCACACAATGGTATGAAGAAATGATTTTTTCGGTAGATATTATCAGTGCGCTTAAAACGTCGTTGATAGTTGCCGGAAGTTCCGTTGTGCTCAGTGTGTTCATGGGACTTTGCGCCATTTTATATGGGGTACGCACCTTTGTTGAGCGATTACTGGTGTTATTTTATGCTACGCTCGCAACGCCTGACATTGTTATTGCCGTTGGTTTGGTGAGCTTTTTTGCATTTGTAAGCATTCCACTTGGTATTGTTACCTTGATAGCAGGACATACGTTACTCGGCTTAGGATATGTAATGCCGATATTACAAACACGATTTGCTGAACTTGATAAACGATATACTGAAGCATCAATGGATTTGGGTGCTACGTATACGCAAACGTGTTGGCACATCGTATTACCTTTAATGATGCCGGCAATTATTGCAGCCAGCTTGATTGTATTTGTAATTTCACTTGATGATTTCCTTATTTCATTCTTTGTGGCAGGGCCTCATGCACAAACATTGCCATTGTATATTTTTGCAACAATTCGTGCTGGTGCTACGCCAACAATTAATGCGCTCTCTACGGTACTTCTTGGAGCCAGCAGTCTTATTGTCTTGATCTTTGCGTTATTGCAAGTACGCAAAAAAATAGAGGTAGTATAATGAGAATACGTGCTTATTCTTTTATTATACGATCTATTTTTTTTGCATTTTGGCTGGGCATAATTTTAGGACTATTTTGGTTGCCTACTATATTGAACCAGTTTAGATATGATCGGTCATTAACGATATTTACTTGGCCATTGGTACTTGATGCGCGCTACCTTAAAAAATTTGAACAGAAAACCGGTATTAAACTCTACATTAGTTATTATGAAACAAATGAAGAGATGCTTACCAAACTTCAAGCAACAAAACATCATGGATATGATTTAGTTATTCCTTCATCAGGAACCGTACAAAAAATGATTCAGCACGGTATGTTAAAAAAACTGGATCATTCAAAACTTAGTTTTATTGATCGCATACTTCCATTATTAACTCATCATCCATACGATTTCAATAATGATTATTCCATACCCTATTATTGGGGAATATTAGGTATAGGATATGATACTACCTATTTTGGTGATACGGTTCCCAATAGCTGGAGCTGGTTATTTGATAAAGATCGTGCACCATCTGCCATATGTATGACCAATGATCCTCGTGAGGCAATATTAATAGCTTCTCAATATTTGTTTGGTTCAATTCAAGCGGTACAAGATTCCGCTGCACTTAATAAGATTAGAGAATTACTTATTCAACAAAAAAAATGGGTAAACCTATATTCGGATGCGCTGACAGAAATTGTATTAGCGTCGCATAGTATACCAATCTCTGCTGCAGTTAGCTCTGATATTTTCCGTGCCAAAGAAGAGTATCCTCATATTGATTTTGTGGTACCCAAAGAAGGTGGTTTTCTTCAGATAGATAGTTTTGCTATTCCAGTAGGGACTAAAAAAGATGATTTAATCTATGAATTTCTTAATTTTATGTATGAAGAAGAAGTTGTTGAATATCATGCAACTAAATTTGGTTTTTATACGCCAGTAATCGATGATATAGAGAAAACTCCTGTTTTTCAAAAAATATCTCTTGAACGATTTGTTCAACTTGAGTTTTTTGAAAATATTATTCCTATAAAACAGATGAATAAAATTTGGATTGAAGTTTTAGGAAGCTAGTTCTTGAGCTTTATAAATTCAGAATGCTATTCTTCTTGATATATTTTATTTCAAGGAGGGTTTCTTATGAATATCCGTTATTTAGTTATTCCATTTTTAATCACGCTCATGGTAAGTACTGCCGTTCAAACAATCTGTGAAGAACAGGCTGATAAACGTTGGTTTTTCTTTGGTTCTACGGCAAAACTTGATCGCGTATTGACGAATGTTTCTTTTATTAAAGATTTCTTACTTATGCATGAAGATGTACTTGATACTGATAAATATCAAGAAGTAGTAAAGATGATTGAAGAGATATATCAAGCGATTGGAACTATTAGCAACACAATGCAAGAATATCAAGATCAATTGATTGCTCACGATCAAAATATGGTTAATTCATATCATAATATGATGGCTAAAGCAGATGCGATTTTAGCGCGACTTGAAGAAACCTGCTGTAAATGTGAAGAAAACTGTTGTAATTGTTCATGCGATATGAATGCTCTTACAGATAAACTACAGGATGTTGAAGGTAAAATAGACAACATATCTGATACTGCTGATGAAATACTGGTCGATTTCCGTGCCACCTGGACAACACTCGGAGAAGTGTGTGAAGCATCATGTGATGAAGGAATCTTTACCAGTAACGATGAAGTTGATGATGCGTGTATAAGCGTTATCAAATGGCTCAAAATGATTTACGCTAAAGTATGTGATTTGAGCTAAAAAGAGATATAAAAAAGAGGCCCTGCATGAGTGGGGCCTTTTTGCTGGGCAAATTTTGAGAAAGAAGATGGTTTGGGCTATACTCAAATATTATTACCATTAGAGACAAGGAATACCGATACTATGAGTCATGAACAAAAATGTTACGTTACGACCCCTATCTATTATGTAACGGCAAAACCTCATTTAGGATCCCTTTATTCAACATTGCTTGCAGACGTTATTGCGCGGTGGAATAAAATTAAGGGGAAACGCGTTTTTTTTCTGACTGGTACGGATGAACATGGTCAAAAAATTGCTGAAGCGGCACTTAAAGCTGGCATGAAACCAAAAGAATTTGTTGATCAATTTATTGCTGATTATGAAGATACCTGGCATGCCTATAATATTCACTATAATAGATTTATTCGGACTACTGATCAGGATCATATCAAAGCAGTGCAGACATGGCTTCAAGATCTACTTAATAAAGGTGATATTTATAAATCATTTTACACTGGATGGTATTGCACACCGTGTGAAACATTTGTAACAGAAAAAGAGGCAGAACATAAAAATCAAGCGCCACTATGCCCTTCATGTGGTCGTGAAACGATTTCTGTTTCTGAAGAAACCTATTTCTTTAAACTTTCGGCATATCAAGATAAATTGCTCAATTTCTATAAGAAAAATCCTGATTTCATTGTGCCAAAAGAACGGGCACATGAGGTTATTAATTTTGTAAAATCAGGATTAAAAGATTTAAGTATTTCTCGTACCACGGTCAAATGGGGAATTCCATTTCCTAATGATGAAACACACGTTGCCTATGTATGGGCTGATGCACTCAATAATTATATTACCGCGATTGGCTATGGGCAGAAAAATAAAGAGAAAGAATTTAAGCAATGGTGGCCTGCTGATGTGCAGGTTTTGGGTAAAGATATTATTCGATTTCATGCAATTTATTGGCCTGCATTCTTGATGGCATCTGATTTACCATTACCAAAACAGTTATTGGTTCATGGATGGATCAATGTTGATAATCGCAAAATGTCTAAATCTTTTGGAAACGTAGTTGATCCTATGGATTTACTTCATCTTTATGGTGCTGATTCGGTTCGGTATTATTTGCTCAAACAGATGGCAATTACTCAAGATGGTAATTTCAGTACTCAAGATTTAGAAGAAAAAATTTCAACTGATTTAGCCAATGATTTGGGAAATTTACTCAATCGTATGGTAAGTTTGGCGTATAAACATAAGATAACTACCATTGAGCCTCCAGCAGCATGGCATCAAGACGCATTGGATTTAATCGATGATTGTTATAGTATGCTTGACGATGTGCATGAATATATGGATGAATTTTTATTTCATATGGCGCTTGCACGTGTATGGCAATTTATTAGCAAAATAAATAGTTATTTCCATGCACAAGAACCATGGAAACTAGCTAAATCTGATACCGATAGATTTAAAGAAGTATTATCAGCAACAGCACATGGTTTGCATGTTATAGGCCTTATTTTATGGCCAGCAATGCCGGATAAAATGGCAGAATTACTTACAAGTCTTGGTGAAACACTATCAGTTGAACCGGGAACAAACCTTCTTGAACGAACCGAGCTTGATCGATGGGGAAGAACATTTATGTTAAAGAAAATTGATACCTTATTTAAAAAAGTAGAACCGCAAGAAAATGCTGAAAAACCAGCAGAAGAACAGAAATCTGAATACATCGGTATTGAGGATTTCGAGAAAGTTGAAATGGTGGTAGGAACCATTGAGCAATGTGAAGAAATACCTAAATCTGATCGATTGCTGAAATTACAAGTGAATTTTGGCAATAAAATTGGCATGCGGCAAATACTCTCTGGTATTAAGCAATGGTATTCTGCATCCGATTTGATAGGAAAACAAGCAATCTTTGTTATTAACTTGAAACCGCGTAAAATGATGGGCATCGAATCGCAAGGGATGCTTATGGCAACTGGCGGTGATAAACCGGTTATTGCCACGGTAGCATATCAAGTGCCGAATGGGGTACGCTTAAAGTAATCAATTATTGTTGCTGGGTAGAATTATACCAGGTATAGCCTAGTAAACCAATTATAGCTATAACAGGAACATAGGGTAAACATGTTTTTATCGAGTCTTTTACCTTTGTTTTAATTGGTTCTACAATAGCTTCTATTTTATTGAACCAAGAATTATCTTCTTCAAGTTCTGGTATATATAATGTGTCACTTTCAGTGGTGCCAGTTTCAATTTCAATTGTTTCATAGGTGCCAGTTTCAATTTCATCAATTGTTTTATAGGTGCCAGTTTCAATATTGTATTTTTCTAGGGATGTCCTCGTTTTTATCTGAATCTGATCACTTGATAATAAATTTACGTAATCAATTGGGCTTGATGAGACAAGAGACCAAATCTTTTTATTGTTGTTATCATATAACGTAAGAGTTTTTTTATCTTCAGTTAAATTATAACTTTTAATAGATTCCATACCAACTAATTGAGGGCTCAATATATTCATCAAAAGCAAGAGTAATAATTTCTTCATTACAACCTCCTCCGATTACGTATATTTTGTGATATTTGTTTTTTAAAGGGAGCCCACAGCTGGTATCCTACAACTAAGGATCCTATACCACCTACAATATAAAGAGGGCTTAGACCTTCTAATGTTTTTGGATTACACATATATAAAGTACTCAGAAAGCTGAGCCCACCAAAAGGGAATAATGTTAATCCTGTTGTTTGCAAAGGCCTTAATTTTTTGAGTTCTTCTTGAGTTGCTTGTTTTATATTTGAAACATCTCGTTTTAAATGATCAGGATCAATTTTAGTTATAAAAAGGCGTACAAAAGTACTTATCGATGTGCTAGAGCACACAGTTAAAGAAGGTATCATTAACCCAACAAATATAATGTGTGAAAATGCCTTTCTGATCAGTGTATTCATATAACCCCCTATAAGATCCCATTCACCTCTAATTCTATCAAAAATATACTATTTGTCAATGGCGCTTAATTGCATTAAAATGGCGATCAGATCGATATATTAAGGGTATTTGGCTGACATTCCACCTTTGAGAGGGCACATTTGACTTTTTCAGGGAAAAAAGAGATAAAAACTAGGAATATTTTCAACCTTCTCAATAAATAAGGATTTTACTTATGAAGTGTTCTTCTGTTTTTTTATCTCTTGCATTATTGGTAACGCCGGGACTTTTTGGTAATATTGGTCCTGCTGGTTTTGGTGAATTTTCAAATTATTATTTTGTTGAAACAGGTACGTATGGTGGAGCTGCTATTATAAAAGCCTTACAGGTAGGTTTTAAAGAAGTGCGTTCTATTGAGTTTGAGGATGCTCATTATCATAATGCATGCCGGCGTTTTGCACATGATAGACGTGTAAGATTATGGCATGGAGACTCTTCAAAAGATTTATGGGATATGATTAAAGATATTGACGGTGAGATTACTTTTTGGCTTGATGCGCATATTTATCCCCCAATTGATGGTGCAAAAAACTGTCCGTTGATTGAGGAGCTTGAGCAAATTGGAAGGCATCAGATCAAAACTCATACTATTTTAATTGATGATATGCATTGTGCCGGTACGCACGCATTTGATTATCTGACTAAAGAAGATCTTATTGCAAAGATTAAAGAAATTAATCCAGATTATGAAATAACATATGTTCCTGGTGGCGATCAGGGTGAATATCCACAAAATGTTATGGTAGCGCGAGTATCCCAATAAATAAATATTATGAACATTCATCCACAACGAATTGTGAGATTATTTCGCCGTATTTCAATAATTGGAATGCGGCGATTTTTGCCTATTGTGAGGCAGCGTCTCAAACGACGTTGGTTTGTTTTTCACTATAAGCGAGCACATAATTTTTATACGGCTATTCCGATACAGATTGGCCAAACTAGTGAACTTATTCCCGATATTAAAAAGACATGGGATGTGGCGCGTGGCCAACATCTTACATATGCATCAAAGCAAGAATTTATTAATTTTATAACTAAATGGCATGCAGAGAATCCTTATTTATATGGGTCCAATTGGGTATGCCCTATGGAAGTTGCTATTCGGGCAATAAATTGGATATATGCATATGAGCAGTTTTCCTTTCAAGAAACAGAACATGAATTTATTGTATTATTTTCTCAACTATTAGGAAATCATATGCAGTATCTCGAATATAATTGGGAACTGTATGACGGAAAAACATCCAATCATTATATAGCTAATTTAGTTGGCTATTTATATCTTTGTTGGTTCTTCCGTGATCAAAAAAAGAGTGCCCGCAAAATAAGGTGGTGTTTAAAGCAATTGTGGAAAGAGCTGCGCTGGCAGGTCTTTGAAGAGGGGACGTTATATGAAGGATCAACTGCCTATCATCAGTTGGTAACTGAATTATTTTGTCATGTCATTATCATATGCCAGAAAGTATCGTATAAAATTCCTGTGCATATTTTGGATACCATTGGTAAGATGTTTACCTTTATTGAATGGTGTAAACCAAATGCAGACTATATGGTAAAAATTGGAGACGATGATAGCGCAACAACTCTTGCACCTCAACACTCACAATTAATAATAAAACAAGTGCGTGAAAAACTTGATCATCCGATGGATTCTGGGCGAGAAATTATTCATTATGAGCAATTTGGGCTTTCAATTTTAAAAACAAAAGGTTGGCATGTAACGTTTCGTCATCATGTGTATGCGAATAAACAGCCAACTGGCCATCATCATTCCGATGCTCATAGTATTACGGTAGCAATTGATGGTATTCCAATATTTATTGATCCAGGAAGTTATGTATATACGCCGTCACACATATGGCGTAACAGATTTCGTAGTGCTGCCATGCATAGTACCTTTTATTACACAGATTATGAGCCCTTACTATTTGATGAGCGCTTATTTGCAGTGGAAATACCCGAGGCTATTATGCCACGGCAACCTGATGGGTTGCATATGCATGCACATCATCAGTTATATAAACAATTTAACTTAGTTGCTCATCGAGAAGTTATAATTGATAAAAGGTATCAATTTATAAGCATTAATGATTGGTGGGAAGGATTAAAGCCATCTATTCCAACGAGTTGGCAGTTTATATGTGCACCAGAAATTCAATTGCATAAAAAACAGGGAGATTGGCTCATGTTGTATCAAGAAAAAGCTATTGCACGCATAACTTCTGATTTACCCCTTGAGAAACAACGAACATGGGTATCTCTTTCTTATGGGAAAAAACAACGGGCCTGGTGTTTACGTGCCCAACAGCGAATGAATCCATATGTACAAATGTGGACTCATATCATTAAATGTTGATTATTTTATCGAAAGGAGCGTAGCGTAAAAATAAAAAGGGGGAATAGATGGAGTCTGAATTGAAAGGTGATCATATTACGTTGCGTATATTATCACCGGAGAATATATCAGAATATATTAAACAATTCTCTCCTGAAGTCCGTAAATTTTTGCATGTCACTTCTGCATTAGCTGAATTGACCTATTTGCATGAAGCGATCAAAAAGGTAGTTGCACAGAAAACGTTTTTTTATTGCATATTTAATCAATCAAATGTGTTAGTTGGTGCTTTAGAGATACGAGATGCGGAGCAATATCCGGGCCAATTATATGCATGGCTTAATGAACGCTATTGGGGAACCGGTATATTTCAAGAGTCTCTTGCCGTTGCTGTACCGGTATATTTTCAATGGTCAAGTATGGCATATTTGAATGCTCATGTTGATATTGATAATAAACGAAGTTATTGCGCACTTAAAAAAGTTGGCTTTACTGATGTGGGTTGGTATAACGGGCCGTATGGTAAACAATATGATATGATATTGCGTAAACAGTAAGAAGAAAATTATTTTTCTTCTTTATACCCACATTCTTTTTTATAGCAAGTATAAATTTTCTTACCGCTTTTATCAGTTTTGCTGACAGTTATCGGTGCTTTACATTTTGGACATGCTTTTTTCTCGATATCGCCAAAGGCAGCAAATTTACATTTGGGATAACTACTGCATCCCCAGAAGGTACCGCCACGCCATTTTCTTTCAACAATATCGCTCCCACATTCAGGGCACGGAACTGGTGCTTTTTTACGTTGAATATATTTACATTCAGGATATCCAGAGCAGGCAACAAATGGGCCAAATTTACCAATTACGCGGCGTAATGGTTTTTTACATTCTGGGCATTTTTCTTTAAGTAATTCAGGTTCTTGCATCTTAATAAGTTTAATGGTGCCTTCTTCATCACGTTCGAAATTAGAGGTGAAACTACATTCAGGATATCCAGGACATCCTAAAAATTCACCACTTTTTCCAAAGCGGATAACAAGATTATGTTTTTTACATTCCGGGCATTTGATATTAGTTGGTTCAGCAACTTTACCGCCTTCTTTACCTTTAAATTCTTTGAGGTCTTTTTTGAATTTTTTGTAAAATTCACGCAATAGTGCATCTCGTTTCATATCGCCATTGGCAATCTTATCGAGATCTTCTTCCATATTAGCGGTGAATTTAACATCCATAATGTCAGGAAGATTATCAACTAAAAGTTTGGTGACTGTCATCCCCAATTCTGTTGGGGTAAATCGTTTTTTCTTATCAGCCGTAACATAAGAGCGTGCTTGAATGGTGTTTAAGATAGCAGCATACGTACTTGGCCTGCCGATACCTTCTTTCTCCATTTCTTTTACGAGCGAAGCTTCGCTATATTTTGCTGGTGGCTGGGTAAAATGTTGTTTCGGCGTAACTTTTTTAAGTTCAAGAGGATCTTTTTCTTTAATGTCTTCAGGTATAGCAACTTTTTGATCTTTATCACTTTCGCTTTCGCCATATACTGTTAAAAACCCATCAAAGAGTAACGTTGATCCCGTAACTTTAAACGTATATACGCCACCTTTGATAATTACCTGACGCTGTGCATATTCAGCAGAATTCATTTGAGAGGCAACAAATCGTCTCCAAATTAATTCATATAATTTTGCGGCATCGGCAGGAAGATATTTTTTAGCCATTTCAGGCGTAATAGATACGTCAATTGGCCTAATAGCTTCATGGGCATCTTGTGCTTTTCCTTTAGATTTTTTCCCATAGACCCGTGATTTGCTTGGTAAATATTTCTTTGAGAAATTATTACCAATATAGGTGCGCGCTTGTTTGAGTGCGGTATCTGATAACCGAAGTGAATCAGTACGCATATAGGTAATCAAAGCAACTGGTGTACTTTTATCTTGCAGTGGCATACCTTCATATAACTTTTGTGCAATCGTCATAGTGCGTTTTACTGCAAATCCAAGTCGGTTGAATGCTGCTTGTTGTAACGTACTTGTCATAAATGGTGCATGAGGATTTTTAATCCGCTTTTTATCAGTAATTTTATCGATAGCAAATGAAGCTTCTTTTACTTTTTTAACAACCTCATCTGCTTTCTTTTTATTTTTTATATCGATTTTTTTGTTGCTGATATGACTCAGTTCAGCTTCAAACGTATCTTTATTGTGAGCAAATAGTCCTTTAATTGACCAATATTCTTCTGGTTTGAAGTTGCGTATTGCTTCCTCTCGTTCACAAATCAATCGCAATGCAACCGATTGTACGCGTCCTGCAGATAGACCAGGGGAAATTTTTTTCCATAAAACCGGAGAAACTTCATACCCTACCCAGCGATCTAATACGCGTCGTGCTTGTTGGGCAGCAACTTGATCTTGATTGACATGAGAGAGATGTTTAAGTGCTTCAAGTACAGCTGGCTTGGTAATTTCGTTAAACGTAATACGATGTATTTTATTTTTATCTTTTACTACTTTTTCCAATTCTTGCTCGGTATGCCACGCAATAATTTCTCCTTCACGATCAGGATCAGGAGCAAGGTATATTTCAGAAGCTTGAGAGGCAGCTTTGCTCAGATTGGCAACCGTATCCTCTTTTCCTTCAAGAACATCGTATTCAATTTCGATCGTACCATTAATAGTTACCCCCAATTTTTTAGGAGGTAAATCTTTAATATGTCCCATGGTCGACATGATTTTGAAATCATTACCGAGGAATTTAGATATAGTCTTGATCTTTGCTGGAGATTCTACAATTAATAATTTTTTTTTCATGCCGCCTACTCTATTTTACCTGGTTCTCGGCTGTTGTATCGCTTTTTGAACCCACCTAAAACGGATTACACAATGCATAAGGTTGTACCATTGCCGATTATTTTGTCCACTTTCTTACCAAATAAGATAATGGAAAAATTTTCTAAAAGTCAAATTTTATTTAAAATAGGCGTAAGAACACCTATGAGTGGGTATTTGCCGAGTTGCGTATTTGTACTCAATTAATTATAAGGGAGTACAATAGGGCTTATCATGAATAATTTAGCAAAAGGACTCAGACGACGAACCGCATTGGGAGCACGCATCCATATTTCTGGCATCACCCGTTGCGCGTATTCCATAAAGTCGCGCAATCCTATATTATGTTCTTTGTTACTAGTAGAGCTGATATATTCTTCGGGGAAGGCAATACCGATGCCAAAAAGGCGTGGGGCAATCTCACCGGTTTGATCATCGTATGAATCAATGGGTTGTGTTCCATTAATAAGAGGAAGGGGATTGCGTTCAAACCCGATAGCATAGATCATTTTGTCGCAAATAGGGCTCCATACATCCAATATTTCATTAGAACTCTGAACTTGTATGATATTTGCCGGTTTGATTCCCTCAAGTACCTCTTTGGCCCATTGACCGGTTATGCCAGTTATGCCCGTATTCTCTTTTCCCGGATCAGTTACATAACTAATTGGTTGTTTATAGAAATTTAAGATCCGGGCTGTTCCAAGCTCATAGAGCCATTTCATAAGAAGTACTGCTGAGTGAGAAGCGCCAACTATGCCCACCGTATCATTTGTATCAATTAATTGAGCAAGTTGATCTGGATCGAGGGCAATATCCAAATCAATGGTACGTTCTTTTCCATATGGCAAGCTTTTTGGCCGTGAACCCGTGGCTAATACGACATGATTTGTGGTAATAATTTTATCGCCAATACTGACATGCCATTTTTCCCCATCAAAATTAAGGCCATTAACCAATCCTTGGATAGCATGTATTTTTTGTTTGAGCATTTCAGTTAAATCTAAAAGAGGATTTACAATAATACTCAATGGACAGCGTTCTTGCGGGTCATATTCTTTAAGATAATGCATAGCAGGGGTATTACATTCACTGAAAGTATTGCAGGCGTTTATATAATCGATAAATCGTTGATTAGGCACGTTTGCCGGCACTTTGGTATATTTAATTAAACGTCCTGCTTGAAATTCATCATCAATTAGCTTAATAGCATCGGGGTTTACGCCAAGATCAAGAAGGAGTCCTACAATGGCAATACCAGCACACCCAGCACCAATCACCGCCCATTCAGCTGAAACATTGCGTGATAAATTAATAGGCATTTGTTCTAAATTAAGTTGAAGGACATTGCTTTGAAGAGAAAGAGAAAATAATAAGAGAAAGAGTAAACGCTTCACAATAAATCCTTTTGTTTTAAAATAAACAAATTATGTATCTTTAACTAATGGATATTTTACATGATTATACAAAGTTGGATTGATTCATTGAAACTGTTTGCTCCTAAAAATTTTTCACTTTTTTTATTAGTTTCTCTCAATACTTTGATTCGCTCATTCAAGCATGTATTACAATCAACAGCATTTATTTTTTTAGCTTCATATTTGATAGTGCGTATAGCAATCATTTTGATTTGGGGTGGTTCATTTCCCTTCCAATTTGTTTTTGGATTTTTAGTACCCGTATTTATTAGTTGGGTAATGGCAGTGCGGCCATCAGTTGCTCAAAAAACGGTGCTCTATTATCAATCCTATTGGTTCTCGCATGGATTATATCTGTTAGGTGCTCTGTTTCCTATTATGTTTTATTTAGCAAAGGCAACTTCCATTCCTTTTTTGAACGTAGTAATAGCAAGTGCCATGCCGCCATTATGTTTTGGCGTCTTTTTTTATTTTGATACGTCAGGCGGCGTTTCGCCTTTTATAATTTCTTTTTGGCGCGGTCTTAAATTGTTTGTGTATAATCTACCAGCATCACTTATTTTGATGACACCAATCATGAGTTTAATAGGATTAATTTACTTTTTATTACCGGGGTATTTAGGACTTTTTATTGGATACTTGATTTCTCTTATTTCGGTGTGCTTATTTATGACTATATATGTCAAAAAAGTACACGAACAATTTACATTTTACTTTAAGACAAAACAAAAAACAGTCATCTAACTATCAAATGCCATAAAGTTCTAATCCAGGATAATGAATGAAACTGCGGGCACTATTGCATACACTATTTTCAAGGTTTTTGGTTTTGTGTGTAGTAGTGATTTATATCCCATTACTTCTTCTTGTGATGATTATGCCGCTTTCTTGGGTACGCAAAAGTGGGGTAGTGTATTATTTTGTATATTGGTTTTATTGGCTTATACTCAAAAGTTCGTTGCTCAAAATTACCTATGAAGGAATTGAGAATATTCCTGATGAACCACTGATTTTTGTGGCAAATCATCAATCATCACTTGATATTCCACTTGTTGGTATATTAGCGAAGGGTGAACCGCATATTTGGTTAGCAAAACAAGAATTAACTGAATCGATTTTACTTCGTTTTATTTTACCCCGTCTTTCAGTATTGGTTGAACCAACATTGCCAACGAGTGCAATGCGTTCCTTAGTGAGTCTTTTAAAAACGGTCGACAAAGATCATCAACATATTATGATATTTCCTGAAGGAAGCCGCTTTACTGATGGGAAAGTACATAAGTTTTATGGTGGTTTTGCGTTGCTTGCTAAAAAAACTGGCCGTAAAGTGATTCCCGTTCATATCCATGATGCCTATAAAGTATATCCGCCTGAAGTTTTTTTGATTTATAATCATCCCATTCGCGTTGTAGTAGGTAAACCATTTGAATTACAGCTCGATGAATCAGATAATGCATTTACTGAACGAGTCTATAAATGGTTTGTAACTGATAAGTAAAAAGGATATTATGAAATCTTTTCTTATTATTTCTTCTTTAGGATTATTTGTTTCATTAGGGGCGATGGAAGGCGAATCTGCCCAAAAAATATGCGATGCATTTTTGAAAACAATTTTTTGCGCAGAAGATATGAAATATACTATTGATCCAACTGATGCATTTATGATTAAAAATGAATTGATCAAATAGTATATTTAATTCATCTCTTCACAAAGAACTTTCAAATAAAATGAATGAAACAAAACCTATGGCAATAGCATTTGATACTACTAAACGACATATTGTTGCATATGAAGAAAAAGGCGGTAAAAAATATTCCTATGAATTTGGCGGTGAATGGAATCCAGTAGCTACTCTGATTCCTGGTAGTAAATAGAGTTGGATGAAATTTTTTCTATTCATGGTATCATCAACAACACACGTAGAATATTGAACAAAAACGGGGTGTTACACCATGGATTTTGTGTTGCGTTTTGCTTATCAAATTGCTTTATATTGTGCATTAGCAACAGTAATTTTAGGTACCATTTTTCGCTTATGGGTACGTAAACCGGTTGTATATACATATCCATTAACCGGTATCTTGAACAAATCAGGTGTTTCAGGAAGTGCATGGCCCCGTACGTTCTTATTTATAGTACGTGTTATTATTTTATTCTTGCTTGCACTCCTTATTGGCCGGCCGCAATGGGTTGATCCAAAATCAAATGTAATCGTTGAAGGGATTGATATCATCTTGGTTTTGGATGTCTCAGGGAGTATGCAGTTACAAGATTATGAAGATGATCAGCGCTCACGGCTTGAAGTAGCCAAACAAGAAGCAAAACGATTTATTAATAAACGAGTTAATGATGCGATGGGCTTAGTTATTTTTGGTAACGATGCCTTATCTCGGTGTCCACTTACCAATGATAAAGCCATATTAAATAGTATGGTTAATGAACTACATATCGGTATCATTAATCCAGATGGCACATTATTGGCAACTGGTATGCTTACGGCATTAAATCGATTAAAGCGATCAAAAGCTAAAAGTAAAATCATGATTTTGCTTACTGATGGTGAACCGAGTGAAGATGACATTGATCCACGCGTGCCAATTGAAGCAGCAAAGCAACTTGGCGTAAAAATATATACCGTTGGCATTGGGAGTGATCAAGAAAAACATATCATGCATCCTTTTTATGGTTTAGTAATGCTCCCTAAAATAAATAAAGAACTATTAACACATATCGCAGCAGAAACTGATGGTGAATTTTTCCAAGCGCGCAATGCACACGATATGCGCACAATTTACGACACTATTGATTCGCTGGAAAAAACAGAAATAGAAACCCCAATTTTTAGCCGCTGTTTTGATTTTTTTATCCCTATTTTACTCGTAGTTATCGTATTGCTGTTAATTGAATTAATATGTGCAACATTTGTATGGCGTGGAATATGAAACTATTTGATATTACGTGGGCTGGTTTACACAATCTTTGGTATACACCGCTCCTTGTGCTTGTTTTATTTGTGCTTATATATAAATTTTATTGGCTTTATAGTGCCGTTAAACAGTTAGTTAACCCTCGATGGCGTAATAAGCTACTCAGAGGTTTTTCACCAACTCGTTTAATTATGCGCACGCTGCTTTTTACTATTGCATTTTTATTTTTATTTTTAGCATTGTTACAGCCTCAATGGGATAAACACGAAGAGAAAATTGTCCAAGAAACGCGTGATTTATTTATTGCACTTGATGTTTCACGCAGTATGTTAGCAACTGATAACATGCCTGATCGATTATCATTTGCTAAAGAAAAGATACGTTCTTTAGTTCATGCACTTGGTTCGGATCGAGTAGGATTAATTCTATTTTCGGGTTCAACATTTGTGCAATGTCCACTTACTTCTGATTATGGTGCCTTTATGATGTTCTTAGATGGAGTTGATGTTGAGACTATTTCCTCAGGAACAACGGCAATTGATCAAGCAATTAGAAAAGCACTTGAAGTATTTAAGCAAATGCCCGGGCGCAAGCATAAGCTCTTAGTTTTACTGACTGATGGAGAAGATTTTTCTCGTAATTTAACTGACATTAAACAGCGTGCAACTAATGAAGGTATGAGTATTTTTGCACTTGGCGTAGGAACACCGGAAGGGGCGCCAATTCCATTATATGATCAACAACGTAAACAGATCGGACACCAACATGATGAACAGGGTAAGGTGGTAATATCGAAATTGAATGAACCATTACTTGCTCAATTGGCAGCCGATTCGGGGGGGGCGTATGTGTGTACGACTCATGATGATCGAGATGTACAAACTATTGCGCGTAAAGTTGCACAGATTGAAAAAGAAAAAATAGAAGATAAAACAGTTACCTGTATGCAAGAACAGTATTCATATTTTGTTGGGGTAAGTTTTATTGCATTGCTTATTGAGTGGTTATTATGAAAAAACAATATGTCATATTTTTTTTGGTAATAAGTATGAATGCATGGGCACTGTTTGATCATGATCGTGCAGCACGAGCTGCACAACGTGGCGATTGGCAGGATGCGCAAACATTGCTTACTCATGTGGCTGTTGAGCAGTATGATAATCCGGCAGTGCAATATGATTTAGGCGTGGCTTTTGTGCGAAATGGTAATTGGCAAGAAGCAGCTGCACATTTTAAACAGGCTTGCCAATGTCGGTCTGCATCAGAAAAATTGCAAGAACAGGCATATTTTAATTGGGGAAATTCCTGTGTTGCCCAACAAAAACTAGAAGAAGCAATTGCGCATTATGATGAAACATTAGCATTGAATCCTGATAATGAACGAGCGCAACATAATAAAGAGAAAGTACAGGAAATGCTTGCAAAGCAACAGCAGCAGCAACAAGAAGAAAATGATCAACAGAAGCAGGATCAAGATCAACAACAAGACGAACAAAACAACAATTCAGAACAGCAAAGTAAGCAAGGCGATCAAGAAGGTGATAACAATGAACAGGGGGATCAGAATCAAGGGAATAATGATCAAAGCGGTGAAGAAAAACAAGAGGGCCAACAGGGTGATAATGAAAATAACGGGGAGCATGAACAACAAAAAAATCATGATGGATCACAAGAAGCTGAGAATGAGCAGCAAAAAAGCACCGATAACAATGATA